>Ga0302326_10010822_pt1 | contig 19702 bp, 16 predicted proteins | sample Palsa_T0_3_FD_202264 | JGI IMG/M metagenome (GOLD analysis project Ga0302326, IMG submission 202264) | Peat permafrost microbial communities from Stordalen Mire near Abisko, Sweden - Palsa_T0_3 | ecosystem: Environmental > Terrestrial > Soil > Palsa > Peat permafrost | place: Sweden: Abisko...
GGCGTGGCTGATGTGGCGCGGCATCTACTGGTCAAAGCTCCCGGGAGCCAGCCGCAAGACCCGCGTCGCCGTCTCGTGGCTGAGCGACCTCGTGCTCCCGGCCCACCCCGTCCAGCTCAACCTCGGCGCCGGCCGCGGCGCCACGCAGGCCCACTACGAGGCGGGCGAGACGATCTTCGCGGAGGGCGATTCGGGGGACAGCCTGTTCATGATCCTTTCCGGCGAGGTCGAGGTGAGCAAGCGCGCCGGCGAGCGCTCGGAGGCGATCGGCACGCTGAAGGCGGGTGAGTACTTCGGCGAGATGGCGCTGCTCGGCCGCCGCCCGCGCAGCGCCGGCACACGCGCGCTCACGTCCGTCGACCTGCTCGTGCTCCCCGGCGCGGACTTCTCGGCGCTCGCCGACTCGCTCACCGAGTTCCGCGGCGAGTTCGAGCAGATCGCCCAGGCACGAGCCGAGGCGGACGCGGCCCGCGCGGCCCAGCCACCCCACTCACAAGAGTTATGCCCCCGGCTGGATTCGAACCAGCGACCTGCGGATTAGAAGTCCGCTGCTCTATCCGGCTGAGCTACGGGGGCCGGGCGCTCCGGCACGCAACATCGGGCACGCAACATGGATCACTTAACCAGGCTTGAGCAAAAACGTGTAGAAAGTGGGCCTATGAGTCCGGGAGCGGGAGATGACGAGGGGGACCTCACACGCAAGCAGCGCCGCGAGCAGGCTCGCGGCGAACGCAAAGCGCTGGAGCAGGCCGAGGCCGCGCGCGCGAAACGGCGTGCGCGCCTGACGCAACTCGGGATCGTGGTTGCAATCGTGGTCGTGGTGATCGTCGGGATCGCGATCGCCTCCGGTGGGGGCGGCGGGAAAAAGACCGTCAGCGTTGGCTCACACGAATCCAACGCGACGGTTGCGGAAGTCAAGACCCTAATCGACGGCATCCCCCAAAGCGGGAACACGCTCGGCGACCCGAACGCACCGGTGACGCTGCGGTACTTCGGCGACCTCGAGTGCCCGATCTGCAAGGAGTTCACGCTCGAGGTGCTGCCGACCCTGATCCCGAAGTACGTGCGGACCGGGAAGCTGAAGATCGAATACCACTCGCTGGAGACGGCCACACGCGAACCGGAAATCTTCAAAACCCAGCAGGTCGCGGCCTATGCCGCCGGCAAGCAGAACCTCGGCTGGTACTTCATCGAGACCTTCTACCACGAGCAGGGCGAAGAGGACTCAGGCTACGTCAACGAAAAATACCTGCAGGGGATCGCCTCGCAGGTCCCCGGCCTGAACCTCGCCGACTGGACCGACGCGCGCAGCGAACCGACCTACTCCAACGAGGTCGCCGCCGACGCCCAGGCCGCCAACCAGGCCGGCTTCACCGGCACGCCGTCCTTCGAACTCGGCAAAACCGGCGGCACCTTGGAAAAGTTCGAACCGGGTACGTTCACCGAAGCCGGGCCGTATGAAGCGGCGATCGAAAAGCAGCTGAAAAGCTAGCTGGCTCCGGTCATGAGCTCGAGTGCCCTCCGCAAGACGATGATCGTCCTGACGGCCGTCGGCCTCTGCCTGGCCGCCTATCTGACTTACGTCCACTACTCCGGCGTCACCCCCCCCTGCTCGATCAAGGGAAACCCCTGCAGCGAGGTTCAGAAATCGCAGTACTCGCTGCTCATCGGCATTCCCGTGGCCCTGATCGGCCTGCTCGGCTACATCGCGATCCTCGGCTCGCTGCTGTTGGCCCCCGACGGCGAACGGGCCCGGCTCGCGACGATGGCGTTGATCCTCGGCGGCTTTGGCTTCAGCCTCTACCTGACCTACCGCGAGCTGTTCACGCTGCACAAAATCTGCGAGTGGTGCGTCTCCAGCGCGGTGATCATGACCGTGCTCGCATGCCTGTCGGTGTGGCGCTTTTTGCGCGGGGGCGATCTCCTCCCCGTGGACGCCGCCACCGGTGCGGCCACGCCGGGGGCGGACGAGGCGCCCGAGCCGGCGGCGCCGCTTGGCGCCGCTCGCTCCTGAGCACTGAACGGTTCGTAGTAGATACGTCCATTGCAAGGTAAGGCGCCCGAGCAAGGGCGGGGGTCCGCCGAGTGATGAGCAGGACCATGAGTGCGCACCCGACGACGACCGATCTCGTGGCCACCACCGAGGCGGTGGAGGAGGTTCCCAGCTCGGCTGTGACCTACTCCGCGCCGGACGGGGAAGAGATCTCACGGCTGTTCGAGATGACCAGCGATCTGCTCGCGGCGATCTCGCTCGACGGGCACTTCACGCTGCTGAACCCGGCCTGGGAGCAGCTCCTCGGCTGGTCGATCGACGAGCTCAAAGCGCACCCGATGCAGGAGCTCGTCCACCCCGACGACCTCGAGCAGACGCTCGCGCTCACGCTCGCCGGCCACCACCGGCCCGCGCAGTTCGTGAACTTCACCAACCGCTACCGCCACCGCGACGGCTCCTGGCGCTGGCTCTTGTGGAGCGCACGCTGCGACGGCGAGGCCTGGTACGCGGCCGCGAAGGACGTGACCGACCGCATGTGGCTGGAGCGCCAGGCGCTGCACGACCCGCTGACGAAGCTGCCCAACCGCCTGCTCTTGATGGACCGCGCGCGCCAGGCCCTCGCGCGCCTGCGCCGCTCAAACGGGCCGATCGCGCTGCTGTTCATCGACCTCGACCGCTTCAAGGCGATCAACGACAGCCTCGGTCACGCCGTCGGCGACCACCTGCTGATCTCAGTATCCGAGCGCCTGGCCGAGATGCTCCGCGACTCAGACACGGTTGCGCGGCTTGGCGGTGACGAGTTCGTGATCCTGGCCGAGGACCTGGAGTCCGACGCCGAGGCCCTAGCGGTCGCCGAGCGCGTGCTACACGCCCTGGAGGAGCCCTTCCAGGTCGGCTCGGCCGAGGTCTCGATGCTCGCGTCGGTGGGCGTCTCGATCACGCACGACCCGGCAGCCGAGCCCGAGGACCTGCTGCGCGAGGCCGACGTCGCAATGTACCGGGCGAAGGGCGCGGGCGGGCACAACCTGGAGCTGTTCGACGAGGATCTGCGCCGCGAGGCCTCAGCGCGACTGGATCTCGAGAATCGCCTCGACCACGCCCTGCCCCGGCACGAGCTGCTGCTCGAGTACCAGCCGCTCTTGCCGCTGGGCGGCGGACGGCCGGTCGGCTGCGAGGCGCTCGTCCGCTGGCACCCCCATGGCGGTGAGTCGACGGCGCCGCTGAGCTTCCTGTCGCTGGCCGAGGAAGGCGAGCTGATCGTGCAGATCGGCGACTGGGTGCTCCACACCGCCTGCGCCCAGGCGGCCGCGTGGCGCCGCGACGGGATCGGGATCCCGGTCTCGGTGAACATCTCCGCGCGTGAGCTGACCGGGTCCGACCTCGCCGAGCGGGTACAGGAGGCGCTGCTGTACTGCCGGCTGCCAGGGAGTGCCCTGTGCGTGGAGGTGAGCGAGGAGGTGGTCCTGCGCGACCCGGCCCGCGCGCGCGCGGCGCTGAAAGAGGTCAGGAGCCTCGGCGTGGCCGTCGCGCTCGATAACTTCGGCGCGCGTCAGTCGACGCTCAGCCTGCCGGGGAGCCTGCCTTTGAACATGCTGAAGCTCGACCGCTCTTTGATCCACGGCTTCGAGCGCCACAAGGACCGCCGCGCGATGGTCGTCGCGGCGCTCGCGCTCGCCCGCGAGAGCGGCCTGACCGCGATCGCCGTGGGGATCGAGACCAACCGCCAGCTGGCGCTCGCGCGCGAGCTGAACTGTGCGGTGGGACAGGGCTTCCTGCTGCACCGGCCGGACGCGCCCGAGCGGCTGCGCCTCAGAGAGCCGGCCGGGGCGATACGCTCGCCCCCACCATGGCGCCCGATCGTGCGACTGCGCGGCACCAGCCGCCACTGAACGACGCGGTTCTCATCGACAGCTACAAGCGCGCCGCCGCCGAGGCCGCCGCGAAGATGGTGCAGGACGGGATGCGCGTCGGGTTGGGGACCGGTTCGACCGTCGCATTTCTGCTGCCGGCATTGGCTGAGAGGAAGCTGCATGGCCTGCGCTGTGTCGCCACGTCGCCGGCGACCGAACATTTGGCGCAAACGCTGGGATTGAACGTCGAAGACCTGGACGCGGTCGGCGAGCTGGACATCGCGATCGACGGCGCCGACCAGGTCGAGGAGTCCGGGTGGTTGGTGAAGGGTGGCGGCGCGGCGCTGACACGGGAGAAGATCGTCGCAGCGGCGGCGCGGCGGTTCGTCGTGATCGTCTCGGCCGAGAAGGCCGTTGCGGCGCTCTACCCGCCGGTGCCGCTGGAGGTGCTGCGCTTCGGCGTGGAGCGCACGCTGGCGGAGATCGGCGAGGCCCGGCTGCGCGCTGGGAGCGGAGCCCAGCCGCGTGGCGCCCTACAGAGCGCGGGCGGCGAGCAGGCGAGCGCGGTGGACTCTCTGGCAAGCCCAGATGGCAACCTGATCGCCGACTACTTCGGCCGGATCGGTGATCCGGCTGAGCTTGCGGCGCGGTTGAGCGCGACCCCGGGCGTGGTCGAGCACGGGCTGTTCGCGCCGCAGATGGTGAGCTGGGTCCTGATCGCGGGCGCGGATGGCGTCGAGCGCCGCGCGGGCGCCAAGCCAGAGGAGACGCCGGGCGCAAGCCCCCTCAGCTAGGGACCGGCGGGAGACGCAACCAACGGCCGCAGCTCCTCCTCAGGCGCGACGGAGTGACGCTCGAGCACCCCGTCCTCGCCGACCACGTAGGCGCCCATCCGGGCAAGCGGCGGTGAGTAGACGTGCAGCGTGACCGCCTCCTCGACGCCCGCGTGGCGCACGCGGTGGATGTCAGAGGAGGAGAAGTGAAAGCTCTGGGTGGGCCCAAAAATACGATCGCGCGTCGGTCCGTCGATCGCGAGGCGCTCCTCGCGCACGCGTCCTCCCACCACGGCGACGGCGCCCGCGGAGATGTCATGGTCGTGAAAGCCGGTGTCGTGGTCGTCCATCCAGCAGATCAGCCACGCGGTCAGGTGCGCGTCTGAAAGCAGCTCCTCGTAGACGCGCTGCTTGTGATCGTGGTGGACGCGTCCGATCCACAGCTCCGGCCGGTCGGCGAGCTCGGCGACGAAGGCCTGCAGCTCGGGGCCGGTCAGATCCCGGTCGCGCGGGCGTGGGACGGAGGCGAGCGAGGGTCTCATCGAACCGCCCCCACGATTCCTCGCCGGGTGGCCGTGGGCCGCGACTGGGCAGTTTCGGGCGACTGGGCAGCCTCGGTCGACCGCTCAGTGGCCTCGGTGTCCTGCGGCCGGTCCTGGCCCGATCCCTCGCCGAAAGCGCGCGCTGTGGTGTCGGCGAGCAGCTCCCAGTCGAGCGTCGCGGGCTCCTCCAGCAAGGTGGGCTCGACGACGGGACGGTCGGATCCGTACAGGAGCTGGCCCGGCCCCCCGATCGCCTCTGTCAACGCGCCGATCGCGGCCGGTCCATAGGAGGAGGTGTCGTAGAAGACCAACGGGTCGTGCGCGGGCCGGATGGGCCTCAATCGATCGGGGCCGCCGCGTGCGGCCAGGCGCTCTGCGTGCAGTGGCGCCAGCCCGGCGAGCATCGCGAAGACGATCTTCAGCTCTGGGTGCTCGATGCGTCCGGCGTGCAGGAACGCGAGCCAGGCCGCGTGCATGTCGGCGACGTAGTGCGTAAGCGCCGGCCACCAGAGCGGATCACCGAGCAAGCTCATGCCGGCTCCGGGCGCGGCGCCCTGGCCGAAACCGGGGCCGGGGTGGACAAACAGTGGAGCGCCGCGGCGCTCCAGGCGTGCGAGCAGCGGCTGCACACGCGCGAGCCGATCGACACCGGAGAGCGCGCCCGCGGGCAGCGAGACACCGACGCAGCCTCGCTGAAGCGCACGGTCGACGTCGTCTTGATCGGGGTCATCGAGCGCGATCGCACCCCACACGCCGAAGGGCTCGCCGAGCGCGAGCGCGCCCTCGTGGTAAGCGTCGAGCAACGGCTGCGCCTGCGCGCGGGGCAGCGACTCGATCCCCAAGGGGCTCGACAGGCACAGCAGCGCGCCGTGCAGGCCGTCGCGCCGTACGAGCTCGGCCCGCCGCGCGGGCACCTCGCTCGCAAGATCGATCACATAGGGCCGCTCGCCCGCTAGGAACAGCACGGTCAGTCCGTGCTCGTCGCGCACGAACGGGAACTCGGTGCGCTGAGCGAGCGCTTGCACGAGCGGCTCGGTCCAGAGATGTTGGTGGATATCGGTCTTCATCGCTCTTTATTGCTCATTCTTCATCGTTCTCGGTGCTCTCGAGATCCCTATCGGCACATTCCACAGATTCTTTATCGATTTTGTGGACTTTAGCATATCAGCCATTTGTCGAAATACGTACATAGCTCGGATAGGCATCCGTGTCTACGCCCGATCAGTCCTCCCCCAGAGCGCATCTTCCGAACTAACCCAGTCTGAACAAACCAGATCGCCATGTCAGACGACGAGAGCCACCAAACCGACTCCGACCCGCAAAGCGAGTCCGTCCCCGAGCCAGTGACTGAGCCCGGGTCGGTCGCTGAGCCTGGACAGGCCGCCGTCGCCGGGGGAGCAGCCGATCGAGGCCATCGCGGCAGGGGAGCGTGGACCGCGGTGGCGGTGTTCTGCGTCCTCGCCGGATCCGTCGCCTCGGTGCTCGGCGCGCGCGCCGTGGCGCACAACGACAGCGCCAAGACGGAAGCAAGCTTCCATCAAGGCTCAGCGGCGATCGCCTCGACGTTGAAGCTGGCGATCCAGCGCCAGGAAGAGCTGACCGTCGCGGCTTCGACCTACTTCGCCGCCAATCCGAAGGCTTCCTCTGCGGAATTCGCCCGGTGGGTCACGTGGGCGCGCACGCGGCGCCGCTACCCCGAGCTCGATGCCCTCGGCCTGCTGCCGGCGCCCCCGAAGCCCGCCAAGGCTTCCGCTACGCCCGTCAAAGCCTCCCCCGCGCCCGTCCACGTCTCGCCCGCGCTGCTGCTGAGTCGCAACACCGGGCTGAGCACCTATCACCCGATCTCTGCTGGCCACAGGCAGGCACTGGCGATCGTAACCCCCGTGTACCGGGGAAATGTGACCCCGCACACCGTCTTCGGACGCACGGCGGCATCGGTGGGATGGCTGCGTGAGGTGCTCGTGCCCGGGGCCGTGCTGGGCCAGGTGCTGGTGGGCCACCCCGGCTACGCGCTTGCGCTGACTCACCTTAACGGCACCTCAAACCTCGTCTTCTCCAGCGGCGCCCCGCGATCCGGCGCGCAGAACACGACGCTCGACCTGCACGACGGCTGGACCGTCACGAGCTTCGGCCCGGCGCCCGCAGCGAGCGTGCTCGCCGACGGCGACGCGCTTGCGGTGCTGATCGGCGGGATCCTGGTGAGCGTGCTGCTCGGCCTGGTGGTGGACATCCTCGGCGCCGCCGCTCGCCCACCGTCGCCGGCGCCGGTGGAGGAGGAGGCAGAGGCGGAGGTGCAGAGGAGCGAGCTCCCAGGCAAGTATCTCTACGAGCCCGTGACCGGCCTGCCCAACCGCGAGCTCACGCTGGACCGCGCCGAGCGCATGGTCGCCCGCGCGGGACGCGACTCGGGCATGCTCGCGGGCGCGCTGTTCGTCGACATCGACCAGCTCAGCGAGGTCAACGAGATGCTCGGGCTGACCGCCGGCAATCAGCTGCTGAAGATCGTCGGGGAACGGCTCGAGGACGTTGTGCGCACTGGCGATACGGTCGGCCGGCTCGACGGCGACGAGTTCGTCGTGCTGGTCGAATCGGCTGCCCGCGGGGTGCGCCTGGACTCGCTCGCCCAGCGGATGATCGAGGCGCTGCACAAACCGATCGAGCTCGACGCCTTCGGGCCGAGCTTCGTGCTGACCGCGAGCATCGGCGTCGCCTTCGGCCGCTACGCGACCCCCGAAGACCTGCTGCGCGACGCGCACGTCGCCCTGGTCTCGGCGAAGACCGCGGGCAAGGACCGCTACACGCTGTTCAACGCGAACATGCGCACCGTGATCGAGGGCCGCGCGGTACTCGAGGCCGAGCTGAGCACGGCCCTGGCGGAGAACCAGTTCTTCCTGCTCTATCAGCCGATCTACGATCTGCGCACCCGCAAGGTGGCCGGCCTCGAGGCGCTGATCCGCTGGCAGCATCCGACGCAGGGCGTGCTCGCCCCCGACGCGTTCATCCCGCTGGCCGAGGAAACCGGGCTGATCGTGCCGATCGGCCGCTTCATGCTCGAATCCGCCTGCGCCCGCGTCGCGGCCTGGAACGTGGCCGGCCATCCTGTCGGCGTCTCGGTCAAGGTCTCGGCGCATCAGCTGAACCGCGACGGCTTCCTAACCGACGTGCAGCGCGCCCTGCAGCAATCCGGGATCGAGCCGTCGCTGCTCACGCTGGAGATCGCCGAGACCGCGATCATGCGCGACCTCGCCGCGGCGGCAGAGCGCCTGCGTCTGGTCAAGCGCCTGGGCGTGAGCATCGCGATCGACGACTTCGGCGGCAGCGGCTACGCCCACCAGGCCGACCTGCGCCAGCTCCCGCTCGACTCCCTGCGCGTGGACCGCAGCTCGCTCGCCTCCTCCGAGGACGAGGACTACCGCAGCTGGCTGCTCGAGGCGATCCTGCTCGTCGGGCGTGAACTCTCGCTGACAGTGGTCGCCACGGGAATCGAGACCCACGAGCAGATGGCCACGCTCCAAACGATCGGCTGCACGATGGCCCAGGGCGCCCTGATGGGCTCCCCCGCCCCGGCGGACGCAGTTGCGAGCCTCTTCAACGTCGAGCTCCCCGCTGTGAGCAGTGCCGTCATTGACCCGAGCATGCCTCGGGATCTGGCTCTGTAGAGCCAACGGGGGACCCAGGAATCGAACCTGGCGTTGCGGTTTTGGAGACCGCCGTGTTACCGATACACCAGTCCCCCGGGCGGGCACGGATTGTAGGGGCTCGGCGGCGTTGAGACATCGATGGGCGCGGCGGACTTCGTGCTAAAGGCGGGGCTCGGGAATGCCGAAAACGTCTATAGCTCAACACCCTCTTGTGATGATACGCACTTTCTCTGCCAGGCTCCGGGCCAGCGGCCGATCTTCGATCGGGCGTCGATCGCTGGCTTCAGAGGCGGGGGACACGTTGATCGAGGTGATCGTCGCCGCGCTGCTGCTGGGGATCATCGTCGTCGGCACGTTCACGGGGCTGAACAGCACCAACAAGTCCACCTCGATCGCCCGCGCCCGCTCGCAGGCCGACGCGCTGGCCGAGCAGGACGAGGATCGGCTGCGCTCGCTGCCAGTCGCGACGCTCTCCAAGCTGGAAACCACGCCGGAAGCGAAAACCGTGGAACAGAACGGAGCCAAATACACCGTCACCTCGAACGCCAGATACGTCGTCGACAGCACCGCCACCACGAGCTGCGCATCGACCGCGCTGTCCGCCGAATACATCGAGACGACCTCGACCGTGACCGCGACCATCCTCAACGGCCATTCGGTCGTGGAGACCGGAATCGTCAGCCCGCCGCCCGACACCGCGCTGGTCGTCCAGGTCACAGGCCCGTCGGGCGAAGCGGTGCCGGGCATGGAAGTGCAGGCGACCGGACCCTCGAACGGCTTGGCCCTGACGTCCGCCAGCGGCTGCGCGATCCTCGCGTTGAAACCCGGCGAATACGCAGTCAACGTCCACAAGGCGGGCTATGTCGACCAAAACTGGTTCAAGGAATCCAAAGAAGACTCCTTCTACACGAGCACCGTCTACCTGACGGCCGAGACGACGACCAAGAAAGCATACCTGTTCGCCCCGGCCGCCGAACTCAAACCGCTCACGTTCGAAGAGCTCAACCCTGTGACAAACAAAGACGAATCCGCCAGGGCACTGAACGCGGTCCTGGAAAACCCGGGAATGGCACCCACTTTCAGGCTGCTGGAACCCGAAGGCAGCTCTGTATATCTGTCATCGATCACCACCACAAAGCACATCTACCCCTTTTCATCCGAAGCGCCATATACCGTATACGCTGGCACGTGTACCGCCAACAGGCCCCCCGAAGAAAAAGAGCGAACATCAATTGCATTCCCCGCGGGTGGTGAAAAATCAGCAAAGGTCGTGCTGCCATCGCTGGTCGTCAAGGTCTACGAAGGCACGGAACTAACTCCGAAAAAACTTGTCAGCACCACCCCCGAAATCTTCGTCTCCGACACCAACAGTGGCTGCGAAAGCACGTATCATAAACCGACAACCGTCGCCCCCGTCGAAAATCCAAGCACCAAAGTCCTAGAATATCCAAAGGGCGGAGCGCTGGAATATCCAGGCCAGCCCTGGGGTACGTACACCGTGTGCCTCAATGATGGCACCTCGGAACACCTCGAAGACACAGGAGTAAAAAACGATCATCCCGAACAAGCAGGCACGCCCGTAAACTTTTACGAGGGCGAAGCATCAAAGCTGAAACCAGGGTCGTGTCCCTGATGGGCCGCTCGTCCTCATCCTCGAAAGACACGGGGTCCCAGCGGGGCGGGCGCTGGCGCGAGCAGGACGGCTTTACGCTGATCGAAGTGCTGGTCGCGTCGATCATCGCGGTGGTCGTCAGCCTGGCGGCGTTTTCGATCCTCCAATTGACGACGGAAGACGTCTCGCGTATCACCGAACGGACGCACACCGACCAGACCGGGCGGGTGGCGCTCGAGAAGCTCATGCTGCAGCTGCACTCCGCCTGCGTGGCCGAAGCGGCCAACCCGATCATGGAAAAAAGCACCAGTGAAAAGATCAGGTTCGTCAGTGCAGGCGGGGAAAAGGCGACGTTTGCGACAGGCGAAATTTATATGCACGAAATCACTTACAACAAAGCCGAAGGCACCCTGAAAGAAGCGGTCTATCCAAACACCGGGCCCGAGGAAACGGATGGAAACTACCCCTTCCCGGCGACTCCGTCCAGAACGACAAAGCTGCTCGCCGGCGTGAAACAGACCGAAAATTCCAAAAAAGAACTCATACCGATCTTTCAGTACTACCGGTATTATCAAAAAGGCGATACGATCCCCACGGGCGACACCGAACTTCCTTACGGGGAACTGTACCCTACGCCGCTGACCGGTCCCCCCGGCCCTCCGGTAACCGGCGAACTTACTCAAACAGAAGCCGAAAGCGTCGCGAAGGTGACCGTCAGCTTCACGCTGGCGCCCGAACATCACGAAAGCGTCATCGCCAAAGGCGATCAGCCCGTCGCGCTCGAAGACTCGGCCGTGTTCCGCCTAACCCCAGCCTCGACCTCCTCCCTCAACTCCCCCTGCTCGGAAGCGCCATGAGTACATCTACCAAACCATCTCCGCACCGCCGATTGGCGCTTCGCAGCCAGCAGGGCTTCACGCTGATCCTGACGCTGCTCATGCTGCTGATCACCTCGGTGCTGCTTGTCGCGGCGTTCACGGCGGCCAACGGCGAGGTCCACCTCACGGCGACCGACACCGCCCAGAAGAAGGCCTACTACGCCGCCGAGGCGGGGCTCGAGGACTACGAGTACCACCTCACCCAGGACGGCAACTACCTGACGTACTGCACGACGCCGACGCCCGAAAACCCGGCGCTGAACCAGTACTTCCAAGCGGGTACGGAAAACCCGCTGACGACCTCCGAACTGAAAGAACACACCGCCGAAGTGCCCGGCTCAAGCGGCGAAGAGAAGTACGCGATCCAGTTGATTCCCGCGGGAACCGCACCGAAAACAGATCTAAAATGCGACAAGAATAACATCGTGGGGACGATGATCGAAGAGAAAGAAGGCCCCGCCTCCGGGACCTTCCGGATCATGTCCACCGGCTTCTCCGGCAAGCAGAAGCGCACGCTCGTGGCCACGTTCAGGAACGCCAACTTCGTCAGCTACGTTTGGTACAGCGTGTACGAAACCGGCGATCCGGTCCTCTACGGCACAGTTCCCACGGGAGAGCCAGCTAACTATTACACCGAATGCGGCAAGTTCTATACAGAACGGCCGGCTCAGTGTAAAGAGTTCAACAACTACTTCATCAGCGGCGAAACGGTCAACGGCCCGATGCACACCGAGGACCACGTGGGGATCTGCGGCGATCCCGTCTTCGGCCGGGACAAAAAGGATCGGATCGAATTCGGCAACGGCTACGAAAAAAAAGCCGGAGCTAAAGGATACTCCAGCGAGAGCGGGTGCAGCGAAGCGGAAGCGAAACCGGAATTCGTCGGCGAACTGGTGCCGCCCGAAAAAACCTTGCAGATAACGCCGCCGCCCGGCGACGAAGAACTCGAACACGTCGTCGAAACCTCCCCCACTGACTATAAATACGAAGGCCAGACAGAAATCGTGCTGACGGGTGAAACGATGACGGTGACCGAACACAAGAACGGGGCGGCCCAGAAAACGACGACCGGCGTTCCGCTTCCGCCCAACGGGGTGATCTACGTTTCCGGCGAAAAAGAAGAGACCTGCGAAACGTACTCGCCGTTTGGTCCCCACCCGGGATACACCGAAGGCAGCGCCTGCGGCAACGTGTACGTACAGGGCGAATACTCCAAAGCGCTTACGATCGCCGCGCAGAACGACGTGATCATCAACGAAAACCTCTATCCGTCGAGCGTCGCCGGCAAATTGGGCAGCGAACCGACGGGCAACACCATGCTCGGCCTGATCGCCAACAACTTCGTGCGCGTCTACCACCCTCTGACAGGGACCCGTAAAAAAGGCTTCAGAGAATGTGAGAGCTCCGAAAACGACACCACAACGGCCCCCAAGGACATCGAAGAACCGTTCATCTACGCGGCGATCCTCGCGCTCAAACACTCGTTCATCGTCGACAACTTCGACTGCGGCACACCCCTGAAGAAACTGAACGTCTACGGCGCGATCGCGGGCGAGTTCAGCAACGGGATGACGGGCGTGTTCAGCGGCACGTCGGCCATCAGCGGGTATCCATACAGCCTCAAATACGACAACCGCCTGCAGGCCGAGGAGCCGCCGCACTTCCTCAACCCGATCGAGGCCGCCTGGTACATCCAGCGCCAGACACTGGCGAGCGAACCGTAGCCGTGGCGCGGGGAGTGCGGGCGAAGGGACTCGAACCCCCAAGGGCTTACGCCCACTGGCTCCTAAGGCCAGCGTGTCTACCAATTCCACCACGCCCGCTCGGCCCCGATACGCCTCTGAGGTCGAGGTACACGGGGACCGCTCCAGATTGTATGGTTTCCCACGATGTCTTCATCGCTTCGTGAACGGGAGGAAGCGGATCGCCGCGCGCGCGGCGTGATCGTCACCCATCCCAACCGCGACAAGCCGATCGCGCAGACCACGCGCGCGATCGTCGTCGTGCTGCTGCTCGCGACCGTCGTGTTGCTGCTGATCAACACGATCGGCGGCTGGAGCCTGTTGGAGGGCGCCCTGCTGATCCAGCTCGCCTTCATCCTCATCTACCTACTGATGGCCTACTACGTGAGCCGCTGGAGCCGGGGCGTGCTGCCGCTCGGGGCGGGGCTCGCGGTGCTGCTCGGGATCTTCGCGCTCGTGGCCGCGCCCAGCTGGTTCGATCGCAACCATGCCGGCTTCACCCAGCCCACTCTGAACGCCGGGCTGCTCGGCGTGATCACGCTGCTGATCGTCCCCGTGCAGATCCTGCTCGTCCTGTTCGCGATGCGCGGCTTCAAACAGGGCTGGAACGTCGAGGTCGAGCGGCGCGACCCATCGGTTGGGGACCCAACCCGCCCGGGCCCAGGGGCGGGGACGAGGACGGACGGGGGCGGGTATCCGGACGCGGCCCCGTTCCCGGCCTGAGCCGATTAGTGCGGCGGGTGGGAGTCGAACCCACACGCCCTTGCGGACAGAGGCTTTTGAGGCCTCCGCGTCTACCGTTCCGCCACCGCCGCACGTGCGACACCAATATATGCGTCTCTACGCCGGTCCTCCGACCAGCTCCAGTAGCTGCCCTGCGATCGCGGCCGGCGCGGCGAGGATCCCGTACGGCAGGTCCTCGTGCTCGGGCAGGTCCAACAGCTGTAGGCCGGCGCGTTCGCAGATCAGCGCGCCCGCGGCGATGTCCCAGGGCTTGACCGTCCGCTCGAAGTAGGCGTCGAAGCGTCCGACGGCCGTCCATGCGAGATCCAGCGCGGCGCTGCCGCAGCGCCGGATGTCGCGCACCCGCGGGATCGCGCGGGCGAGCACCTTTGCCTGGGCCGCGCGCACGCGCGCGTCATACGCCAGGCCGGTGGCGACCATCGCCGTCGCGAGCTCGCCCCGCTCCGAGCCGCGCAGCTCGATCGCGTCCGAGTCCCCCGATCCCGCGGCGCCCGCCGCCGGCGCGCCTGAATCATGGTCGACAGCTCCTCCCCCACTCAGCCTCGCCGGACCGTCGCGCGTGGCCGTGAACAGCTCCCTCCGGTTCGGGTCATACACCGCGCCCGCCAGCGTTCCGGCCTCGTCGCGCACCGCGACGCTCACGCACCACTGGGGGATCCCGAACAGGAAGTTCACGGTCCCGTCGAGCGGGTCCACGACCCACTCGAGGCCGCTCGTGCCGTCCTCCGAGCCGCCCTCCTCCCCGACGAAGCCGTCCGCCGGCCAGCGCTTCGCCAGCAGCGTCTTGATCGCGCGCTCCGACGCCAGGTCGGCCTCGCTGACGAGGTCCGTGGGAGTGCTCTTGCTGCTCACCTCTCGCTCGTGCCCCGCGCGCACACGCTCCAGCAGCAGGCCGCCCGCCATCCGCGCGGCCTCGACGGCGACCTCCAGCAGCTCAGCGTCGGCCGGCGTCCCAGCGGCCGCCTCCCGCACCCGGCGCTCGCCGTTCCTACTCACGAGAAGGCGGGCGGCCGATCCTGCGCCCACGGGCGCTCGGCCTCGATCTGCGCGGCGAGCGCGACGAGCGTCGCCTCGTCGTTCGGCTTGGAAATCAGCTGCACCGCGCGCGGCAGGCCGTCGGCGGCGAACCCGGCGGGGACTGAGCACGCCGGTTGCCCGGTCAAGTTCCAGCAGGCTACGTACGGCACCGTCGCCGACGCCTCGACCGACGTCCGCAGCCAGCTACGGCCCTCGCGAGCGCCGATCCGCGGCGCCGGCGCGGGCGTCACCGGCGTCAGCAGCAGATCGTGGTCGGCAAGCGGCTGGTTCAAGCGCGCCGTGTACTGCGCTCTGCGCCCAAGCGCCCAGTCGAGGACGCTCTGCGGGATCATCCCCCCGACCCGGGCGAGCGCGCCGATGCGCCGTTCCACGCGCTCGGGGTGCGCGAGCGCGGCCACCGTCTCGTGCAGGCTGCGCAGGTAGACGACAGTGAACTCGGCCGCGGGCGCAAGCTGGCCGTGGTCCACCTCGTGCTCGTGCACCTCGTGCCCGAGGCTCCTCAACAGCGCCGCCGTCTGCTCGAGTGCCGCGCGGTTCTCTTCATCCAGCTTCGTCAGCGGCGAGGGCGGCAGCCTGCTTGCCATCGCGATCTTCAGGGGACCGGTCTGCCCGAGCGCGTCCAGGAACGAGCTCGGCGGCACGACCGGCGTATCGGGGTCTGCCGGTCCACCGGCGATCGCGTCGTAGAACAGGGCGCTGTCGCGCACCGAGCGCGTCAGCACGCCGTAGACGATCAGGCCGTGCCAGACGCCCGCCTGCGGCTGAAGCGGCACGCGCCCCCACTGGGTCTTCAGCCCAAACAGCCCGCAGAACGCCGACGGAATGCGGATCGATCCTCCCCCGTCGCCCGCAAGCGCGGCGCCGATGAGGCCGGCCGCCACCGCCGCGGCGCTGCCGCCGCTGGAGCCGCCGGGGCTGCGCTGCAGCTCCCACGGGTTGCGCGTCACGCCCCAGGTGGCGGACTCGGTCCATGGGAACGCGCCCAGCTCGGGCATCTGCGTCTTGCCGATCACGATCGCGCCCGCCGCGCGCGCGCGTCTAACGATCTCCGAGTCCGCGGCCGCCGGCTCGCCGTAGGCGTTCGTGCCGAACGTCGTCAGCTCGCCGGCGACGTCCTGCTCGTCCTTCACGGCGATCGGCACGCCGAGTAGAGGACGCTCGTTTCCCGCGCCGCGCCTGGCGTCGGCCTGATCGGCCTCCAGTCGCGCGCGCTCCTCGAACACGATCCTGAAGGCGTTCAGCTTGGGATTGAACCGCTCGATCCGCTCCAGGTAGATGTCCACCAGCTCGCGCGAGCTCACCTCGCCCGCTGCGATCAGCTCGGCCTGCCTGGCGATTCCTGCGTAGGCGAGGTCGGTGGGGTCCACGCTCCGCAATCTAGACGAAAGAAAAAATCAACACGGCCGCCGCTAGCCGCTTTAGGATGAATTCCGCTTTTCAGATTCGCTCACCGTCGCCACGGTTCTCGGCGAGCGGCGTCGCGCCCAACATCGATCAAGGGGGAGCTCATGTCCTATCCCGTCATCTTCGAGGCCGACTACGTCGAGTCTCGCAACCGCCTCACCACCTTCTTCCGCCTGATCCTCGCGATCCCGCTCGTGATCTGGCTGTTCGTGTACGGCATCGTCGCCGAGCTGGCGATCGTCGTCGCCTGGTTCGCGATCGTGATCACCGGCAGCTACCCGCGGGGCCTCTACGACTTCGTCGCCGCCTTCACCCGCTTCGCCACGAGGACGCTCGCCTACACATATCTGCTGTGCGATCCCTACCCGGCGTTCGGCGGCGCCGACGATCCCGCCTACCCCGTGCGCATGGAGTTCGAGCCGCTCGAGCACTACGACCGCCTGAAGACACTGTTCCGCATCATCCTTGCGATCCCGATCCTGATTATGCGCTACGTCATGGGCCTGCTGCTCGAGATCGGCGCCTTCGCCGCCTGGTTCGTGATCCTCTTCACCGGCAAGATGCCGCGCGGCCTGTTCGACCTGATGGTGCTGGCCAACTCCTACACCGCCCGCTCGGACTCCTATCTCTACCTGCTTACCGAGACCTACCCCCCGTTCCAGGACGAGCAGACGCGCGCCGCGGGCGCCCCCACGCCACCGTCTCCTCCGCCGGCCCCGGAGTACCCGACGACCTCCTAAACAGGTGTCACGGGGTTGCGCTTGGCTGGCCAGTCGCGGCGCTTGCTCGCCGCGTGGGCGAAGCGGCGGATCAGCTCCCCGCGTAGGTCCTCGGGCTCGATCACCGCGTCGATCACCAGTTCCGAGGCCAGATGCAGGATGTCGATGTCGGCCGCGTACTCCGCGCGCAGCTCCTCGGTCTTCGCGGCGCGCTCGTCCTCGTCCGCGATCGCCTGCAACTGGTTGTAGAACACGGCGTTGATCGCCGCCTGCGGGCCCATCACGGCGATCGAGGCGCTCGGGAGGGCGATGCAGCAGTCCGGGTCGAAGGCGGGGCCGGCCATCGCGTAGAGGCCGGCTCCGTAAGCCTTACGCACGATCACGGAGATCTTCGGCACGGTCGCTTCGCTGACCGCGCTGATCAGCTTCGCGCCGTGGCGGATGATGCCTTCGCGCTCGACCTGCGTGCCGATCATGAAGCCGGGCACGTCCGCGAGGAACAGCAAGGGAACGTTGAACGCGTTGCACGTCTGGATGAAGCGCGCGGCCTTGTCGGCCGAGTCGCCGAACAGCACGCCGCCCTTGTGCTTGGGCTGGTTCGCGACGATCCCGAGCGCGTGTCCCTCCAGGCGCGCGTAGCCGACGACGAGCTCCTTCGCCCAGCGCGGGTGAATCTCCAGCAGCGAGTCCTCGTCGACGAGCGTCGCGATCAGCGCCTTGATGTCGAACGGCTTGTTCTCGTCCTCGGGGATCAAGTCGGCAATCAACCTCGCTATGTCATCGTCCCTACTCGCGGGATCGTCAATCGTGCCGGGGGCCAGCGCTGGCGCGCGTGGCGGGACCTCCTGCCAGTTGGTCGGCATATACCCCAAATACCGCTTGGCGAGGGCGATCCCGTCCTCGTCCGTCTTCACCAGCTGATGTCCGCAACCGGAGACGCCCGTGTGCATCTTCGCGCCGCCCATCTCCTCGAGCGTGACCTTCTCGCCGATCACCATCTCCGCCATCCGCGGCGAGCCGAGATACATCGAGGCGTTGCCCTCGCGCATGATCACGATGTCGCAGAAAGCGGGGATGTAGGCGCCGCCGGCGGCACTCGGGCCGAACAGCACGCATACCTGCGGGACCAGCCCGGACAGCTTCACCTGGTTGTGGAAGATCCTGCCCGCGCCGCGGCGGCCCGGGAACATCTTCACCTGCTCGGTGATCCGCGCCCCGGCCGAGTCGACGAGATACACCATCGGGATTCGCAGGCTCAGGGCGCGCTCCTGGATGCGGAGGATCTTCTCGACCGTCTTCGGCCCCCACGAGCCCGCCTTCACGGTCGGGTCGTTGGCCATCAGGGCGATGGTCCTGCCGTCCACCTCGCCCAGGCCGGTCACGACCCCATCCGCGCCGAGGCCCTCGCCGTCCCAGTTGGCCAAGAGCGCCTCCTCGGCGAAGGAGCCGTCGTCGAGCAGTAGCGCCACCCGCTCGCGCACTGGGAGCTTGCCCTGCTCGCGCGCCTTCTCGCGGTGACGCTCCGGGCCGCCCGCGAGTGCGCGGACCGCCGCCTCGTGAAGATCGGTCAACTCGGACCTCAGATCCCCGGGTTCTCGGCCGGGGCCTCACCGGAGTAGTCGTAGAAGCCGATCCCGGACTTGCGCCCGAACCAGCCGGCGGCGAGCATCTTGCGCAGCATCGGCGGCTGGGCGAAGCGGCGCTCGCGGAACTCGTCGAACAGCACGTCGCAGATCGAGCCGAGCGTATCCAGGCCGACGAAGTCCGCCAGCGTCAGCGGCCCCATCGGGTGCCCGGCGCCGGCCTTCATCGCCTCGTCGATCTCGCCGACCGAGCCGATCCCTTCTTCGTAGCCGCGCATCGCGTCGAGCATGTACGGCACGAGCAGCCGGTTGACGATGAAGCCCGCGCGGTCCTTGGTTCCGATCGCGAGCTTGCCCTCGGACTTCGCGAACTCGAGCGCCGTCTCGAAGGCCGCGTCGGTGGTGGTCACACAGCGCACGACCTCGACCAGCTTCATCACCTGCGCCGGGTTGAAGTAGTGCAGGCCGACGAACTGCCCGGGCCGGCCGGTGGAGGCGGCCTGGTCGATCACCGACAGCGAGGAGGTGTTCGTCGCGAACACCGCGTCCGCCTTCACAATCCCGTCGAGCTCGCGCCACATCTCGAGCTTCAGCGGCAGGCTCTCGGTGATCGCCTCGATCACGAGGTCGCAGCCGGCGAGATCCTTGTAGTCGGTGGTCTCATGGATGCGCCCGCGCACCGCGTCGGCGTCCTCCTGTGAGGACTTGCCCTTCTCGACCGCGCGCGCGAGCTGCTTCTCGATCTTGCCGATGCCCTTCGCGAGCGTGGCCTCGTCGACCTCGCGCAGCACGACCTCGTAGCCGGCCTGTGCCGCCACCTGCGCGATCCCGTGCCCCATCAGCCCGGCTCCGAGCACGCCCACCTTCTCGATCCGCTGCGCCATACACCCTCCGATTGGTCTCCGGTTTCCTGTCCCGGCAGCCTATATGCCAGCTTAGAAACTGTCCGAAAACTCGCTTACGGCGTCTTAGGGACCGTTGCGGGCGATTGGCGAATTTTCGGACCGTTCCTTATGCCGTCGAGTCCCGGTAGCCTGCACTGATGCCGTCAGATGAGACCTTCGATCTCTCCGCGGCGGGCCTGCGCGCCGACGGCACCGACCTGCGCATCTCGGTCGAGGTGCTCGCCTCCAAGCTCGAGTCCTCGTTGCCCGGCCGCACGCGCGTCGAGCGCCGCGGCGGC
>Ga0302326_10010827_pt1 | contig 19695 bp, 24 predicted proteins | sample Palsa_T0_3_FD_202264 | JGI IMG/M metagenome (GOLD analysis project Ga0302326, IMG submission 202264) | Peat permafrost microbial communities from Stordalen Mire near Abisko, Sweden - Palsa_T0_3 | ecosystem: Environmental > Terrestrial > Soil > Palsa > Peat permafrost | place: Sweden: Abisko...
CAGCCGGTCGGGGTATGCCAGCGCGTACCCGATCGGCAAGCGCATGTCGGGCGGGGCGAGCTGCGCCTTGACGTTGCCGTCGCTGAAAACGACGAAGCCGTGCGCGACCGACGTGCGGTGAACGAGTACGTCGATGCGGTCCGCGTCCACGCCGAAGAGCCGGCTCGCCTCGATCACCTCGAGGCCCTTGTTCATCATCGAGGCGGAATCCACGGTGTTCTTCGTGCCCATCTGCCAGGTGGGATGCCGCAGCGCATCCGCCACGGACGCCCCGGCGATCGCGTCGCGCTCCCAGGTCCAAAACGGACCGCCCGAAGCCGTAAGAATCAGCGACCCGATCCGCTCGGCCGGCTCGCCGACCAGGCACTGGAAAAGCGCGCTGTGTTCGGAATCCACGGGCACGATCTCGGCGCCGCTGCGCTTCGCGGCGGCGATGAACAGCTCGCCCGCGGCCACGATCAGTTCCTTATTGGCAACGGCGATGCGGATGCCGCGTTCGACGGCGGCGAACACCGCATCGAACGCCACGGCGCCGTCGGTCGCCGCGAGCACGACGTCCGCCCCGCTCTCCGACGCGACCGCGAGGAGCCCCGCTGCGCCCGATTCGACGCGCGTTTGCGCCGGGAGCGCGGCGCGCAATGCGGCTACGTCGGCTGCGTTCGCACACGACACGATCTCGGGAGAGAAACGCTTCGCCTGTTCGACAATCTCCGCGACGCGCGAGCCGGCCGCGAGCGCGACGACTCGGAAACGATCCGGATAGCGCCCGATTACATCGAGGGCTTGCGTCCCGATCGACCCCGTCGAACCCAGGATGGCTACTTTTGAGATCGGCTTCTGCACCGCCGCTGGTTTCTAACATCGGGGCGGCGTGCCCCCCGATCGCCCCCAGCTAGTGCGGGATGTGACCCGTTACGAAGAGCGCCGCGTAAAATGCTATGCCGCCGAAAATATACGAATCGAAGCGATCGAGGATGCCGCCGTGGCCCGCGATGAAATTCCCGGCATCCTTGACGCGCGCGTCGCGTTTGAGGGCGGATTCCACCAAATCCCCAGCCTGCGCGGCGAGGCTCGTCACGGCGCCGATGAAGAGGCCGTCCCACCAAGGGACGTGCAGCGCGGGAATCAAACCCGCGCACGCGCCGAGCAGCGTCGATGCGAGCAGTCCGCCGCCGGCGCCTTCCCAGGTCTTCTTCGGCGAGATCGAGGTGAGCGGCGTGCGTCCGATCGTGGTTCCGACGTACATCGCGAAGATGTCGGTGAAGGCGATCGTCACGATGGCGCAGATCGTGTACGCGGCGCCGACGTGCGGCAGATTGCGCACGACGAGAAAATAGGAACCGAGCCAACCGATGTAGAGCACGCCGAAGACGGTGAAGGCGCTGCGCTCGAAATAGCCCTGGCGCTTGCCGACGAGCGAAAACGCAAGCGATGCGATCACGGTGAAGCCGAGGATCAGCGTTTCGTAGCGGTGCTGCAGCCCGAGTGCTGCGAGCACGATATACGCGAAGACCGCAACCGCTGCGACCGGAAAAATCAGCGTCTGACCCTTGCGCGCCGAAAGGCCGGCCAATTCCCAGAGCGAGCCGAGCGTGATGCCGGCGACGACGAGCGTGAACGTCGGGACGGTGATGACTGAAGAAAGAACGATCGCCGCAAGGGAGAGGCCGCTCACCCAGCGGCGCACGTGATCGTTGATCCGCGCGGCGCCCGAGGCGGTAGCCGTCAGCCTTCTCCGCGCGGACGCGCCGCATAGGCGGCGAGCGCTCGCGAGAACTGATCGCGATCGAAATCCGGCCACAGCGTATCGGTTAGATACATCTCGGCATCGGCCAGTTGGTACAGCAGAAAATTCGAGAGGCGCGATTCGCCGCCGGGCCGGATGAGCAGATCGGGATCGGGCATATCGGCGGTGGAGAGGTACGACGCGACGACCGCATCGTCGATGCACTGCGGGTCGAGCGTTCCGGCGGACACGTCGCGGGCGACGTTTTCGATCGCGATCCGCAACTCGGCGCGCGCGCTGTAGTTGACGGCGAGATTGAGCTGCAACCCCGTGTTGCCGGCGGTCTTCTCCATGAGCCCATCGAGCGCTTCGCGCGATGCTCGCGGCAACGCGCCGTATTGTCCGATCACGCGCACGCGCACGTTGTTGCGATTGAGTTCGTCGAATTCGCTTTGTGCGAAGAAGACGCACAGGTCGAGCAAGAGCGAGATCTCGGTCTTGTCACGCTTCCAGTTCTCGGTCGAGAAGCCGTAGACGGTCAGCATCGGAATCGCGAGATCGCTCGCCGCACGGGTCACGTGACGCAACGCCACGATGCCGCGGCGGTGCCCCTCGATCGCGGGCAACCGGCGAGCCTTGGCCCAGCGCCTGTTGCCGTCCATGATGATCGCTACGTGCCGCGGCACGGCACGCACCTCATCGCGAAGCCCGGCTCCGAGGGCCCCCGAAGCGTTCACGAGCGTTGCGCCACGATGCGTTCGTAGCCATCGTAGCCGGCGATCACCTCGATCTTCTCGTCGCCTTCGCGAACGCGCAAAACGCGCAGCGTCCCCGTGCCGAGCGCGGGGTACGGCGGACGCAAGACGCGCAAGAGCAGGTCGCGACCGGCGAGGGCCGCGCGTGCTTCGACCTCTGGAAGCAACGTCAGCACCGTTTCCGGCGAAGAGGTATCCACCATATTTCCGTTGAGTGAGACTAGGGCAAAACCCTGGTTCGGCGCTCGCTTCCTCGGCCAGGTGAGGTCGTTCAGACCTCCATGATCTCTTTTTCTTTGCCCGCGACCAGCGCATCGATGTCCTTGATGTACTTGTCCGTCATCTTCTGCACGCGCTCGCCGGCGCGTTTGTTCTCGTCCTCGGTGATCTTCGTACCCTTGAGCAAGACCTTGACCTCATCGATGCTCTTGTGGCGGATGTTCCGGATCGCGATCTTGCCGTCTTCCGCCTTCTTGTGAACGATCTTGACGAGATCTTTGCGCCGCTCTTCGGTGAGTTGCGGGATCATCAGGCGAATGTTCGAGCCGTCGATATTCGGCGTGAGGCCCAGGTCGCTCGTCTCGATCGCTTTGCGGATAGCGCCGACCGTCTGCCGATCGAACGCGGCGATCTGCAGCGTGCGCGCGTCCGGAGTGCTGACGCTCGCGACTTGCTTGAGCGGGACGCTCGCGCCGTAGGCTTCCACGTGCAAGCGGTCCAAGAGCGCCGGCGACGCTCGACCGGTGCGCACGGACGCGAAATCGTTGCGGGTCGCATCGATCGATTTCTGCATGCGCGCCTCGGCGGCTTTGAAAATCTCTTCGAGTTCGGTCATACGGAGGCTCCCATGCCGGCCGCGACGTCGGGGGCGCTCACGACCGTTCCGATCGGTTCGCCGAAGACGGCGCGCCGGATATTTCCGGGCACGTTCATATCGAAGACGATGATGGGCAGACCGTTGTCCATGCACAAGGTGAGCGCCGTGTTATCCATCACCTCGAGGCCGCGCTGCAGCACCTCGAGGTACCCGAGCCGCGTGAAACGCGTTGCGTTCTGGTCTTTTTTCGGATCGGCGCTGTATATTCCGTCGACCTTGGTCGCCTTAAAAATCGCTTGCGCCCCGATCTCGACCGCCCGCAGTGCGGCCGTGGTATCGGTCGTGAAATACGGGTTGCCCGTGCCCGCGCCGAAGATCACGACGCGGCCCTTTTCGAGATGGCGGATGGCGCGGCGCCGAATATACGGTTCCGCGATCTGCTGCATCTGGATCGCGGTCTGCACGCGCGAGGGGATGCCGACGTGTTCGAGCGCATCCTGCAGCGCGAGTGCGTTGATCACGGTCGCGAGCATGCCCATGTAGTCGGCCGTGGCGCGATCCATGCCGCCGGCTTCGTGCGCTTTGCCGCGCCAGATGTTGCCGCCGCCGACCACGACCGCGACCGACACGCCTTCGCGGGCGACTTCTGCGATCTGCGCCGCCATCCACGATGTGGTCACCGCATCGACCGAACTCTGCGAACCGGCGAACGCTTCCCCCGAAATCTTCAGGAGAATGCGGTCGTAGGCCGGAACCGCGCTACGGTCCGCCAAGCGCGAACTTTGCGAAACGCCGGATTGCGATCTTCTCGCCGAGCACGCCGACGACGGAGGCGATCAGTTCTGCGATCGTTTTATCGTCGTCCTTGATGAACGCCTGATCGAGCAGCACGTGCTCTTCGTACCATTTGTTGATCTTGCCGTCGACGATCTTCTGGGCGATGTTGGCGGGCTTGCCTTCGGCCGCTTTCCCAAACTCGGCGCGCAGCGGCGCGAGTTCTTCTTCCGGGACTTGGTCGCGCGAAACGTACTTCACGGGCATCGCGGCGATGTGCATGGCGATATCGCGCACGAGTTCGGAGAAACGCTCGTTGCGCGCCACGAAGTCGGTCTCGCAGTTCACCTCGACGAGAACCCCGATCTTGCCGCCGATGTGAATGTAGGAACCGACCAAGCCTTCATCGGCGGCACGATCAGCCTTTTTCGAGACCTTGGTGAGGCCTTGATCGATCAGGTTCTTACGGGCGGATTCGTAGACGCCGTTCGCTTTGAGGAGTGCGGAGCGGCAATCCAGCATGCCGGCGCCGGTATCTTCGCGCAGGCGCTTGATGTCCTCGGCGGAGGGCTTATACTCGGCAGCGGTGCTCACAGGCTTAAACCGGGGCCTCTTCGATGGTTGCGGGTTGGGCGAAGGCCTCGATCTCGGCTGCCGGAGCCGCGGCGACCGGTGCGTAGGCGTCTTCGTACGCGTCGTCCTCGAAGCCGCCGCTCTCGTGCTCGGTGCGGCCCTCGATGATGGCGTCGGAAATTTTCGAGACCATCAGTTTCACGGCCCGAATCGCGTCGTCGTTGCCGGGGATCGGGTAATCGATCTCATCGGGATCGCAATTCGTGTCGATCACCGCGATGATCGGGATCTTCAGCTTGCGCGCTTCGAGAACCGCGATGCGTTCTTTCTTCGGATCGACGATGAAGACCGCATCGGGTAGGCGGTGCATGTCCTTGATACCGCCGAGAAACCGCTCGAGTTTATCGAGTTCGTCCGTGAGGCGCGAGACTTCTTTCTTGGGGAGCAAATCGAAGTTGCCCTGAGCGCGCATGCCTTCGAGCTCGCGCAGGCGGGCGATCCGCTTCTGGATGGTCGAAAAATTGGTCAGCGTGCCGCCAAGCCAACGTTCGTTCACAAAGAACGTGCCGGCGCGTTCCGCCTCTTCCTTGACGACATCCTGGGCCTGTTTCTTGGTGCCCACGTAGAGAATGACTTTACCGTCGCGCGACATCTGCTTGACCGCCGCATAGACCTCGCGCAGCATCAGGACCGTCTTCGAGAGGTCGATGATGTAGATACCGTTGCGCTCTTGGAAGATGTAGGGTTTCATCTTGGGGTTCCAGCGACGGGTCTGGTGCCCGAAGTGGACGCCCGCCTCGAGGAGCGCCTTCATGGAAATGACCGATGCCATCGGAGTTGCAGGACCTTTCTGGTCTCACGCCGCGGCCATCCTTGCCGCAAACGTCGTCGAAACCATAACGCCCGTCATCCGTGAAGGGCGGAGTTGGAAGAACCGCGCCTAGTATAGCACGCGCCGGAACACGTTCCGTTTCTATGGGGGGACTCCCAAACCCCCGGCGCGGACTCCCGCGCCCGTCCACGAGCGAACCGCCCCGCGCGTTGCGGGGCTTGACCCGCCCCGAGGCGCGTGCGCGCGGCGCTGCCGCGCGCGGTCGTCCCGGGGGGGCTAGGCAACGGGTGCTAGGCTGGCGAGGGCTAGACTACGGTGCGTTCGACGGCCGTTTCTCCGTGGATTTCGGCGTAGACTTCGGCTCGGTGAACCGTGACGTCGCGCGGAGCTTCGATGCCAAGTCGAATTTGATCGCGTTCGACCGAGACGACCACGATTCGAATATTATCGCCGATGACGATCGCCTGGTTCGGCTTGCGGGTTAAGACGAGCAATGCACTCTCCGGAGCCCCAAAGAGAATGGGGAACTCATGAGCTTCGAGACCGGCAAGTCCAGCGTCTGTTCGCTATAGTACGAAGATGGGACCTCCTACGCGAGGCAGGTCCTTCGCTTACGCAAATTGAGCCGCATGGAGCGCCGCATATGCTCCGCGTGCGGCCAACAACGCCTCGTGCGAACCGGATTCGATGACGCGGCCGGCATCGACGAACAGGATCTTGTTGGCGCGCCGGATCGTCGAGAGCCTGTGCGCGATGATGAGCGTCGTACGCCCGGGCAGCAGGCGATCCAGAGCAGCTTCGATCAGCCGCTCGGAGTGGCTATCGAGCGCACTCGTGGCTTCGTCTAGAATGAGGATGCGCGGATCGCGCAGCACCGCTCGCGCGATTGAGATGCGTTGGCGTTGACCGCCGGAGAGGCGCATACCGCGTTCGCCGACCAGCGTCTCGTACCCGAGCGGCAGATCGAGTACGAATTCTTCCGCGTTGGCTTCGCGTGCGGCCGCGGCGATTTCGGCTTGGGTTGCGTCCAAACGGCCGTAGCGAATATTTTCCGCCACCGTGCCGCTGAAGAGCAGCGGCTCCTGCGGCACAATCGCGATCACGTCGCGCAGCGCGGCGAGCCGAATGGTCGCAAGGTCGACGCCGTCGAGCAGAATGCGGCCGGATTGCGGTTCGTAGAAGCGCGGCACGAGGTTGACGACCGTCGTTTTGCCCGCGCCGGAAGGGCCGACGAGCGCGACGATCTCGCCGGCGTCGATCGTCGCGCACAGATCGTGCAGCACGGGCGGCGCGTCCGCCTGGTACGCGAAGTTGACGTTCTCAAAGCGGATCTCGCCCTCGATCCGTCCCGGCGCGACGGCCCCCGTTGCGTCCGTTTCGATCGGCAGATCGAGGATTTCGAAGATACGATCGGCGCCGATGAGGCCCTTCGAAAGGTCGGCGATGAACGAAGCGAAGCGGTTCAGCGGGTTGATCGCGAGTACCACGAGCGCCCAGAACTGGAAGACGCCGCCGCTCGAGAGGCGGCCCGCAATCACCTCGCGCACGGAGAAGGCGACGATCGCGAGCAGCGCGATCGTGACGATCATCGCGACGATCGGCGTCTGCGTCTGCCCGAGTTGAATCACTTTCATGAAGGCGCCGAAATAATCGTCGTTGCTGCGGGCGAAACGCGCGACTTCGTACTCCTCGCGCCCGAAAGCCTTCACGATCCGGTGACCCGCCAAGACTTCGGTCAAATTCGAAGAGAGATCGGCGATCCGTTCCTGCGCTCGTTTCGTGCTGGTCGAGATCATGCGCGTAAAGAACGCGACGACGAAGTTGACGATCGGGGCGAAGACGAACAGAAAGAGCGAGAGCAGCCAATCGACGTAGAACATCGTGACGACCGCGCCGATGAGCGTCACGAGCGTCACGAAAAATTGCGGCAACGCGACGCTCAGGGCGTCCGTCATGAGCGAGAGATCGCTCGAAAACCGAGCGATCAAGTCGCCCGGCCGCCAGCGATCGAACTCGCTCATCGGCAGCCGCATCGTGCGTTCGAAGAGTCGGATGCGCAAGGTCGCGATCAAGCGCTGGCCGCTCCACGCCGTGAGATAGCCCTGCCCGTAGGTGGCGAGATTCGAAATCAGATTGACGAGGAAGACCCCGGCAATCACGTACCACAGCAAGGCGGTGGGGTGCTTCGGGTTCTTGATGACGCCGTCGATGATGAGTCCGAACGCTTTTGTCAGCGCGAGCGGCCCGACGCCTGCGATTACGCCAAAGACGAGCGCAAGGCCGAGCCGGGGATAGTAGGGCCGCGCCTCCTCGAGGAGGCGTTTCGCCACGCGCTTGCGACGTTCTGCGTCGAGGCCGGTCGTCTGGATACTCGAAACCTTTCGTGGACCCGCTTAGTAGATGATTGCGATTGCCCCCAAACGTTCGCCGGAGAGTTCGCCGTGGACTGTTATTATCACAACTCTGTTCCCTCGGTCGCCGTGTGCCACGATTGCGCCCAGACGATCTGCGCGACGTGCCGCGACGCCGAGGGGATCTGTCCCGGTTGCCGACTGGAACGCCGCATGCAGAGCGCCGCAGCCGCTCGCGGGGGCATTTCCGGCGGCGTCGGCCCCTCGAACCCGCCGCCGGGGCCGCAAGCGGGACGGGCCTCGACACCTCCGCCGCAGTACGGTTCGGCGACGGTCATCGTCCGGCCGCAGAGCGCGCTTGCCACCGTCTCCCCCGAAACCCGCGTGCTGCTCGGGCTCGGGTACCCGCTCTGGCCGCTCGCCGCCATCGCCCTGATCAACCCGAAACGTTCGGAGGCCGTGCGCCGGCAGAGTATCCAAGCTCTCGCGCTCAACGGGGGTACCTTCGCGCTCTGGACAGTGCTCGGTGTCATCGCGCACGTCTGGTTCATCGGATGGCCGGCTATGCTGATGCTGCCCTTCCTGATCCCGGTGTGGCTCGTCGCGACCGTCGTCTACGGATACAAGACGTGGCAGGGCGAGGAAGTCCGCGTTCCGATCGTGAGCGATTGGCTCGACGAGCGTGAACGCGAACACGACGGGACGCGGGTCACCGCGTAGCGGTCGAACCGGCGCTCGCGGATTTGAACTTCGCATACCGCGCGAGAAAAGCGCGCGCGATGCTATCGTGATCGAGCACCGGCGCGGGATAGCGCGCATCCTCGAAGAGCGGTAACGCGAGTTGCCGCCGGCGCTGCACGGCATTTGTGTCGAGGATGTCCGCGTCGGCCGCGTTCGCGAGCTCGGGAATCCAGCGCCGCAGATACGTGCCGCTGGGATCGAAGGAACGGGCTTGTTTGAACGGGTTGTAGATGCGTGGAAATTGTGCGAGGTCCGCGCCGACGCCCGCGGCCCACTGCCAATTTCCATTGGCAAGCGCGGCATCGTCTTCGACGAGTTCCGCGTCCCAAGCATCTCGCCCGACGCGCCAGTCCACGCCGAGATCGAAACACAGAAACGACGCGACGACCGAACGGACGCGCGGATGCATCCAGCCGGTTGCGCGCAGTTCGCGCATTCCCGCATCCACGAGCGGGAAGCCGGTGCATCCCTCGCGCCAGGCCGCCAGGCTCGCGTGCGAACGCGCGAACGGAAACCCGCGCATCCGCTGCTGCAGCACGGCATCGGGCTCGTCTTCAAAAAACCAGGCGAGCTGCAGGAAGAAATCGCGGCGGCCGAGCGATCGCCGGAAGTCGTCGAGCGACGCCCGCTCTTCGGTGAGCAGAAATGGATCGCGCGCGCGCCGGTCGACTTCGTGCAAGACCGTGCGCGCGGAGATCACGCCGAACGATAACGCCGCCGAGAGGTGTGAGGTAGGACCGCTCGCCGGCACGTTGCGCGCACTTCGATAATGGAGCACCGCGTTCGCCAGATATGCGTCGAGTTTGGCCCGCATCCGCGTCTCCGACGGAGCGTCCGTGTTCGCGGCCTCGCCGCTGTCCTGCGGCGGCGACGGAAGCTGCTCGGAAACGAGGTCGTGGCTCGCGAAGCGCGGCGCGGCCGCGAACGGCTCGCGCGGCTGCGCGCTCCAAGCGGCGAGATACGCCGAAAGAGAACGATAGCCGACACCCCCGTCCGCCGTACGCGCGGCAGCGGTCTCGTCGGGTGGAACGGCAAGCGCGTCGTGCACGATCGCAACCCGAATACCCGCTTCCTCGAGCGCCGACTGCAACGAACGGCCCCGCGCCGCACCGCGCGCATCGTATGCCGCGGACCACGTGACGCGGTCGACGCGCGCTTCGCGCGCCAGCCGCAGGACCGTCGCTATCGCGTCACCACGGCGGCATACGAGCCGGGTACCGCGCGCTTCGAGATCGCGCGCGAGGGATGCGACCGCGCCACAGTAATACGCGAGGCGGCGCGGATTCGCAGTGAGACGCGCGAAGCCGCGCGGCTCGACGACGAGCGCGGGAATTACCTCGCCGAAACGATCGGCGTCGGAAAGGCCCGCATGATCTCCAAGGCGGAGATCGCGGCCGAACAGGAAGAGATTCCTAGAGGCTTTCGACGTAGCTGGCCACGTCTTCGACATCCGTTTCCGAAAGCGTCGCGGGGAAGAGCTTCGGCATCGGCGGTTGCGGGTTCTTGATCCACGCGAGCGCCGCGCTGTAATCCTTACGCCCTTTCTCTCCTATGAGAACGGGACCGATACCGCCGCCCGCGCCCGCGGCGCCGTGGCAGGACGCGCAGTCTGCAGCGAAGATCGTTGCGCCTTTCTTGACGTCGCCGGACGAATTGCTACCCGCGACCGGACCGGATGCCTGCGCAGCCGCGCCGCTGTCCGATGACGAACTCTTCGCGCATCCCGACGCCAGCATACTTGCGATACAACACGCGACCAGGAGCGTCCAACTACGATTCACGCCGAACCTCCAACGTCGAACCCTCGAACAATGCGCTCATTGCGGGCGCTTTCTGCGCTTAGGGTCGGGCGTCCCTCGCTAGGGCGCCGCACGTCGCGATTCGTGCATCGTTGCACGGCAGCGTGATTTCAATTGCGACGCTGCGGTTCGAACGCGTACCGTTCGCGTCCAGCAAGTCCGATATGTCCGCCGCTTGCACGGCGGCTACTGCGGACTCGTGAATCGGCGCTTTGGCAAGCGTCGCCGAGAAACTGCCCAGCGCAGGCCCGGCAGATCGCGGCGCGCGGCCCACCGCCGCGAGCGCGAATCCCCGGGGGTGCGTCGCTCTCGGCACGCGCGCGAAGGTCTGCGCGGGCAAGCGTATCCCAAAACTCGTGATGGGCGGCGCCTCGGTCGTCGGGTTCAAGAGGTTCGAAACTTGCCCGGTCAGGCCGGTAACGAACGCTACGTTGACCGCGATCGATAGAGCAGCGGCCCAGCCGAGTGCCCCGACCGCGAAGTTCGAGCGCTTCGAGCTCTTCTCGCGGATGCGCGCAACGATGGCCCGGTCGAGCGAGGGGCGCCACGTTTCCTCATCGCGCGCGCTGCTCACGGCGGCAAGGGGTGAGCGGCCGGCGGCTTCGTCGGCCAAATCTTGCCGGCAGAGCGCGCAGTCCGCGGCGTGCGCCACGAACGCTTCACGTTCTTCGAACGTCGCCTCTCCGAGCGCGATGGCGCCCGCCAAGCTTTCGTAGCGGTCGTGGTTTCTCACGCGCGCTCGCCGAGACTCTTACGCATGGTGCGCATGGCGCGGCAAACGCGCTGCCGCACCGCATCCGCGCTCGTGCCCAAAATCAGCGCGGCCTCCGCCGATGAGTAACCGGCGTAGCTCGTGAGCATCACGCAAGCCAACTGTTCTTCACCGAGCGAAGCGAGCGCAGCCGCAAGATCGAGGGACACGGCCGAACATTCGTCGGTCCGAAACGCGGAGCTTACCTCCTCGAGCGGCAACGTTTCGCCACGACGTTTCTTTTTGCGCAGGTACGTGATCGAATGATTCGTCGCCGTCTTGTACAGCCAGCCGGCGGTGAGCGGACGCGTGGGATCCGCGCGCAACATCTTGTATGCCGAGAAAAAAACGTCTTGCACGACGTCGAGCGCGAGGTCGGCATCGTTCACGAACCGTCGCACGTACCGCGCGAGCTTCGTTTGATGATCGCCGACGAGCCGCTCGATGCGCGCCTCGGCATCGAGCGACCGGTCGATCCCCAAAACATAAACGCTATTCACGGGGACGGGCCAACCATGCGCACTTCCGGTCTCCCTAGGAAAATCTCGCGGTTGCGGGGAGAACGCGCGCCCCGGTGTGATTGTGACGCGATCATCCTCCAATTTCCGAGAAGGCGCTGGAGGCGCCGGTGCTTCCGATCATCCTCCAATTTCCGAGAAGGCGCGCATGCGGCTGCCGGCTTCCCCCAGGTTTAGGTGGTGGCGTTCCGGCTTGATCAGCATCGACGACTGCAACAAAGCGGCGAGGTCGCCTTCGGTCGCGCCCGAGCGAACCGGGGTGCGGAGGTCGATCTCGTGATTCCCGAAGAGACAGAGCCGCAGCCGGCCGTCGGCCGTGAGGCGGACGCGGTTGCACGTCTCGCAGTAGTCGTGCGAAAGGGGGCTGATGACGCCGACCGCCCCCGGAGCGCCGTCGAACGAAAAATACCGCGCCGGGCCGTTGCCGCCCGGACCGGTCGCCGGGGCAAGCTCTCCGATGCTCCGCAAGCGTTCCAGAATCTCCGAGGACGGGAGGTATTGATCGCGCTGCGCGGCCGCGTTCTCGACGACCGGCATCACCTCAATGAAGCGCACGAAGAGCGCGCGTTCCCGGGTCAAGGCGGCGAAATCGGCCAGCTCGTCGTCGTTGTGGCCGCGCATCACGACGCAGTTCAGTTTGATCGGCGCGAGCCCGGCCGCGATTGCGGCGTCGATGCCGGCAAGGACCCGGTCCAAGCCCGGGCGCCGCGCGATCGCTTCGAAGCGCTCGGGCCGCAGCGTATCGAGCGAGACGTTGACGCGACGCAGCCCCGCGGCGGCAAGATCGCGGACCTGTTCCGCAAGCAAAAGGCCGTTCGTTGAAAGCGCAATATCTTCGATGCCGGGGATCGCAGCCAACCGCGCGACCAGGCGCGGGAGGCCGAGCCGTACGAGAGGTTCGCCGCCCGTGAGCCGGATGGCCGTGACACCGACCGAGGCGGCGGCGCGCACGATGCTCTCGATTTCCTCAAATGAAAGGATCTCGGCCTTAGGTATCCAGGGTAGTCCGGCCTCGGGCATGCAGTACGTGCAGCGCAGATTGCAGCGATCGGTCACCGAGACGCGCAGGTAGGTGACGCGCCGCGCAAAGACATCGGAAAGCTGCCCCTCCGCGCGCCACGGGGCCCGGGTGAGATCGATCGTTTCGAGGGCCATCGGCCATCCTTCGCCGCGCCGGCTGCGGAGTTCTCTAGATATCGGTCGCGGGCGCTCTATTTTTCGATGAAGACCGAATCCTCGACCGCAACGTTGAGCTTGTAGTTCGAAAACGTCGAGGTGACGTCGGCTTTGTAGGATGGCAAATCGACGTGCCCCGTCTGTTTGTCGGGTAGATAGTTGCCCCCGATCGAGGTGAACGACTGATCGAAACTCACAGATCCGCCGTCCTTGTACGTCCACGCGTAGCCGCGGATCGTCGCCGTCGCGTCATCCACTCTCACATCGAGATGATCGACGCGGCCGTTCTTCTTCGGCACGAGCCTAAACGTACTGCTGGTACCGTCGTCGCTGAGAACCGCAACTTCGTAGAGCGTCGTCCACAGCGACGGCGGATCGACCTTCGGATAGACCTTCTTGAACTGCGCCGCGAGCGCCGGAACCGTATCGAAGACGACCGCTTGTTTATCGGGTTTCTTGTAGTACACGGCGCCGTCGAGCGACGGGCTGATGTACGGGAACGTCTTGAGCGCGACGTCCAGGTGCACTTCGGCCGTGTAGGTTCGAAGCGACCCGTTGAGCCCGACCATGCGCTTGTAGAGCGCGTTGTTTTGCGCGTCGAGCATGGCGGGCGCGGTCTGCGAGGCAGCCGAGAGCGGACCCACTGCGACAGCCAGCAAAAAGAGCGACACGGACAGGACACGATGCATGCGATAGACTCCTCCCGGGCTGCAACGCGCGAAAGGCGCCGAAGGTTTCCCAGGAAGGGTTCAAGCGATCGAGGCCTTGCTAGAAAAACCTAGGTGCCGCGCGCGCTTGCAAGCGCCGCGTCGATCTCCTCACGCACGGCCGCATCGGCTTCACGATCTCGCCGCACGCGCAACGTCGCAAGCGCTCGCGGCGACCCGATCCTGCCCAAAGCCCAAGCCGCGTGAGCGCGCACGAGCGGGTGCGAATCGTGCTCGCAGGCGGCTTCGAGCGCCGGAACGCTCGCCCGGTCGAGTGCGTTTCCGAGCGCGACCGCGGCGTTGCGGCGCAGCACCGCGGCACCGCGCCAGCCCATCGCGGTGCGCCGGTATCGCCGCTTGAACTCGCGCGGGTGGAGTGCCAGCAGGGCGAGCAAATCGGGAAAAGCGCGCGCGCCGTCGCCCGGTGCGAACGCAGCGTCGGCGCGCGGCGAGGCGCGCATCGTCGGCGGACACACGAGCTGGCAGAGATCGCAACCCCAAACCCAATCGCCGACGAGCGCGCGTAATTCGCGCGGAATCGCATCCTGCCGTTGCGTGAGATCCGAAATGCAGCGATTCGCATCGATCGTGTAGTCGCCGCGCAGCGCTCCCGTGGGACATGCGGTGATGCAGCGCGCGCACGACCCGCAGGTTTTCTTCAACGGTGCGTCCGGTGCGATCTCGAGCGTCGTGACGATCTCGCCGAGAAACACGAACGAGCCAAGTTCGGGAACGATGAGATTCGTGTGCTTGCCGATCCAGCCGAGTCCCGCACGCGCCGCAAACGCGCGCTCCGCGAGCGGAGCCGTATCGCACACGATGCGCGTGACCGGCGCTCCGGCCGCGTCGTCGATGGTGCCCGCGATGAGGCTCAGAACCTCGCGCATACGCGCGTGATAATTTGCCGACCAGGCGTAGTTGGAAACTCGCCCGGATAACGGCGCGCGCCCAGCGGGTGCCGGATGCGCGAACGGAAGCGCCACGCACACGACGCTTCGAGCCCCGGCCAGAATCGTCGCCGGATCGCTCGCGGCGGCGGCATAACCGTCGTCGTACTCCCACGTGGTGAAATCGCCGCCGGCGAACGCGGCTCTCATCCGCAGCCGCGCTTCTTCCGCCGGCGCCGCCGAGGCGAACGCGACCGCCGCTCCCGCGCGCCGCGCAGACTCGCGCGCGATCGCACGGTAGTCTGGAGCGTCGCCGGACGGTTTCACGCGGTAGACCTTCCGGTTCGCGTCGAAGAAACCATAGTCGTGAACATGTGGAGTTTGATAAAGCGGGTGTCTTGAAGGACATCGCCGCATGCCGCCTGCGCTCCCTCAGTTGGGTGATCCCAACCGGCCAGAACTCCGATCACGCGACTTTCAATACCGGTGCAGGCCCGTCATGGGTGGCCGCAATTGTGAACGCGGTCGGCGCTCGCACGAAGTGCGACGACGACGGTCGAGGCTATTGGGCAAACACCGCGATCGTTGTGATCTGGGACGACTTGGGGAGGTCGGTACGATCACGTGCCGAAGCCAGCGAGCTTTTTCCTCGACGACACAACCGCCGCTCGCCTCCCGACGACGACTAGCACGGCCAATTTTATTGCCGGAAGCGTTTTGCTGCGCGACGCCGTGTCTTTGGCAAACAGTATGCCTGAAATGCAGCCGAGCGACCAAGACGTCCGATTGACCCAGATGCGCGAAGTCGTCGCCGTCGCGCAGGCTATGATCGACGGCGATGTCGATCTGGTTCTCGGACTGAGACGAATCGTAAAACTGGTCCGATTACTCGACCTCACCGACGACCCAACGTTTGCCGGAATTATCGGTTTCGAAGATCAGACCGAAGATTACATCTCGGGGCCGAACCGAGCAAATTGGGCAGCTGAATACCTGGAGCGAATCGATCGCAGTACAGAACGATACGTAGACCAGGAGGCACCGTCCGTTCTTCAAGATTGCAGACGCGTTGTCGATGTGCCCGAATTTGAGATTTCGATCGAAGAAGCGCGCGAGCGCTCGATGCGAGCGCGCGAGCGCTCGATGCGCGAAGCCAGAGAGCGAGGCTGGGAAGTGGATCACCGCACGTTCAGGAACGCGGATGACGATCGTTGAGCCACGCGAGCACGGCCGCGCGTGCGTTTTCGGCCGCGTACGTGTGGTCGCTTGAAACCGTCACGAAGGTCTTGGGTTCGGGAGCGCGCCTGAAGAGCTCTTCGGCACTCGCGCGCGACACCATACCGTCGCGCTCCGCCGCCACATAAAGCACGGGACGCCCGGCGAGCAACTCGAGCGCGGCGTCCAGAACGCTTTCGGTCTGCGCCACGACCTCCGGCAACGTGAGGCCGTCAACATATGCCGCGCGCAAATCGACGACACCGCGCCCGCCCAGGGCCTGGAGCGCAGCCGGGCGCCCGTATCCCGTCGCAATCGAGATCGCGCCCACAATCGCGGGATCCTCGGCGCATGCCCGCAGCGCCGTCGTCGCGCCCATGCTGTGTCCAAGCGCGTACACGATGCCGCCACGCGTTGCGTGCGCGTGCGCCACTGCCGCGCCGAACGCGTCCGTCAGATCGTCGATGGTCTCGAGGTAACCGCCGCTCGCCCCGAGTTTGTGCCCGGGAAAATCGATGCTCACGACGCGATAGCCGTGGCTTGCGAGAAACGCGCACAGCGCGTCGAGGTTGTGTTTCGAACTCGAGTAGCCGTGCCCGGCGGCGATGGTCACGCCGCGTGGGCGGCGCGGTTCGTAATCGAGCGCGGCGATCGTCGCACCCGCGGGCGTGCGCAAGCTGACGAGATCGACCTTCACGCGTTCTCGCGCCAGCGCGCATCGCCCGAGAGATAACGTTCCTTCTTCCAAATCGGAACGCGCCGCTTCAATTCGTCGATGGCAAACTCGCACGCATCGAAGGCCGGCGCGCGATGAGGAGCGCTCACCGCGATCGCGACCGCGGCGTCGCCGACGGCGAGTTCTCCGACACGATGCACGATCGCGATGCGCGAAACGGCGTAGCGCGCGAGCGCGTCTGCGCCCACCGCTCGCATCTCCGCGAGCGCTAGTTCGCGATGCGCCTCGTAGTGCAGCCCGTCGACCGCCAAGCCGTCGTCACTGCGATCGCGCACGTAGCCGACGAACGTCACGAGCCCGCCGCTGCCGGGCCCGCCGACCGCAGCCGCGAGTGCCGACACATCGATCGGCGTCTCAACGACATCGAACACGGTTACCCACCACCGTACGGCGGCAGCAGCCCGAGTTCGTCGCCGTCGTGCAATTCCGTCGCGGCGTCAATGAAGGCGCCGCCGCGCACGAAACGCGTGGATCCCGCGAACGCCGCGAGCGCCGGAAAGTCGCCGGCGAGCGCGGCGAAACATGCGGCTGCGGTCGAGCCCGGCGGCGCCACGCGTTCGAGTTCCGCGGCACCGACGAGCTCGCGAATGCGCGCGAAGCAGGCGACGCGAACCGTCATTGCGGCGTTCTTAGTACCCGCCGAGATCGGTCGTATACCCGTACTCGGTCAGCCATGCCCGCGACGCGTCATGCATCCCGAGCAGATCGATGCGGCTGCAGATCAGCTTGTGCAGCATCACTTCCCAGAAGTGGCGCGGCTGAGCGTACACGTCCGGCGGGATCTCGTTGTTACGGGCCGAGAAATCGCGCAGGCCTTCCCAATCGTGGGCCATCAGAACGACGCGCAGTTCCGCCTCATACGCTTGCGTGGAGCCGGCGTCCGCCATCATGCGGGCTTCTTCTGGCGCGCCGCAGTGAAACGTTCGATCGCCAGCGCCACGCCGTCTTCGGTGTTGCTCGCCGTCACGTACCGCACGCTTTCTTTTACTTCCGGCAGCGCGTTGCCCATCGCGACGCCGATGCCGGCCCAGCGCAACATCGGCACGTCGTTGCGCGAATCGCCGATGGCGAGCACGCGTTCGGGCAGAATTTGAAAATCCGCACAAAGGCTCTTGAGCGCATTCTTCTTGCTCGCGTCGCGATTGAGCACGGCGCACTCTTGGAACGTACCCCACGTCTCGTGGCGGAAGGCCAGCGGCCAATCGCCGAACTCGCGCACCATGGCGCGCACCGACTCCTCACCGAGGAAGCGAATGAACGTCGGCGCCCCGGAGAGGACGTCGGCGAACGTCTTCGCCTCGCGCCACGCGGGCCCCGTCATGTCATCCATAAAGACCTTCGAGCCCTCGAGCCGGTGGAAGAATTCCTCGGCGTACACGGCGATCGAGAGTTCGTTCTTTTCCGCGAACTCGACCATCGGCTTCGCGTATTGCAGCGGAACCGGTAAGTGGACGAGCGTGCGATTCGCGCCAAAGTCCTTCGTCAACGCACCGTGACAACAGATCACCGGCAGGTTCAAATTGAGTTCGCGCGATAAACGTATCGGCAGATCGGTACCGCGACCCGTGACGAGCACAACCCGCACGCCGCTTTCGAGCGATTTACGAATCGCGGAGCGGTTGCGTTCGGAGATGCGATCCTCGGGATCGAGTAAGGTACCGTCGAGATCGAGGGCGATGAGATCGATGCGCATGAGGCGAGGGGCGACGTTATCGCTCGAAAAAGCCCGCTCCTGTGCGAAGCGGTCGCTCTGAAACGCGCCGTACCCGGCAAACGTTCTAAGGATGTGATGTTGCCGCTCGCGACGCTCGCCATCTCGACCGTGCTCGCCGCTACCGGATTGACGGCGGCTGCGGCGTCGCCGGCGCCCGCCGCCGACCCCGGCTGCTCCTCCGACGCCTTCCCGATCGACGGCTCGACCGTGCTCGTTCAACTTTGTGCCGCGGACTCCGGGAAGGCAAGCGCCGCGAAAACCCTGATCACCGAAACGCTCTCGGTCAAAGGCCAGCCGCCGCTCGTGCGAAACGTGCCGGTCGAGCGCGTGCCTGGAGCGGACGCCTCGCGAACCATCGACGATGTCCCTTTGGCGGCACTCGGCCTGTCCCGCACGCTCCACCTCACGATCGCGGTCAAAAACGGAAACGCGCGTCTCGAGCACGCACTTTTAATCCCCGGGGCGGTCGCGCTCAAATAAATTTTCGCTTTTGCCGCAACCCGGCGGCGGTCCCGGCGTTTTTCTGGGTTCTATGAAGCGTCGCTATATTGCGTTCTCGAACGCCAAGCTGCTCGAGTGTCGATGCCCCCGAGTCCCAGGGTAAGAACCGCACGCATGGGATGTACCGCTCTCGACCCGAACATGACCGCGCGCGACCAAGCGCTCTTCCTCAACGATCACATGCCGGCCGGGCTCTTCGCCGGCGTCGGCGTCGACCAAAGCCGGGTCGCCTGGCGGCTCTCCCCCGAACCCTTCTGGATCTCGCCCGAGACCTTCGCGGCGATCGAGCGGTTGGGACCGGACCTCCACTCCTTCTACCGAGCCCTCGCGAGCCTCTACCAGCGCAGCGCTCGCGGCACGGCGCCGAGCTTCGTGGCCGAATATCTCGATATCGGGAAACCCGAGTCGATCGTAAAGCTTGGGCGCCAGAATCGCTTGAAGAGCGAGATTCCCGGCGTCATCCGCCCCGACCTCATTCTGACGGGCGGCGGCTTCATCGCCGCGGAGCTCGATAGCGTTCCCGGGGGCATGGGCTTCGTCGGCGCCATGGCGCAAGCATATTGCGAACTCGGCTACGACACCGTCGGTGATATCGATGGCATGGGGCGAGGGCTCGCCGCGATGCTCGCCTCCGCCTCCGGCAAGGAACGTCCGACGACCGGCATCGTCGTGTCGGTCGAGGCCGACGACTACCGCGCCGAACTCACGTGGCTCGCGAACGCGATGAATGCACAGGGGCTCGGCGAAACGCACGTGTGCCGTCCCGAAGACGTCGTATTCACCGAAGAGGCGCTCTTCGTGCGCTTAGCGGACGGCGAGGAGAAAAAGATCGACGTCCTCTACCGAAATTTCGAGCTGTTCGATCTGCTCAACATCCCCAAACACGAATTGATGCTGTACGCGGCGCGGCACAACCGCGTGAAAATGACCCCGCCCCCCAAGGCACATCTCGAAGAAAAGCTCGCGTTCGCCTTGCTGCATCACCCGCTGCTCGCCAAGTATTGGAAGACCGAAATCGGCGAAGCGCTCGACCGCCTGCGCACCATCTTCCCACAAACGTGGATTCTCGACCCTGCGTCTCTGCCGCCCCAGGCCGCGATCTCGGGGCTCATGGCGGGCGAC
>Ga0302326_10010828_pt1 | contig 19694 bp, 16 predicted proteins | sample Palsa_T0_3_FD_202264 | JGI IMG/M metagenome (GOLD analysis project Ga0302326, IMG submission 202264) | Peat permafrost microbial communities from Stordalen Mire near Abisko, Sweden - Palsa_T0_3 | ecosystem: Environmental > Terrestrial > Soil > Palsa > Peat permafrost | place: Sweden: Abisko...
GCCGGAGAACACCAGCCAGGCGCTGAACTTCAGCCGGTCGGATACCGCCCCCGAGATCAACGCGACCGTGATGATCGCGAACATCAGCTGGAACGCCACGAACACGGTGGCCGGCAACGTACCGGCCAGCGGGATATCAGTCGCCGCAACGCCCTTGGTGGGATCCGCGGCCACAGAGTTACCGCCGATCAGACCCTTCAGACCCCAGTATTCGGTCGGATTACCGATGATGCCGTCAGTGTCGGTGCCGAATGCGATCGAGTAGCCGTAGAGTACCCACAGCACGCTCACCACGCCCATCGCAGTGAAGCTCATCATGAGCATGTTGAGCACGCTTCTGGCGCGGACCATGCCACCGTAGAAGAACGCCAGACCTGGCGTCATCAACAGCACCAGCGCGGAACTTGCCAGCATCCAGGCTGTGTCGCCGGTATTGGGCTGGCCAAGTATCGGGAAACTCACTCGCTATCACCTCCGGTCGGCCATGAATGGCCGTCAGACAGGTGCCTGTGGCCTGATCCAGAACCTTGCGCAATAGTTGTTTCAGCAATGGGGCCACAGTGTTTCGGCGGGATTAACGTAGTAGTCGGGAGTGTAAGGGGTTCAGGCGGCACTAATTCATTGCGTTTTCATTGCGTTGGTTGCGATGTCGCGGTGCTCGATGAGCTCGCGCAGGCCGGCGGCGCCGAGTCGCTCCCGGAACGCTTGCACGGTATAGCCGACGACCGTCGCATCGGTACGGGCACGCACAGTCGCCGAGCGGGGCATCCCGAACAGTGGTCCGATCTCGCCGAAGTAGTCGCCGGACCTGGCTACCTTGATCAGCTCGTCTCCGCCGGCCGCCAGCTCGCGTACGATTTCGACTTCGCCTTCGGAGACTATGTAGATCAGGTCCCCTATGCTGCCCTGCTCGAACAGCACGGAACCACTTGTAAGACTGACCGTTTCGGGTTCCCGGTGGATAGAGATGAACTGCGGCACCAGCTCGACGACCCGATCGGCGAGCGGGAGGATCCGGGTGTCGTGGGTGGCGACCACGACAACCCGCTCACCCGTAGCCAACTCGTGGATCAGCCGCAGCACCTCTTCGACCTGGATGAAGTCCAGGTGCGCCGTGGGTTCGTCGGCCAATATCAACGGCGGGTCCAATGCGATCGCGCGGGCGACCGCCACCCGTTGCTGCTGACCACCGCTCAGGTCGCCGGGTCGGTGCTTCATCCGGTCCTGCAGTCCGACGCGCGTCAGCAACTCCTCGGCGCGCTCACGCGCCTCGCGACGCGACCGTCCGGCCGCCCACAGCGGCACCATCACGTTCTCGACCGCGCTGAGGCTCGCTACCAGGTTGAATGCCTGGAATACGATGCCGACGGTGTCGCGTCGGTACGCGGCAAGCGCGCGGCGATCCAGCGAGGTGACTTCGACGTCGCCGAACTCGATTCGGCCGGACGTCGGGCTGAGGATGCCGCCCAGACACGACAGCAACGTGGTCTTCCCGCACCCGCTTGGGCCCAGCAGGATCGCCAGCGATCCCGCGGTGACTTCCAGATCCAGGCCGTCGATCGGGCGGACTGCGTACCGATCGCTGGAGTATTCGACGACGAGCTCTTTGATTCGCAGATCACCCATGGCTTACGGACCTCCGAACGCCAGCGCCGGGTCCACGGTCATCGCACGTCGCATTCCCGCGACGCTGGCCAGCAGACCGATCGCCACCGCGATCACCGGAAGCAACACGAAGGCCGAGGTGGGCACCGCGACGGGGATGGGGAACGTCGGAGCGAGCCCCAGCGAGAGCAGCGCGCCGAGCGCCGCCGCGACCACCGCCACCATCACCGCCTGCAGCACCAGACCGGCGAGCACCGAGCGAGTGGAGACACCGACCGCTTTGAACACCGCGAAGTCGCGGGTCCGCTCCAGCGCGGACAGATAGATCAGCGATCCCACGATCAGCGCCGCAACCGCCCACAGCAGAATCGCCAGGTAGGACAGCGCCCCGATGGCCTTTTCCAGTGGGCGCAACAAGTCGTTTATCGCGGCGTCGCGACCCACGATGCGGTAGCCGTCGGGTATCTGCGCCGCGGTACCGCGCAAGCCGACGGCGGAAATCAGCGGCTGACCCGAAAACAGCACTTGCTGCGCACCTTCGACGGTGAGGAATGCGTTGGCCTGGCCGGCGAGCGCGGTGGATTTGTCGACCAGTCCGACGATCCGCACTACACGCGACCCGATCTCGACATCGTCGCCGACAGCGCGCCCGAGGGTCGTCGATATCGCGACCTCGCCGGGGCTCGACGGTGCCCGCCCAGCCGCCATGGTCGGCATCCCTGGTCCGTGTTCGGGCATGCCGAACACGTTCGCGTTCTGCGATGAACCGCGGTCCTGCAATGCCTCTTGGGCAAAGACCAGCGGGATCGCCGATTCGACGCCCGGGACCCTGCCGACGGCCTGTGCTTCTGCCGTGGGGAACATCGCCGCACCCAGGAATGGGCCTACTGCGCCCGCCTTGATCAGGTAGGTATCGATGCCCAGCGAATCGACCGTGTGGCGAGCCTCGGCGCGAAATCCGTTGGCCAGCCCGGTGAGGATGAGGGTCATCGCGAACACCACGCCGGTGCCGATGACGGCAATGACGAAGCGCCGCCGTCGCCACTGCAGATCGCGCCAGGCGGTGATAAGCACGCCGCTCCGCGCCACGCTCGCTACGTTAGCGACCGCACCCGCCTGGCGATGCCGGTTCGGTGAAATCGGTGCACGGTCCCGGCATCGACGTTCGCGCAGTCCAACGGCGGCAAGTTCGCAGCGGTCTATCGTTTCGGCGAGTCCGACCCTTCGGTCAACCGAGCAATGCGTCGACGAAGGCGGCGGGCTCGAATGGCGCGAGGTCGTCGGCTCCCTCGCCCAGCCCGACCAGTTTCACCGGCACTCCAAGTTCTTGCTGGACGCGGAAAACGATGCCGCCCTTGGCCGTTCCGTCCAGCTTGGTCAGCACGGCACCGGTGATGTCGACGACCTCGGCGAACACCCGCGCCTGCGCCAGCCCGTTCTGCCCGATGGTGGCGTCGAGCACCAGCAGCACCTCGTCGACCGCGGCACGGCGCATCACCACGCGTTTGACTTTGCCCAGCTCGTCCATCAGCCCGGTTTTGGTGTGCAACCGGCCCGCGGTGTCGATTACGACGACGTCGGCGCCCGCTTCGATGCCCTTGTCGACGGCATCGAACGCCACCGAAGCCGGGTCGGCGCCCTCGGCTCCGCGCACCACGTCGGCGCCCACCCGCGCAGCCCAGGTCTCCAGTTGGTCGGCGGCGCCCGCGCGGAAGGTGTCGGCGGCGCCCAGCACCACCCGCCGCCCGTCGGCGACCAGCACCCGCGCCAGTTTCCCGACTGTCGTCGTTTTGCCGGTGCCGTTGACGCCCACGACCAGCAGCACCGACGGGTGATCGTCGTGCGGCAGCGCGCGTACGGAACGGTCCAGGTCCGGCTGCAGCTCGGCGATCAACACCTCGCGCAGCACCGCGCGGGCATCGGCCTCCGTGTGCACGTCCTTGCGGGCGAGCCGGGCGCGCAACTGAGCCACCACCGAATTGGTGACGGTGGGACCCAGGTCGGCGATCAGCAGGGTGTCCTCCACCTGCTCCCAGGAATCCTCGTCGAGATCGCCGCCGCCGATGATGCCTAACAGGCTGCGGCCCAACGCATTCTGCGACCTGGCGAGCCGGCCGCGCAGTCGCTCCAGTCGCCCTTCGGGCGGTTCGATGGACTCGGCCCCCGGCGCGGGTGCAGCCTCGGTCGCGGTCGACGGCGGCGCGACAGAATCCGGTAGGGGCAGTTGGGCTTCGGAGATCGGACGCTTCGGCGCATCGCGCGGAAGGGTCGCGTCATCGATCCGGTCCTCAGCTTCGGTGCGGCTGAACGTGATTCCCGACGAAGCGGTGTAGCCGCCCGAGCGATCGAGGGTGGCGGTTTGCTCGGGGGCCGACAGAGTGATGCGCCGACGGCGGTACCGGACCAGACCCAGGGCCAGGGCGGTGACGACGATCAGTGCGGCGACGACCGCCAGCGCGATCCAGAGGGGTTCAGACACCCCGACAGTCTCCCAGGGGCACGATATGGCCCCTACCGCCCCCTGATGCAGGCCGAAGCTCCCGATGTCGACGCTATGAACCGGCCGCCACGAGGTTCTGGCCGCGCATCCGCTGAGAGATCACCGTGGTGATGCCGTCGTCGCGCATCGTCACGCCGTAGAGCGAGTCGGCGACCTCCATGGTCGGCTTCTGGTGGGTGATGACAATCAGTTGCGACTGCTCGCGCAATTGCTCGAACAGACCGATCAGCCGATGCAGGTTCACGTCGTCGAGCGCCGCCTCCACCTCGTCCATGACGTAGAACGGCGACGGGCGGGCCCGGAAGATGGCGACCAGCATCGCCACCGCGGTCAGCGACTTCTCCCCGCCGGACAGCAGCGACAGCCGCTTGACTTTCTTGCCGGGCGGCCGCGCCTCGACTTCGATGCCGGTGGTGAGCATGTCATCGGGGTCGGTGAGCCGTAGCCGGCCTTCGCCGCCGGGGAACAGCGCCGCGAACACCCCTACGAACTCGCGCTCCACATCGACGTAGGCCTCAGCGAACACCTGCAGGATGCGCGCGTCGACATCGGCGACGACGTCGAGCAGGTCTTTGCGGGCGCCCTTGACGTCCTCGAGCTGGGTGGACAGGAAGTTGTACCGCTCCTCCAGCGCGGCGAACTCCTCGAGCGCCAGCGGGTTCACCCGGCCCAGCTCCGCCAGCTCCCGTTCGGCGCGTTTGGCGCGACGCTCCTGGGTGGGCCGGTCGAACGGCATGGGCGCCGGCGCGGTCACTTGCTCGCCGCGCTCGCGGGCCTGCTCGTACTCGGCTACCTCGAGTTCCGTCGGTGGCAGCGAGACCTGCGGCCCGTATTCGGCAACCAGAACGTCCGGCGTCATCCCGAAGTTCTCGAGCACCATTTGTTCGAGTTGCTCGATGCGCAGCGCCGCCTGCGCCTTGGCCACCTCGTCGCGGTGCAGCGACTCGGTGAGCGTGCCGATCCGGGCGCCGAGCGCGTTCACCTCGTCGCGGACCGCCGCCATCGAGACAGAGCGCTGCCGGCGTTCGGCGGCCAGCATGTCGCGGTTGCGCGACGCGGCGCCCACCACCTGACCCAGCCGCTCGGCGAGCCGCCGCCCGGCATCGGCGACCGCTGCGGCCACCGCCGCCGCGTGCTGGCGCGCGATGCGGGCTTGCTGGGCGCGGAGTCTCGCCTCCCGCTCCGCAGCTGCAGCACGACGCAGCGAATCAGCCCGTCCCCGAACGGCATTGGCGCGTTCTTCGGCAGTGCGCACCGCCAACCGCGCTTCCACTTCGACGCCGCGGGCGGCCTCGGCTGCCGCGGCGATCTGCTGCCGGTCGATCGGCTCGGCTGCGACGTGTTGGGTTTGTTCGACGTTGCGCAGCCGGGTCTCGAGTTCACCGAGCTCGCCGAGGGTGTCCGCGCGTCCGGTCTCCAGCTCTTCCCGCTGACGCAGCAGCCTGCGCCACTCCTCGTCGGCAGCTCGAGCGTCCTGACCCAGCCGCCCGAGCTGCTCGTAGATCGCCGAGATAGCGGCATCGGATTCGTTGAGCGCGGCCAAAGCCTGCTCGGCGGAGTCTTGGCGGGCGGCTTGCTCGCTCATCGCCCCGGATAGCGCTGCGCCGAGTTGATCGGCCTGAGCCTCGGCCGCTGCGAGTTCGTCACGCGCCTTGGCGATTTCGGAGGTGATTTCCAGCGTCGAGGGTTTGCGATCCGAGCCGCCACTGACCCAGCCGGCACCCACCAGATCGCCGTCGCGAGTGACCGCGCGCAACTGTGGGCGGGCGGCGACCAGACTCATCGCCTCGGTCAGACCGCCGACCACTGCTACGCCAGAGAGCATCGCGACCAACGCGCCGCGCAACCGTGCCGGCACCTCGACGAGGTCGAGGGCCCACCGCGCGCCCTCGGGCAGCGCGCCTGCCGGCGCCGGCTCGTGTGCGGGCCAGTCGCTCAGCACGATGGCCGCGCGGCCGCCGTCGGCGTGCTTCAACGCGCTCACCGCATCCGCGGCCGCGCTGAAGCTGTCCGCGGCCAGCGCGTCGGCGGCCGCGCCAAGGACCGCGGCAAGGGCGGCCTCACAACCTGACTGCACTGTCACTAACTTCGCGACTGACCCGAAAATGCCAGCACTGCTGTGGTTTTGGGTGAGCCAGGCGGCGCCGTCCTTACGCTCGAGCCCAACCGACAACGCGTCGATCCGGGCCAGGAGTGACGCCACCTGGCGTTCGGCGCTGCGCTCGCCGGACTGCAGTTCGGCGACCCGCTCGTCGGCCAACCGCAACGCCGCCACCGTCCGGTCGTGGTGCTCGTCGAGACCCACTTCGCCTTGGTCGAGCTCACCGACCCGGCTCTGCACCGTTTCGAATTCGGCCTGAACTTGATGGGCGCGGGCGGCGGCCTCTTCGATGCGCTCCGACAACTTGGCCACGCCGTCGTCGATCGAATCGACGCGCGCCCGCATCGTCTCCACCTGACCGGCCAGCCGGGCCAGGCCCTCGCGACGGTCGGCCTCGGCCTGCACCGCCGCCACGTGAGCCTTTTCGGCCTCGGCAGCGTCACGCTCGCGGTCGGCCAGGTCGGCACGTGCGACCTCCAGCCGGGTGCGGGTGGCGGCCAGCTCGACGAGCAGTTGTTGCTCGGCGGCGGCGACCTCGGCGGCCTCAGCCTCCAGCGCGTCGGGGTCCGGGCCGCCTGTCGAGGTGGTCTCGACGTCCAGGTGTTGAGCACGCTCACTGGCGATGCGCACGGTCGCGCTCACCCGTTCGGCCAAGGCGGACAACCGAAACCAGGTCTGCTGCGCTGATTCTGCTCGCTCGGAGAATGCCGTCACCGCCCTCTCGTGGGCGGCCAGCTCATCGGATGCCACCGCCAGCCGAGCCGCGGCCTCGTCATGTTCGCGGCGCAGCATCGCCTCGGCCTCGTTGGTGTTGCTGAGCTCGGACTGCCGGGTGACCACATCGTCGGCGGCCAGCCGCAGCCGGGCGTCGCGCAGGTCGGCCTGAATGGTCTGGGCCCGCCGAGCCACTTCGGCTTGGCGGCCAAGCGGTTTGAGTTGGCGGCGCAGTTCCGTGGTCAAGTCCGTCAGCCGGGCCAGATTCGCCGACATCGCCTCGAGCTTGCGGACGGCTTTTTCCTTGCGCTTGCGGTGTTTGAGCACACCGGCGGCCTCTTCGATGAATGCCCGACGATCTTCCGGCCGGGATTCCAGGATTTCGTTGAGCTTGCCCTGCCCGACGATGACGTGCATCTCCCGGCCGATCCCTGAGTCGCTCAGCAACTCCTGGACATCCATCAAACGGCAACTGCTGCCGTTGATTTCGTATTCGCTGGCGCCGTCGCGGAACATCCGACGGGTGATCGACACCTCGGAGTACTCGATCGGCAACGCGTTGTCGGAGTTATCGATGGTAACGGTGACCTCTGCGCGGCCCAGTGGAGCCCGCGACGAGGTGCCAGCGAAGATGACGTCCTCCATCTTGCCGCCGCGCAGCGTTTTGGCGCCCTGCTCCCCCATCACCCACGCCAGCGCATCGACCACGTTGGATTTACCCGACCCGTTGGGCCCGACCACCACGGTGATGCCAGGCTCAAACCGCAGCGTCGTCGGTGAGGCGAAGGACTTGAAGCCCTTCAGCGTCAGGCTCTTGAGGTACACGACGTGCCAGACTACCGCCGTCTGGCGACGATGCGGATCGCGACGCGTTCCGAGGTGGGGGTACCCCCAACCGCGTAGCGGCGAGGGGGCGAGCCAGACTTACCGCTCAGAAAAGCCGCTGATGGCTTCGCCGCGCGGCGCCCAATCGGCAACAACATTGTCGACGTGACCTGGAGTTTTACCCTTCTGCAACAACTGCAACAACTGTTCACACGCGTCACGCGAACCCTGCGCGACGACCAGCACCCGGCCGTCCGGACGGTTGGCGGCATACCCGGTCAGGCCCAGCTCCAGGGCACGGGATCGGGTCCACCACCGGAAGCCGACGCCCTGCACCCGCCCGTGCACCCATGCGGTGAGCCGGACGTCATCCCCCGACATCGACAATTTCGAAGTCGACTTTGGTACCGGACTTCAGCGTGCGCCCGACAGTGCACACCTGGTCGATCGCGCGCTGCACGACCGTGAGCACGCGAGCCTTCTCCGCGTCGTCCAACCCCGAGAGGTCGACTTCGAGAGTCTCCTCCAGCAGCGGATAGCGCTCCTGCTCACGATCCGCGGCGCCGGACACCCGCACTTTGGCCTGATAGTCGTCGCCGAGCCGACGGGCCAGCGGGTGGTCACTGGACATCCCGCTGCATGCGGCGAGCGCGATCTTCATCAGCTCACCCGGCGTGAAGACTCCCTCGACGTCCTCGGAGCCGACGAGTACCTGCGCACCCCGCGAGCTATGGCCTGTGTAGCGGCGCACCCCGGTGCGCTCCACCCAGAGTTCCGTCATGCGTCATTTCTACCGGGTGCGCCAAGCGACGCTGTCAGCCCCGCGGCCGCGGCTGATCGCGCGGGCAGTAGTACGACGAGCGGTTCATGAACTTCTCCCGCCGGATGACCGCCCCGCAGCGCCGGCAGGGCTTTCCTTCGCGGCCGTACACATTCAGCGATCGGTCGAAGTAGCCGGATTGGCCGTTGACGTTGACATACAGCGAGTCGAACGAGGTGCCGCCCTGGGCCAGCGCGTCACCCATCACCTCGGCGGCCGACTCGAGCACCGTCGTCAACTGGCGGCGGGTCAGCGCATCGGCCAGGCGCGCGCCGTTCACCTTGGCAAGCCACAGCGCCTCGTCGGCGTAGATGTTGCCGATCCCCGACACCACGGTCTGGTCGAGCAGCTGGCGTTTGATCTCGGAATGCTTACGCCGCAACACCTTGACCACCGCGTCGATGTCGAAGCGCGGATCCAGCGGATCGCGGGCCAGGTGCGCGACGGGCAGCGGAACCACGCTGCCGTCCACGGTCACCAGATCGGCCAACATCCAGCCACCGAATGTCCGCTGGTCGACAAAGCTCACCGTGGTGCCGTCGTCGAGGATCGCGGCGATCCGCAGGTGACCGGCGTTGGGAACGGCCCCGAGCAGCATCTGCCCGCTCATGCCGAGGTGGACGACGAGCGCCTGGCCGTCGCCGCTTGGCCCATCCAGAATCAGCCAGAGATATTTGCCCCGCCGATCGCTACCGGTGATCCGGGCGTCCAGCAGCCGCGCGGTCAGGTCGGCGGGTCCGGCTTCGTGGCGGCGTACGGCGCGGGGGTGGTGCACTCGGACGGCGGTGATGGTTTTGCCCACCACGTGGGCCTGCAATCCGCGCCGCACCACCTCAACCTCGGGTAGTTCGGGCATCTAGCCGGCAGTTTCCCCTGGTAGGGCGTGATCGAGCTGGGTCAACGCCTGACAAGTTTTCTCGGCGGCCTTCTGTTCGGCTTCCTTCTTGGTCCGACCAGTCCCGGACCCGTAGCGAGTGTCCATGACGACGACGGCGGCGGTGAATTCTCTTTGGTGGTCCGGCCCGGTGGCGGTGACCTGGTACGTCACCGTGCCGAGCCCGCGAGCTGCGGTGAGCTCCTGCAAGGTGGTCTTCCAGTCCAAAAGCCCGCCGGCGTTGAGCAATTCACTGAACAACCGCAGGATCACCTCGCGGACAGTGTCCAGGCCCTGGTGCAAGTAGATCGCACCGATCAGTGACTCCAGACTGTCGGCGAGAATACTGGATTTATCCGTCCCGCCAGATTTGAGCTCGCCTCTGCCTAACAGCAGATGCGCGCCGAGCCCTCGGTCGGTCAGGCCGCGGGCCACCTCGGCCAGCGCCTGGGTATTGACCACGCCGGCACGCATTTTCGCCAGGTCACTTTCCGGGAGTTCGGGGTGCCGGTGAAACAGTTCATCGGTGACGGTCAGACCCAGCACGGCATCACCGAGAAACTCCAAACGCTCGTTGGTGGGCAGGCCGCCGTGTTCGTAGGCGTAGCTGCGGTGGGTCAGCGCCAGGGTCAGCAGCTCGTCAGACAGGTCGACGCCGAGCGCGTCGAGCAACTCACTCATCGCCGGGTCGGCCGTTGTCGGGACGCACCATCTCCACGAGTTTGGCCCAGCGCGGATCGATGTCGTCATGGTGATGACCGGGTTCTGCTGCCAGCGCCACGCCGCACTTGGGACACAGCCCCGGGCAATCCGGCCGGCAGACCGGCGAGAACGGCAACTCCAGGCCCACAGCGTCGATGATTGGCTGTTCCAGGTCGACGATGTCGCCGACGACATGACCGACCTCGTCATCCTCGGTGGTCGCCTCGGTCAGGCTGTCGGGGTAGGCGTACAGCTCAGTCAAGGCGACCTCGATATGCTCGCTGAACGGCGCCAGGCAGCGCGAACATTCGCCGGTGATCGGCGCAGACACTGTCCCGCTCACCAAGACACCTTCGGACACCGACTCCACCCGTAGATCGAGGTCCAAGGGCGCACCGGGCGTGATTCCGATCAACTCCAGACCGATGTGCGACGGGCTGGCCACCGTGTCCTGCAGCGAGAACATCGCTCCGGGGCGTCGCCCGAGCCGCGTGATGTTGATGGCCAGCGGCGAACCCGAATTCGGATGCGCTGTCTTGCTGTGCTGCCGGGCCATGGCCGCAATTCTACGGGCGAGCGTGAGCCCGGCCCGCGCCGATGGTAGGAGGACTACCGCTGCGCGTAGTCGTGCACGCCCGCCGCCGTCCGCAGTTGATGACGGCCGCGGTTGACCGAGCGCAGGGTGGTGTTGAGGTGCTCCTCGAACTCGGCAAGCTTGCTGTCGACGTAGATGTCACACTCACCACGCAACCGCTCGGCCTCGGCGTGCGCCGAGTCGATCAGCCGGGCGGACTCGGCGTTCGCCGATTGCACGACCTCGGTCTGCGAGACGAGGCGCTGTTGCTCTTTGATGCCTTCTTGAACGGCATTCTCGTAGGAGATGTTGCCGTTTTCGATGAGCCGGTCGGCGTCTGACTTGGCGCGGCCAGTGGCGGCCTCGTATTCGCGCTTTGCCGCCGCCGCGATGCGAACCGATTCTTCGCGGGCTTCGGAGACCATGCGTTCGCTGTGCTGGCGCGCCTCACCGACCATCCGGTCGGCCTGCGCCTTGGCGTCGGCCAAGATCCGGTCGGCCTCCGATCGGGCGTGGTTGAGCAGCGAATCCGATTCGTTGGTCGCCGAGGACACCGCAGCATCCGCGTGCGCCTTGGCCTCGTGCAGCAGCGAGTCGCGGGCGTCGAGGACGTCTTGAGCATCATCCAGCTCGCCTGGAATCGCATCCTTGATGTCGTCGATCAGTTCGAGCACGTCGCCACGAGGGACCACGCAGCCCGCGGTCATCGGCACGCCACGAGCTTCCTCGACAATGGCGCCCAATTCGTCGAGCGCCTCAAAAACTCGGTACACGGCAACACCCTCCCGGCATCGTTGTTGTGACCAGTGTGCCTGGTGTTGCTTCTGTGACTGCGTTGCCAGGCCCGGTGTGTCGGGCTTTTAGGACTCGGAATGGTCCCAATTACCTGCACACTTGTCGTAATTATGTCGGCTTGCGTGGATCTGCGGCAATCCTGGACGAGCGCGGCCGCGGGTAGGCGCGACAATATGAAGGCGGCAATATACCCCCTAGGGGTATATTGATCGGACCGGAATGGAGGGTCTGATGACTAACGAAGCGGCGCACGCGGTGGGGCACGCGTTGGCACTGGCAGGGTCCATGACGTGGGAGATCCTGTGGGCCTTGATCCTGGGTTTCACCCTGTCGGCAGTGGTGCAAGCCGTCGTGCGCCGGTCAACCATCGTCGCGCTGCTGGGTGACGACCGGCCCCGCACCCTGGCCGTCGCGGCCGGACTGGGCGCCGCCTCCTCGTCGTGCTCCTATGCCGCGGTGGCCTTGGCCAGGTCGCTGTTCCGTAAGGGCGCCGACTTCACCGCGGCCATGGCCTTCGAAATCGGCTCGACGAATCTGGTGGTCGAGCTGGGCATCATCCTGGCCCTGCTGATGGGCTGGCAGTTCACCGCAGCGGAGTTCGTCGGCGGCCCGGTGATGATCGTGGCCCTGGCGGTGTTGTTCCGGTTGTTCGTGCGCTCGCGATTGATCGACGCCGCCCGCCAACAGGCCGATCGCGGAGTGGCCGGGTCGATGGAAGGCCATGCCGCCATGGACATGTCGGTGCAAGGCGACGGTTCCTTTGGGCGACGGCTGTTGTCGCGGAAGGGTTTCACCTCCGTCTCACATGTCTTCGTCATGGAATGGAGCGCAATCCTCCGCGATCTCATCCTGGGCCTGCTGATCGCGGGCGCCATCGGGGCCTGGGTGCCCGAATCATTTTGGCAGCACTTCTTTTTCGTTGACCATCCAGTGGTATCGGCATTGTGGGGACCGATCGTGGGGCCCGTCGTCGCGATGGCATCGTTCGTCTGCTCGATCGGCAACGTGCCGTTGGCCGCGGTGCTGTGGAACGGCGGCATCAGCTTTGGCGGCGTCGTCGCGTTCATCTTCGCCGACCTGCTCATCCTGCCGATCCTGAACATCTACCGGAAGTACTACGGCACGGCGATGATGCTGACGTTGCTCGGCACCTTCTACGCCGCGATGGTGGCGGCCGGCTACGTCGTCGAATTGATCTTCGGCGCAGCAGGTCTCATCCCTGCGCAACGTAATGCAAGGGTGATGGAAGCCGGCATTTCGTGGAACTACACCACCTGGCTCAACATCGCCTTTCTCGCGTTGGCGGCAGTGTTGACCGTCAGATTCGTGACGACGGGTGGCATCCCGATGCTGCGAATGATGGGTGGCTCCCCCGACGCCGAACACGACCACACCGACCACTGCCATTAGCGGCTAAGCGCCGCCTGCGTAACAACGTTAGAGCCTGTGGATAACTTCCGTTACTCGTCAGACCGGTCGGCTGTCATTCGGAAAATATGTTCGAGCAGTCGCGAAGAGGTCGAGGAAGCCTTCGACAGCCTGCCGTTTGTACGACTCCCACTCGGCCACGCCGCCGTGCCCGGAGCAAGTGCCGCTGTGGTGACGGCTATGTGAGTAGCTGCCGTCACGGCACCGAGCCGACGCTCCTCCTGAGTTCGGATCGGGCCGCTCGATGCAGCCTGGCTGCTCCTCGTCGAATCCGGGTCCGCACTGCACAGCCACCGGATGCACGACGGACTTATCTACCGGCGTGAGAACCGAAATCGCCAGGAGCGCCCCGATCAACGCCGCACGAAGCACACTTCACTCCCGTTGTGTTGGCGTTGCATTAGATACTTCGGGCTCGAAGGTCGAGCATCGGGTTTCCGATATTTGCCCCATCACCGGCGCTTGGCGCGACGGTATAGCCATATCACCAGCGCGACGACGGCCACCAGGACGACCACGCCGACGCCAACTGCGGCAAGCCCCGCAGCCCCAAGGGCCGTCCCGATTCCTCCGAATAGATGCCCATGTCGTCGCCGCCTAGTACTAAACGACGCAAGTACATACACCAGCGTGACTGCCGTCGCCGATAGTCCCGTCATGGCCCCAACCTAACTACAGACTTCTGAACTTTTCGGACGTTCTGCCCTCGCCGCGCCACAGGCCCGCGACCCCGGAACGCCGAAATCGCGCACCTGACCGCTCCTCGGACCCGTCACGGATGATGACGACGACCCCTAAGAGCGCTACTTGCGTTTGACTCGCAATCTCGCGGAAGAATCGCACGCTGAGGTGTCTTCGGTCGACGGGTTGCCAGCGCGGTAGAGCAGCCGTTTGAGTTGGCGTTGCTCGGTGGCGCTGAGGTGAGCCAGCATCTGTTCGTCGGCGGCGTCCACGGCTTCTTCTGCCCGCCTGAGCAACGCCTTGCCTTTGCGAGTGAGCTCGGCCGGTAATGCCCGGCCTGATGGCGCGGTCGCCGGCCGGGTCACCAGGCCGATGTCTTGCAGCCCTTGCAGAACCTGATTCATTGCTTGCGCGGTGACGTGAGTATTGCGGGCCAGCTCGGCGCTGGTGCGACCTGGATAGGTGTCGAGAATGCGCATGCAGACGAACTCGGGTAGGCCTAGCCCCAGCGGGCGCAGCGACCTGGCCGCGTGGGGTCGCAGACGCCCCATCAACCGGCGCACCAGATAACCCAACGGTTGATCCTCGGGTTCGCTCATCTCGTCCATGCTGGCATGCGATCGACGATCTCGTACATCGATCTCGGGGCCCATCCGGCATTTAAATTCTCTTATATCAAGTTTCTTGACACGTCTTGGCGCGCGGCGTATCAAGGAACTAGATATCAATCTCGGCGGCCGAGCCGACCGGCAGGTCGCCGCTAATTCAAGGAGAACAATGAGTTTCGGTGGATTTTCTGGTGGCCCCGGCTGGGGTGGACCGGGTGCGGGTGGACCTGGCTTCGGTGGACCAGGTTGGGGTGAACAGGGCTGGGGTGGACCCGGCTTCGGTGGACGCGGCTTTGGCGGTCCCGGCTTTGGTGGACCCGGCTGGGGAGGACCCGGCCGTGGCGGGCCGGGCTTTGGCGGGCACGGAGGGCACGGCTGGGCCGGGCGTCGCAAGCGGCTGGTAGTCGGCACTGCAGCCCTCCTGCTCGACGGGCCGGCGAATGCCGCGCAGATCGTGCAGCGTGTTTCGGACGCGACCGACGGCGCCTTCAAGCCTCCGCACGAGATCGTCGAGCTGGCGATTGCAAAGCTTGCCGGCCGCGGCTTCGTGACGGTTGACGACGGGGTGGCCACGTTGACCGAGCTGGGCACGAATGTGTTGTCGTGGAAGGGCGTCAGCAGCGAGACCATTCACGCCAAGCTGGGGCGGGTCGCGAAGTTCGGCGACTTCATCAAGATCCGTCGGGGACTGTTCGAGCTCGGCGGACTGGCGCGGACCATCGTCTGGTCGGGCACGGACGCGCAAAAGGAGCAACTGGCCGAAGCGCGGACAAAGGTTCTGACGGCGATCACCGAAGCCAAGCAGTCGCTGCACAGCGCACTAGCTGAGAGCTGACGTAACCAAACCGCCAGCGCGGCCGCGGCTTACGCCGGGCCGCGCTGGCGCAGCTTTTCGGCCAGCCGCCGGTTGACCGGATCGGGCAGCAGCTCGGACACATCACCGCCGAGCGTCGCGACCTCTTTGGCCAGCGACGACGACACGAACGAATACCGCGGTGTGGTCGCCACAAAGAACGTGTCAACGCCGGCGACGTGCTTGTTCATCTGCGCCATCTGCAGTTCGTATTCGAAGTCGGTGCCGGTACGCAGACCCTTGACGATGGCCGTCATACCCTGGGACCTGACAAAGTCGACCACCAGCCCTTGCCCGGACTCCACCCGCAGATTGGGCAGGTGCGTCGTCGACTCCTCGATCATGGCGATCCGCTCGTCGATGTCGAACATGCCCTTCTTCGCGGGGTTGATCAGGATCGCCACGACCACTTCGTCGAATTGGGCCGCGGCGCGTTCGAAGACGTCGATGTGGCCCAACGTCACCGGATCGAAGGATCCCGGGCATACGGCGCCGCTCATGTGCGAAGACGGTACACGCTGACTCAACGCCATTCGGCCAGCTCCAGACGGGTGTCGCCGTAAACCCGCGGCGGCCAGGGCTGCCAGCCGGGTGGCCAGCTCAACGGCGCACCGGCGGCCGCGCGCTCGACGATCGCGAGCGTTCCGGCATGCGCCCAGCCGTGGGTGGTCAGCGCGGCGAGAACCGCTTGGACCTCTGCGGCCTCGACCTCGTAGGGCGGGTCGGCCAGCACGAGGTCAACCGGCGCTGCGGCTCCGGCCGCCAACACCGTTGCCACGAGCCCGTGGCGCACCGTCGCACCGGGCAGGCTGAGCGTCGCGATGTTGCGCTCGAGCACCCTCGCGGCGCGGCGGTCGGACTCCACGAACAGCGCCGACGCCGCGCCGCGCGACAGCGCCTCGAGGCCTAATGCACCCGAACCTGCGTAGAGATCGAGCACCGACAGACCCGTCAGGTCCAGCCGCGCGGTGACGATGTTGAACAGCGATTCGCGCACCCGATCGGTCGTCGGCCGGGTTCCCCGGGGCGGGACGGCGATCCGCCGCCCGCCGGCAACTCCGCCGATGATCCGCGTCAGGCGAACACCACCAGTAGGTCCCCGCCCTCAACCTGGGCCGTCGTCGACACCGCCACCCGCTCCACGGTGGCGTCGGCGGGCGCGGTGATCGGGGCTTCCATCTTCATGGCCTCGATGGTGGCGATGGTCTGGCCGGCGCTGACCTTGTCGCCGACGGATACGCCGACGGTGACGACACCGGCGAAGGGCGCCGCGACGTGGTTTGCATTGGCCCGGTCCGCCTTCTCGGCGGCCGGAATAGTGCTGGCGATGCTGCGATCCCGCACTTCCACCGGCCGCAGCTGACCGTTGATGATGCACATCACCGTGCGCATGGCACGTTCGTCGGGTTCGGAGATCGCCTCCAGGCCGATCAGCAGCTCGACACCGGGCTCCAGTTGCACCCGGTGCTCATCGCCCTGCCGCAGGCCGTAGAAGAACTGATTGGCCGACAGTCGTGAGGTGTCGCCGTAGGTTTCCCGATGCGCTTCGAATTCCTTTGTCGGACCGGGGAATAGCAGCCGATTGAGCGTGGCTTGGCGTTTGTGCCCCAACAACGCCAGCGTGTTCTCGTCGTCGGGCGTCAGCTGCTGGACCGGTTTAGTCTCACCGCGGCCGGCCAATGCTTTCGTACGCAGGGGTTCGGGCCACCCGCCCGCCGGATCACCCAGCTCCCCGCGCAGGAATCCCAGCACCGAGTCCGGGATGTCGAAATGCCCAGGATCAGAGGCGAATTCATCGGCAGTCAGCTCCGCTCCGACCAGCGCCAGCGCCAGATCGCCGACCACCTTCGATGACGGGGTGACCTTGATCAGCCTGCCCAGCACCCGGTCGGCACCGGCGTACGCCTCTTCGATCTCCTCGAACCGGTCGCCCAACCCCAGCGCAATGGCCTGCTGACGCAGATTCGACAGTTGGCCGCCGGGTATCTCATGGTGATAGACCCGGCCGGTCGGCCCGGCCAGCCCGGATTCGAAGGGCGCGTACACCTTTCGTAGCGCCTCCCAGTACGGTTCCAGCGCGCAGACCGCGGACAGGGACAACCCGGTGTCGTACTCGGTGTGCGAGGCGGCCGCGACGATCGAGCTCAACGCGGGCTGGCTGGTGGTTCCCGCCATCGGGGCGGCCGCGCCGTCGACCGCGTCGGCACCGGCCTGCCAGGCAGCGACATAGCTGGCCAGCTGACCGCCCGGCGTGTCGTGCGTGTGCACATGCACCGGCACGTCGAAGCGACTGCGCAGTGCGGAGACCAATTGTGTTGCGGCCTGAGGCCGTAGCAGCCCGGCCATGTCCTTGATGGCAAGCACATGTGCTCCGGCAGCCACGATCTGCTCGGCCAGATTCAGGTAATAGTCCAGCGTGTAGAGATTCTCACCCGGATCCGATAGGTCGCCGGTGTAACACATCGCGACTTCGGCTACCGCGGAACCTGTTTCGCGTACCGCGTCGATCGCCGGCCGCATCGAATCGAGGTTGTTCAGCGCGTCGAAAATCCGGAAGATGTCGATGCCGGTAGCCGTAGCTTCCTCGACGAATGCCGACGTGACCAGCTCCGGATACGGTGTGTAGCCAACGGTATTGCGGCCCCGCAACAGCATCTGCAGACAGATGTTGGGCAGCGCCTCGCGCAGCGCAGCCAGCCGCTCCCAGGGATCCTCCTTGAGGAACCGCAGCGCCACATCGTAGGTCGCACCGCCCCAGCACTCCACGGACAGCAGCTGCGGCATGGTCCGGGCGATATAGGGCGCAGCTAATCCCAGTCCGCTGGTGCGCACCCGCGTTGCCAGTAGCGACTGATGGGCGTCGCGGAAGGTCGTGTCGGTCACCCCCACCGCCGGCGACTCACGCAGCCAGCGCGCAAAACCCTCGGGGCCCAACTCGACCAGCCGCTGCTTGGAACCCGCAGGTGGCGCGATCTCCAGATCGATGTTGGGGAGCTTGTCGTGCGGATACACCGGTGATGGTCGTGAGCCGTGCGGTTGGTTGACGGTCACGTCGGCCAGGTAGTTGAGGATCTTGGTGCCACGGTCGGCCGATGATCGCGCAGTCAGCAACTGCGGTCGCTCGTCGATGAACGACGTGGTGACGCGGCCGGCCTGGAAGTCCGGATCGTCCAGAACCGCTTGCAGGAATGGGATATTCGTCGAAACGCCGCGAATACGGAACTCCGCGATCGCGCGCCGGGCCCGGCTCACCGCGGTCGGGAAGTCACGTCCCCGGCAGGTCAGCTTGACCAACATGGAATCGAAGTGGGCACTGATCTCCGCGCCCACATTCGTGCCACCGTCGAGCCGGATGCCCGCCCCACCCGGACTCCGGTAGGCGCTGATCCGCCCGGTGTCGGGGCGAAACCCGTTGGCCGGGTCCTCGGTGGTGATCCGGCATTGCAGCGCCGCGCCGTGCCGCCGAATCGCCTCCTGGCTCAAGCCCAAATTGTCGAGGGACTCACCCCCTGCGATGCGCAGCTGGCTGGAGACCAGGTCGACGTCGGTGATCTCCTCGGTCACGGTGTGCTCGACCTGTATCCGCGGATTCATCTCGATGAACACGTGATGGCCGCGCTCGTCGAGCAGGAACTCCACGGTGCCCGCACAGCTGTACCCGATGTGGTGGGCGAAGGCCACCGCGTCGGCGCAGATCTTGGCCCGCAACTCTCCGGGCAGGTTCGGGGCCGGTGCCAGCTCGACGACCTTCTGGTGGCGCCGTTGCACACTGCAGTCCCGTTCGTAGAGATGGATCACGTTGCCGTACGTGTCGGCCAGGATCTGAACCTCAATGTGGCGTGGATTGATGACGGCCTGCTCGAGGTAGACCGTCGCATCGCCGAACGCCGATTCGGCCTCCCGGCTGGCGGCCTCGATGGCCTCGGGCAGCGCGGCCACATCGGTGACTCGCCGCATCCCACGACCGCCGCCCCCGGCAACCGCCTTGACGAACAACGGGAACTGCATGTCGGCCGCGGCGGACACCAGCTCGTCGACGGATGCCGACGGCGCCGACGACGTCAGGACGGGCAGGCCGGCCTCTCGTGCCGCCGCGACCGCACGGGACTTATTTCCAGTCAGCTCAAGGACTTCGGCGCTTGGGCCGACGAAGGTGATATCCGCGTTCGCGCAGGCGGCGGCCAACTCAGGGTTCTCCGACAAGAAGCCGTATCCGGGGTACACCGCGTCGGCGCCAGCACTGAGGGCGGTGTCGACGATTTCGTCGACCGACAGGTAAGCGCGGACCGGGTGGCCGATCTCGCCGATCTGGTACGACTCGTCGGCCTTTAGACGGTGCAGCGAATTGCGGTCCTCGTAGGGATAGACGGCGACGGTGCCGACACCGAGTTCGTAGGCGGCCCGGAACGCACGGATGGCGATCTCGCCGCGATTGGCAACCAGAACTTTGGAGATCACGTGCGTCCCTCTTCGGTTGTTCTGTAGGCAGGCTGTTCAGATGAGCGTCGACCAGTAGTCCCAGAACCTGGCCAGGATCAGCAGGAAGACCGCGGTGAACCAGATCGTGGCGATCGACCATCGCCAATGGTAGAGCTCGCGCACAACGACCCCGCC
>Ga0302326_10010830_pt1 | contig 19693 bp, 14 predicted proteins | sample Palsa_T0_3_FD_202264 | JGI IMG/M metagenome (GOLD analysis project Ga0302326, IMG submission 202264) | Peat permafrost microbial communities from Stordalen Mire near Abisko, Sweden - Palsa_T0_3 | ecosystem: Environmental > Terrestrial > Soil > Palsa > Peat permafrost | place: Sweden: Abisko...
AGCCGACTACGTGATCCTGTACGATCCGTGGTGGAATCCCGCGGTCGAGCGCCAGGCTATCGATCGAACCCATCGCATCGGTCAACATCGCGCCGTGACCGCTTACAGGTTGGTCACCGTCGGGACGGTTGAGGAGAAGATTCGAGCGCTCGCGGAGCGCAAGGCCGGCCTCTCGCGTAGTATCATCAAGGCCGACGGCGCGCTCGCGAAATCACTCACCCGCGCCGATTTGGAGATGCTTTTCGCCGATCCCGACTAGGACGCGAAAGCACCAGGTCGTTTAGAGAAGACGCGGGCCCCAGCCACCGAATGCACGGTCGGCTTTGGGTTGCGGTAACGTGGGCCGGGTGGAATTGGGAGATTTGTCAATCGTACGTGGGTTGATCATTCTTACGAGCCTCCTTGTTCGCTCGTCGTATGTATGTAGCGGTGTGAGGGTGAGCATGTTTCGCTTTTCCCGTTAGAAAACTATAATCTTAGTTGACGGTGCCGAACGAAAACGGCGACCGGCCGAAGGGCGTTTATGCTCGCTGCGCTTAGGGCGCCATCACGCGATGGAAGCCGCTCGTGCGCTGCGACATATCGTCGGTGATGCGTTGGAACTTTGTGGCGAGCGGCGCGTAGCGCGCATCGAGGTCTTGGAACTCCGCGTATGCGGTCGAAAGACCGTGCGTATGCGCCGAGTTGAGATCGACGCCGCGCAAGTCGCAGCCGGTTAACTCGGCGTTGCTGAGATCGGCGCCGTCGACGCGCGCGCCGCGCATGTCGACGCCGCGCAGGTGAGAGCGGTGAAGATCGGCGTCGTGCAGGTCGGCGTCACGCAAGTCGGCGCCGTCGAGTTCGATCTCGTGCAGATCTTGTCCGTGCAGGTCGATGCCGCGCAGATCGCAGCCCATGCAGCCGTCGATGAGGGAACGCAAGCGGTTGCCGCCGAGCGTTGTGCCGCGAATGCTCGTGCCCGTCAGGTGCAAGCCGTCGAGGTTGGCCTTCTCGAGCGATGCGCCGCGCAAGTCGCAGCCGCTGACGGCGGCGTTACTGAGGTTCGCGCCGTCGAGCCTTGCCTCGCGCAGATCGACGCCGAAGAGCTTGCTCCCGCGCAGGTCGACGCCGCGCAGATCCGCACCGCGTAAGTCCGCACCGTTGAGCGCGATGCCGTGCAGATCGAGGCCGCGCAAATCGCGACCGCGCAGCTCGCAACCGAAGCAGCGCGAAATCGTGTCGCGGGTGAGAATCTTCGGCTCGATATTGTCGCTCTCGTCGACTAAGGCTTTGGTCACGGATTCGGCGACGTGCTTTGCAATGTTGGCGCCGAGCGTCATCCCTGCAGCGGCTCCCGCGACGGCACTCGCTTCTGCGCTGGCGCCGGCAGCCTCGGCTTTCGCCTTCGCGATCTCGTCGCGCTCGGCTGCATCCACGGACTCCTGGATGTTGCGGCTCAACTTCTCGTCGATCGATTCTCTCATGACTTCGTGGTTGCGCCTGACGAGTTCCGCAGCGAGCGCGGTTGCGATTGCAGCGGGCGTCGCGTCCGCGGCAATCATCGCGGTGCGTGCCGGGCTGGCCGGAACTGCGGGTGCCGGCCAGGGCGCGGCAACCGCACGCGGTGCGGCGGCGACCTGCGGTGCGGCGGCGACCTGCGGTGCGGGGAACTCGATGGGATGCTCCGCCGGATGCAGGACCGGGTGCTCGACCACATCTGGTTGCGGTTTGGCTACCCTCACCACATCAACTTTGATCACCGGTGCGGCAGGCAACGCGGCTACCGCGGGCACCGGCGCGATGTCTTCGATTGCGATGACCGGTGCGCGCTGGGCCTGCAGAACGATCAGCGCGACGCCGAGCGCTCCGAGCCCGATCGCGCCGATCGGAGAGAGCCGCGGCAACGCGTTGCGGCGCGAGTCGAGTAACTGCTCGATGCGGGTCGTGATTTGTTTCGGTGACAGCAGCGCCCCAGGCGCCAGGATCGCATTCGCGGGCAGCCGTGCGGATTCGACGAGCTTCCAGAGGCAGGTTGCGTACCGGTGCGCGCGGCCGGTCTGTGCGATCACCCAGTCGTCGCATGCGATCTCGCGTTCGAGGGAAATCTGGCGTCCAACGAGCAGCACGACCGGATTGAACCAGAAGATCCGCTCGACGAATCGCTGCATCAGGTTCGTCCAATCGTCGTACCGATTGAGGTGCGCGTATTCGTGCATCGCGATCTGATCGAGGTCGGCGATCTCTTCGGTTTCCACGACGCGCGCCGGCAAGAGGATCGTGGGCGTGCGGAATCCGACCGCGACCGGAACGTCGACGTCGTTCGAGACGCGCAGCGCGACCTCGCGGCCGAGCTTCGTGCTATGGCGCCAGCGGCGCAGCCGCTTTACGACGCTCTCGTCGAGCGGGAGTGCCGCGCGTTTGATGGCCGCAAGCGAAAGCAGGCTGCGGGCCAGCTGTGCGAGCCCGACGAGCGAACCGGCCAGCCACACCGCGACGAGCGCCGCCGCGAGATGCGGTGCCGAGAGGATGAACGCAAGAGTCTTCACGGTAGCCGTCAGCGCTTGTTCGAATGGTGCGGGGGCCGCGAGTGCAGAGCCAGTGCCGTCTGCTGCCGCCATTTCCGCCGGCGTCCACACGCGAGCTGTGGTCGACGACGAACCCGCGCCGGAATTCGCCGTAGCCGCAACGTGCGAGGCGACGGCGATTGGTGCCGCCGCGCGGTGTTCGATCCGTCCGAGCGAGGTCGTGATGCTGACGACGGGCAGCGTCGTCCCCGCGGCGAATGCAATCCACCACAGGACGTGGCGGGTCGTCGCGCTCGGCCGCGAGAGCCGCGCGATCAGAAGCACGAGCAGCGCGAGAGCGGCCGCTTCGAGGACGCCGAAACCGAGCGCAATTGCGATCGCGCGCGCGATCGGGTCCGCGAGGCCGGGGTGAATCATCCGATGCTTCCTCCGTCTGCATCGCGCTCGAGCAACGCCCGCATGCGGGCGACGTCGCGCTCGTCGAGGTGTTCGGTATCGAGCAGTTTGAGCATCAGGGCGCGGGGCGAGTTATCGAAGAAGCGCGAGACGACGTAGTCGATCACGCTCGACCGCGCCTCGTCGCGCCCGACCTTGGGCGAATACACGAACGCACGGCCGACCGCGCGGTGCTTGACGTAGCCTTTCTTCTCGAGAATGCGCAAGGTCGTCAGGACGGTGTTGTAGGCGAGCGGCGGATCGCCGAGCGCCGCGGCCACGTCGGTGACGGTGCCTTCGGCGCGCGCCCACAAGACGTCCATGAGTCGGAGTTCGGCTTCCGTTAAGGTCGGGGACTTCTTTCGTGCCATCAGCTTACGCTCACGTTGATCGGACCGTTGACCGATCGCAGGGTGATGTGTGGACCGCCATGCCCGTAGCGGCCGGTTGCGGTACGCCCGACGTACTCGCCCTCGTCGACCGAGAGGCCCGGCGCGTCGATCGATCCGCTCAAGGTGCGCGCCGAAATCGAGGCATTCGCATCGTGCGGCAGGGTCAGGTGGATGGGCCCGTTCACCGTTTCGAAGCTCAGGTCGCCGGCGCTAGGCGTCGCACCAATCGTGGCTTCGATGGCACCGTCGACCGTCCTCGCCTCGGCTTGTCCGGCGGTCGCGATGCGCACGTCGCCGTGCACCGTGCTCGCGGAAACGTCGGATACGAGCCGCATCGCAACGACGTTGCCCTCGACCGCCTCGGCCTTGAGCTTGACACCCTCCGGCACGGCTACGCTGAAGTCGACCGTGACGTCGGAGGTATACGGATCGGAGTGACGGCTCGAGCTGCGCTCGTCGCAGTCCGTCGTGCCCGGGTAGAGCGCACAGACGATTAGGACGTTGCCGGCGCGCGTCGCGTGGACCCTAACCTCGGAGGGATCGCCGTCGCGCGACGACGCGTGCGCATGGATCGTGGCGATGTTGCCGTCGGCTGCGGTCGCGACGATCGAGCCGCGGATCCCGCGAACCTCGAGCGTCGCGCCGGGTTCCATGGCCTCGCGCAGGTCTGTGTCGTGGGTCCGCTCGGCCGCGAACGCAGGCGTTGCAAACGATAAGGAAACGATGGCGGCGGTGCCCATCCATGCCGGAAGTGCTTTCACCCCCGCATCGTACTGCCGGCTGCCGGGCTTGTCAACTATTAAATTAAGAGTTATGCCGCGCCCGCCCCAAAGGAGCCGTGGGCGCCATGCGCAAGTGGGTTCGAAATGCCGGAGCCGAGCTACGCCTGCGGTCCCGCTTCCGCGCCGCTTTTAGGAGAGACGCTCGGCGGCGCGTTCGATCGCATAGCGCGGCGCTATCCCGAGCGCGACGCCGTCGTGAGCGTCCATCAGAACGAGCGCATCACGTATCGAGAATTGGCGGCACGCACGGACGACTTCGCGCGCGGGTTGATCGGCATGGGAGTGCGCAGCGGCGACCGCGTTGGCATCTGGTCGACCAACAACGTCGAGTGGGTGATCGCGCAGTTCGCGACGCCCAAGATCGGCGCGATCCTAGTCAACATCAATCCCGCCTATCGCACGACCGAAGTGGCCTACGCGCTGCGCCAAAGCGGTGTCTCGGTGTTGCTAACGCAGATCCGTCACAAGACGAGCCAATACGCCCGGATGATCGCGGACCTACGCGCGCAAGGGCAGCTGCCGGACTTGGAGCACGTCGTGCTCATCGGCGACGACGAGCTCGACACTCCGCTGCAAGCGATGCGCTGGGCCGACGTCAGTTCGCTCGCGGCCGGGCACGTCACGAAAGAAACACTCGCCGAACGGCTCGCGGCGACGCAGTTCGACGAAGCCGTCAACATCCAGTACACGTCCGGCACGACCGGATTCCCCAAGGGCGCGACGCTCTCACACCACAACATCCTCAACAACGGCTATTACATCGGCGAAGGTTGCCGCTACAGCGAGCTCGATCGCGTCTGCATTCCGGTGCCGTTCTATCACTGCTTCGGGATGGTGCTGGGCAACATCGCCGCGCTCAGCCACGGCGCGGCGATCGTCATTCCGAGCGCGTCCTTCGAGCCGGCGCTCGCGCTCGAAGCGGTCGCGAAGGAGCGCTGCACGTCGCTCTACGGCGTCCCCACGATGTTCATTGCGGAGCTCGCGCTGCCGGAGTTCGGCTCTTACGATCTGACATCGCTGCGCACGGGGATCATGGCGGGCTCCCCGTGTCCCGTCGAGGTGATGAAGCGCGTCCAGACCGAGATGCACATGCCCGAGGTGACGATCTGCTACGGCATGACCGAGACGTCGCCCGTGTCCACGCAGACCGCAGTCGACGATCCGCTCGAGAAGCGAACCGGCAGCGTCGGCCGCGTGCATCCGCACCTCGAGGTGAAGGTCGTCGACGACGACGGCCGCATCGTTCCGCGCGGGATTCCGGGCGAACTCTGCACGCGCGGCTACAGCGTCATGCTCGGCTACTGGAACGATTCGGAAAACAGCGCGCGCTCGATCGACGCCGCGCGCTACATGCATACGGGCGACATCGCCGTTATGGACGACGACGGCTACCTCAATATCTCGGGCCGCATTAAAGACATGGTGATCCGCGGCGGGGAGAACATCTATCCGCGCGAGGTCGAGGAGTTCTTATACTCGCATCCCGCGGTAAAGGACGTGGCTGTCATCGGCGTGCCCGACGAAAAGTACGGCGAGGAACTCTGCGCCTGGATCGTGCTGCACCCCGGGGCGGAGGCCGACGTACAAAGCATCAGGGCATTCTGCCGCGATAAAATCGCGCACTACAAAGTGCCGCGCTACGTGAGCTTCGTCGCGGAGTTTCCGATGACGGTCACGGGCAAAGTGCAGAAGTTCAAGATGCGCGAAATCTCTGCAGTTGAAATCGGGGCGGCGAAGCCCCCCGATCCCCCCCGGGCCCGGACTCCCGGGCCCATTACCGAACCCCGCTGATTTTTCGATAACATTGGGGACACCGGGAGCGCGCCGAGGTTACTTGGTCGTGACCGCCGTGTAGTCGCTGCGCGCCACGATCGTTTGGGAAGCGAAGATCGCCGCCGCCTTCGCGCTGTCCGGGTTGGCGCATGTCTCCGCGGCGAAATCTCCGCCCACCGTCGAGGCAATGGTGAAGTACTCGGTCTCGCTGCGGCGTTTGGCTTTGGGTACGATCTCGCCGGCGTAGGTCTGCTGCACGGCTTGATGATCGCACGCGCGCCAGTAGTTGAGCGTTTTCTTGCCTGCATCGTATTTGTGGCCTTCGAAGGCCGTGATCAGCTTGGCGGTATCGGTCGTGCCCGCGGCCATGATTCGATCGACCAGTTGCTGGCCGGAGATGTACCCGAGATACTGACGCCAGTTCGGCGGGAAGCCCTTCGCGAGCGGTTTGAGTTTGTCGTAAATCGTTTGCGTCGTCGCACCACCGGCCTCGGGCCCCCACACATAGCCCCACAGTGAGCCAGTGATGTCGTCGACCGGCATGCCAATTGCGACCTCGTTGCCGCAGAGGATGCCGCCGAAGGTCATCCTCTTGTTGAGCCCGAGTCCGACCGCGGCTTTGGTCGCGTTCTGGCAGTCGGGACCGTAGTTGCAGAACACCAAGACGTTCGCATCGGTACCGCTGGCCTTCGTCATGTAGGAAGAATAGTCGGTCTGCCCGAGCGGGTGTTTGTCTGAACCCACCTCTTGGCCGCCTGCGGCGTAAAGGATCTTCGAAAGCCGGTCGTGCGCGTCGTTACCGAATGCATAGTCGGCAACGATGAAATACCACTTTTTGCCCTTCTTGACGAGCGCCGGGCCGACGGCGTTCGCGAGCATCGCATTCGAGCACGTGGCTCGAAAGGTCACCTTGTTGGCTTTGGGTCCGGTGATGTTCGTGTCGTGCGTTCCGATCGCTAGGAAGAAGACGCCGTTTTCCTCCGCGAGCGCCGAGACGGCAAGTCCGACGCCCGACGATAAGCAACCGGCCAGGACGTCGACTTTCTCTTCCGAGATCAGGCGCTTGGCTTCGTTGGAGCCGACGGCCGGCTGATTGGTGTCGTCGCCGCGCACGATCGTGAACTGGACGCGCGAAGTTTTCTTGTTCGCCTCATCGACCGCGAGTTGCAAACCGGTCTGTTGCGACTCGGATGCCGCCGCGTAGACTCCCGAGAATCCGTCGATGTGACCAATTTTAATCGTAACGCCGCCGGCCGCCGCGATCGTATCGCGCGCCGGGCCGAGCGGTGCCGCGCCTGCCGCGCGCGTCTCGAGCAGTGGATAGCCCAGGGCTGCGGCGCCGGCGATGCCGAGCGCGCCCGTGCGGCGCAGGAACTCGGAACGAGAAACGTCCGCGCCGATAATATCGTCGTTCATGTGCACGTCTTTCTAGTGGGAACGAGAAGGGTCTCCGGCTAGTAACGGATTTCTTGGGGGAAAGGTCCCCGCGGGCCTGGTAGTCGAGCGTATCGAGAAGACTACAAAACTCGCGTTGCTCCTCCGGCTGCTCGCCGCAATCGACGAGGGCAAGCATAGCCTCGAGGGCCTCAAGACCCGCGTCGACGCGGAGCGCCCGCCGAGCACGCGGACGATGCGGCGCTACCTCGCGCAGCTGCTCCAGGCCGGCTACCCGTGGCGCTACGACCGCGAACGCGCCGCGTACCGGTTCGAACACGGCTACTCGCTGCGACCTCTCGAACTTTCGGGCAACGAGGTTTTCGGGTTGCACGCGCTGCGCGACATCGCGACCTCGCTTGGGGGCAACATCGGAGCTTCGATGGATGGGGTGGCCGAGAAACTGACACGTGTGGCGGGACGCAGCGGCGACCGCGCGGCGGCTAAACCGTCGATGCGCGTGCATCTCGCGAACGCCGATCTGGGGGGTGAGCGCAGCGCGAATTTCGAGACTTTGCAGAAGGCGCAGCGCGAACGTCAGAGCGTGCGATTCGCATATGTCGACAAAGCCGGGAAGCCCTCGGAGCGCCACGTCGACCTCTACGGCTTCGTCGTGTCGAGCGGCCGCGTGTACGCGGTCGCTCACGATCGCGGGCGCGGCGCGCAGCGCGTCTTCGCGCTCGACAACATTAGTAAGCCGAAGATTGCCCCCCAGCACTATGCGATTCCCGACGGCTTCGATCTCGAGGCCTTCGCCGCCCGATCGGTGAGCGGCATCATGCATTCGGAGACCGTAACGATCGTCACGGTCCGGTACTCGAAGGTCGTCGCGCGGGCAGCCAAAGCCGACCGCGTCGTCCGCGAACGGACGATCCGCGAGGAGCCGAGCGGCGGCGTCGAGATCGACTACACGGTCGAAAGCACCGAAGAGTTCTTGCGCTGGGTGCTCAAGTGGGGCGCCGAAGCGATTGTCGTCGGGCCCCTGCCGGTACGCGCCGCGGCGGCCGCGCTCGCCCGATCGATCGCCGCGCGCTACAAGCGTCGCTGAAGCGTCAAACCAACGAAGCCCAGCGATTTCTCGCTGGGCTCCGTCGTTGTGATTTCTGTCGCGCGCATTGGCTCCCGCCGCGAAGCGGTGTACCGATACTTTTGCGAAGCGTCTACACATTCGACGCACTTCATTGCTGAAGTGAGTTGATAATAACGGACGCGTTTTTCCGTTGCAAGAGCGCTTAACCGTTACACACAACGTTTCCACAAGAAATTGCAGTTATTCGCCGAATCCACAGCGCGATGGGTCGTTTTCGTTCCGCTTTTCTCTTGCTGGGTGCCGTCGCGGCGCTCGGAACCGTGCGCGCTCTTGCCGAGGTGCCGACCGGCGATACGATCGATGGGATCCGCTGCGACCGCTCCGAGGGCGCCGTGTTTCACATCCACCAGCACCTGACGATTCTTTCGAAGGGTACGGAGGTCCCAATTGCGAGCGATGTGGGCCGGCCGGCGATCGCGCAGTGCTTCTATTGGATTCACACCCATTCGTCCGACGGCATCATCCACGTGGAGTCACCGATCTTCCGGACGTTCACGCTGGGCAACTTTTTCGACATCTGGGGCCAACCGCTGTCGTCGACGGCCGTCGCTTCCGCACGCGTCAAGAAGGGCGGGTTGCGCGCCTATCTCGACGGAAGCCAGTACGCCGGCGACCCGCGGAAGATCGAGCTCACCCTGCATGCCGACATCGTGCTCGAAGCCGGACCGCCGTACGTGAAGCCGACGCCCTTTACCGCGTGGGACGGCAACTAGTGTAGCGCCGCTCACACCGTGCGCATTCTGACGATCAATGCCGGTTCGACGTCGCTCAAACTCGAGCGATACGATTTCTCGGGCGCCCTGCCGTCGATCGCCGAACCGCCCGCGCCGGCCGCGGTGTACGCCGATCTCAGCGCGGCGCTTGGGGATACGTTTGACACGGTCGCGCACCGCTTCGTGCGGCTCCCGGACGGTTCGCCGCCGGTATTGCGGCTGGACGAAGCGACCGTGTCGACGATCGAGGGAGTCAGCGGCGAAGCGCCGCTGCACGATGCGCCGGCCCTGGCCGCGGTGCGCGAGGTGCGTTCGCGGGCGCCGGGGGTGGTGCAGTTTGCGGTCGAGGATGGGGCGTTCCACCGCACCTTGACGCCTGCGGCCTACACCTACGCGATCCCGCGGGCGATGACGGCCCGGGGTTTGCGGCGCCTGGGCTATCACGGCCTGAGCCACGAATATGCGGCGCACCGTGGCGCGGCTCAAGTGGGGCTCGATGTCGGCGTCGCGCGAATCGTGACGCTCCATCTCGGCGGCGGCTCGTCGCTGTGCGCGGTCCGGAGCGGCGCGAGCATCGACACGACGATGGGCTATACGCCGATCGAGGGAATTCCGATGGCGACGCGCAGCGGGTCGGTCGATCCGGGCTTGCTCGTCCACCTGCTGCGCGAGGGCATGCCTGTCGATGCGCTCGAGCGGATGCTCGAACGCGAGTCGGGGCTGCTCGGCATGTCGGGCATCAGCGGCGACGTGCGCGCTTTGCTTGCGGTGCGCTCTACCGATGCGGGCGCGGCACTCGCACTCGACGTCTTCGTGTGGCGAACGCGCTCGGCGCTTGGTGCGATGGCGGCGGCGCTCGGCGGCGCAGACCTCGCGACGTTCACCGGCGGAATAGGCGAACACTCGGAGCCGTTGCGTACGGCGATTCTCGAGGACGCGGACCGCTTCGGCATCGCATCGTCGTGCGTCGTCGAGGCGCGTGAGAATTGGATGCTTGCGCGCGCGGTCGCAAACGCGTAACGCGACGGCGTTTTCTCTACCATCGGGGATGCGAAGCCCCCCGATTTTCCCCAAGGCTCCCGCAGCCGATACGCCAATATCGCTCGCAGTTCGCGCCGGAACCGGACGAGCAATTTTAAGGTCACCTTAAGGGGAACGCGATCAGATGGCGACCGATGCAACCCAGAGCGACGGCGCGCTCTCCGCGAACGAGGTCGAGTCGATCGATGCGTACTGGCGCGCAGCGAACTATCTCTGCGCCGCGATGATTTATCTCTTCGACAATCCGCTCTTGCGCGAACCGTTGAAAGCGGAGCACGTCAAGAACCGCTTGCTCGGACACTTCGGAACGGATCCGGGGCAAACGTTCGTGTGGGCGCACCTCAACCGCCTGATCGCGTTGCGGGATCTCGACGTGCTCTACGTCGCCGGGCCAGGCCACGGCGCGCCCGCGACGCTTGCGAACTCGTATCTCGAGGGCGTCTATTCGGAAGTCTATCCGGACAAGTCGCGCGACATCGGGGGCATGCTGCGCTTCTTTCGGCAGTTCTCGTTTCCCGGCGGTATCGGCAGCCATTGCACGCCCGAAACGCCCGGCTCGATTCACGAGGGCGGCGAACTCGGCTACAGTCTCGCTCACGCGTTTGGCGCCGCGTTCGACAATCCGAACCTCATCGTCGCAGCCGTCGTCGGTGACGGCGAAGCGGAAACGGGTCCGCTCGCGGCATCGTGGCACTCCAACAAGTTTCTCAATCCGATCCGCGACGGCGCGGTCCTGCCGATCTTGCACCTCAACGGGTACAAGATCGCGAACCCGACGATCCTCGCGCGCATCACGCACGACGAACTGGAGTCGTTGCTGCGCGGCTACGGCTGGACGCCGCACTTCGTCGAGGGCTCGGATCCGGCGGTCATGCACCCTGCCATGGCCCAGACGCTCGAGCGCTGCTTCGACGACATCGCGCACCATCAAGCCGAAGCGCGCCGCTCGGGCGTGGCCGGTCGCCCGCGCTGGCCGATGATCGTGCTGCGAACGCCCAAGGGATGGACTGCTCCGAAAGAAGTCGACGGTCACCGCATCGAGGGCTCCTGGCGCGCGCATCAAGTTCCGGTCGGCGACGTGAAGACCAATCCCGAGCATCTTGCGATCGTCGAACGGTGGCTACGCAGTTACCGCCCCGAAGAGTTGTTCGACGAGTCCGGCGCGCTGATCGAACGATTGGCGGCGCTACCGCCTTTGGGTGAGCGGCGGATCAGCGCGAACCCGCACGCAAACGGCGGGCGCTTGCGCAAACCGCTCGAGCTGCCCGACTTTCGCGCGTACGCGGTCGCCCCGGGCGTACCCGGAACGGCTGAGTTCTCGCCGACCGCTACCTTGGCACTCTTTCTTCGCGACACGATGCGCAAGAACATGACGAACTTTCGCGTCTTCGGTCCCGACGAAACCGCGTCGAATCGGCTCGAGGCGATCTACGAGGCATCCAAGAAAACGTGGCTCGCCGAGTACCTCCCCGAAGATGCCGACGGCGGAGAGCTGGCACTCGACGGTCGCGTCATGGAAATCCTCAGCGAAACGACCCTGGAGGGTTGGCTCGAAGGATATCTGCTCACCGGACGCCACGGGTTGTTCGCGACGTACGAAGCGTTCGTCCACATCATCGACTCGATGTACAATCAGCACGCGAAGTGGCTCGAGAAATCCAAAGAAGACGTGCCCTGGCGCGCGCCGATCTCGTCGCTCAACATTTTGATTTCGTCGCTGGTCTGGCGGCAAGATCACAACGGCTTCTCGCACGAGGATCCGGGCTTTCTCGACGTCGTTGCCAACAAGAATCCGGAGGTCACGCGCATCTACCTTCCGCCCGACGCCAACTGCTTGTTGAGCGTCGCCGATCACTGCTTGCGCAGTACGAACTACGTCAACGTCATCGTCTCGGACAAGCAGCCGCATTTGGCCTATCTCGACATCGATGCCGCGATCGAGCACTGTACCAAGGGAATCGGGATCTGGGACTTCGCGAGCAATGACGACGGGGCCGAACCCGACGTCGTGATCGCGAGCGCGGGCGATATCCCAACGATGGAAGCACTCGCCGCGGTTGGGATCTTGCGCGATGCCTTCCCGCAATTGCGGATCCGCTTCGTCAACGTCGTCGACCTCTTCCGGCTCGTCCCGAACACGCAGCATCCGCACGGACTCTCCGATCACGACTTCGACAGCTTGTTCACGACGACCAAACCCGTCATCTTCAACTTCCACGCCTACCCTTCACTGGTTCATAAGCTGGCCTACAAACGGACAAACCATGCCGGAATGCACGTCCACGGATACAAGGAGCGCGGCAACATCAACACGCCGCTCGAACTTGCGATTCGGAATGAAATCGACCGCTTCCACATAGCGATCGATGCGATCGACCGGGTGCCCGGGCTCCAGGATCGCGGTGCCCATCTCAAAGAGCGCTTGAAGGACGCAATCATCGAAAACATCGCCTACGCGTACCAAAACGGCATCGACAAGCCCGAGATCCGCAATTGGAAGTGGCCCGAGGCGGTTTTCTAGCTCGGCTCGTTTCGATCGAAATAAGGTCGCAGCGCGCGAGCGAACGCGGCGAAGCGGGCGTCGTTTTCGGGGAACGACGGAAGCGCCGTATAGACGACGAGGACGAAGCGGCGCCCGTCCGCGAGTCGCAGGATCCCGCCGTCGTGAGAGACCTCGCTCGTATCGCCGGTCTTGTGCACGAACCGGTCGCCCGCGAGCAAACCGCGCGAGAGCTTGTCGTTCCAAATCTGCGCGCGTAGCGCCGCGTGCAAACGGTCGGCTGCCGGTGCGGTTCCTAGCGCGATCGCGCGTAAGATGAGGGCGGCGTCGCCCGACGGATGCGTGTTGCGGCCGGTGGCGGCCGGGTCGTCGATCAACGTGTTGCCCGACAGTTTCCGGCGCACCGCCGTGTCTCGCAGCCCAAACGGCGCACAGGCCGGGCCGATCGTCTCGCGGCCGAGGACGTCGATGAGGACGTTGGTTGCGACGTTGTCGCTCGCCGAGATCATCTCGAAGCTTAGCTCGGCCAAACTCAGGCAGGCGCCCTCAACGCAGGGAGAGGGCGCATCGTTCGCGGTCATATTCTCAGCCCCGATCCTGACCTCGTCATCCCAGTCGAGGTCTCCCGAGGCGCAGCGCACGGCAAGCGCCAGCGCAATCGGGAGCTTGATCATGCTGGCCGGGTAGAGCGCCCGATCGGGCTCCAGTGCCACTCCTTCGGAGGGGTTGTCGAGGGGCGCGAGGACGATCGAGGGGCTTACTAGCCCTGCACTCCGGGCAAGCCAGGCGAGCCGGCTGGCCGGGATCATGCGACCCGGGTGCAAGCGGGTACTTGCATTAGAGAATCTGGTATGATACGTTCCGCGTGCAAGTACTCACTTGGCTTGAAAGGCGTCCTCAGGTGTCCGGCTCCCCTCAGAATTTTACTCTTGCTAAACCTGTTTCTCCCGAAACGCTCCAAGCGTTGCGGGCTCAAGTCAGGGCCGCCATCGAGGCGGGCGTTCCGGCGATCGGCATCGACATCGACGATGTCGGCGTGTTGGATTCTCCCCTGATCTCGGCCTTGATCTCCATGCTGCGCGAGGCGCGGGAGCGCGGCGGATCGGTGACCCTCTGCGCTTCGCGCAAGAGTATCCTCGATACGCTCCACATTACCGCGCTCGACAAAGTCTTTACGATCGTGTCCACAGTCGCGCCGGCAGCGCCGCCGCCCGCACCCCGCCGTAAGAGCGCCAAGCCCGCAGGGACGGGTCGTGCGGTCGCCGCATTTGCGGGCGCGCTGTTCGCTATCGCGTCGTTTCTGAGCAGCTCTGCGAGCGCGCAAACCGAGCCGTCGCCCGACGACATCATTCGCTCGGTCGCCGCGCAAAATGCGCAGATGCAGAGCTATCAAGCGCGCTTCAGCCTGGATCTCGCGCTGCGCACGTTTCCATACCTCGCGCAGCACCTCGATGGCACGACCTATTTCAAACGACCCGACAGTTACGAGATCGTTTTCGACAAGGTACCGTCGTATGCGCGCGGGTTCGACAAGATTTATACCGACGTCGGAAACCCAACAAGTTGGCCCAAGCACTTCAACATCGCGCTCGTCGGCGAGGATACCCGCAACGGTCATCGCGAGCTCGTCCTGCGGCTCGTGCAGAAGGTCCGAGGGATGATCGATCACGAGGACGTGGATATCGATCCGGCTGCGTGGCACGTCGACTCGATGGAGTGGCACTACTACAACGGGGGCGACATTGCGATGACGCAAGAGTTTGAAAACGTCGGCGGATTTTCCGTGCTCTCGAAGCAACACGCCACGATTCGCATTCCTTTCGTGCACGCGGGTGCCGAGGCCGTGTATCGCAACTATCAAACCAACGTCGCAATCAACGACGGCGTCTTTACCGGGAAAGCACACTGATGATCAAAGACGTCGAACCCGCGGGCAAATCCAGCGTCGAGGATACCCGCGTGCGCATTATGGCAGCCGCGCGCGAGCTCTACGCGACAAAAGGAAGCCGCGGCACCACGACGCGTGAGGTCGCCGATCGCGCGGGAGTGAACGAAGCGACGCTGTTCCGTCACTTCGGCACGAAGCAGCAGCTGATCTCGGCCATGCTCGACCATTACGCCGGGGTCACGAACTTTCCGGAAGTCGTCGAGCGGGCACGCCTCTTGCCTACGATCGAGCTGCAACTGGAGTCGCTCGGCATGGCGGCGGTCGAAGCGATTCGGCGCAAGCACGATTTGATCAAGATCTCGATGGCCGAAGAACTGACGAATCCCGAGGGTCACTCGTGCGCCTGGCGGGCACCGACGGCGGCGCGCCACCGGTTGACGCAGTTTTTCGCCGAGAAGGTCGCTTCGGGAGATCTCCGGGGCGAGCCCGAGTGGCTGGCCCGGGTTTTCATGTCTTTATTCTTTTCGTTGGTGCTGGCGCGGGGAATCTGGGAAGATGAAGCCCAAGCGCCCGAACGGGCGGTTTCAACGATGGTAGGCATCTTTTTGCATGGAGCGGGAGCACGATAATGGCGAGTACAGTTCCGGGTACGGTCGCGGCGGGACGAAGCATTCCGGCCGACGGCGCGGGCGAACGTAAGGGCCCGAGTCCGGCGCTACGCTGGGTGTTGATCGTCGGCGGCGCGATCGTGCTGCTGTTCGCCCTGGTCTTCGGGATCAAGTTCATCGCCTACGCGACGACCCACGAGTCAACCGACGACGCGGCGATCGACGCCGACGTCGTGCAAGTCACGAGTAAGATCGCCGAACGCGTCCAGCAAATCTACGTGGACACGGACCAGCCCGTCAAAGCCGGCCAGCTCCTGATCAAACTCGAGGACACGAACGAACAAGACGCTTATACGCAAGCCCAAGCCGCCATGCGAGCGCAAGCGGCGCAGGCGCAGGCAGCAGTCGAGAACGTCGCGCTGACGCGCGACACGCAGAACGCGCAGAACCTCGAGAACAACGGAGCGATCGCCCAAGCGCGCGCCGCGATCTCGAGCGCATCCGAGTCGTCGCTTTCCGCCGGCGGACAGATCGCCGTCGCTCAGGCGGGCGTCGATGCTTCGAGCGCGGAGTTGAAGGCGTCGCAAGCTGCGGTGCCGGGTGCGCTCCAGAACTTGCGCAAGGCCGAGGCGGATCTCGGACGGACGCGTGCGCTCGTCAAGACGGGCGACGTCGCACCCTCACAACTCGATGCGGATCGCGCTTCGTACGAAGCCGCGCTTTCGCAGTACACGCAGGCGCAGGCCAACGTCGGTGCGGCCCAAGCAGACCTTTCGCAGGCCGAGCAGAAGCTCGACGCGCAGCGCTATTCCGCGCAAAGCACCGCCTCGCAGGTCGGCGTACAACAAGGCCAGTTGACGACGGCGCAGGGTAAGCTCGACGAGAGCTCCGCCCCGAGCCGCGTCGCCGCGCAGCAAGCGCAGGCGCAAGCGGCGGAAGCGCAAGTGGCTTCGTTGCAAGCCCAACTCGCGACCGCCTCGCACAACCTCGGCTATACGCGCATCGCGGCGCCGATCACCGGCTACGTCGGACAGAAGAACGTCGAGATCGGCCAGACGGTCGCTCCCGGCGAATCGCTGATGACCCTGATCCCGTCGAGCAACATCTACATAACGGCAAACTATAAAGAGACCCAGGTCGGCCGGATGAAGGTGGGCCAAGAAGTCGACGTCAGCATCGACGCGTACAAAGGCGTGAATTTCATCGGGCACGTTGCCGATCTCTCGCCTGCCTCACAGAACACGTTCAGCCTCGTGCCCGCGCAGAACGCGACCGGCAACTTCGTGAAGATCACGCAGCGGCTTCCGATCCGTATCTACGTCGACAAGGTCGAGAACGGAAATCTGAGCGACTACCCTCTGCGCCCCGGGATGTCCGTCGAAGCGTCGGTTAAGGTCAAGTAGTTCGTGGCAGCCACACTGGCGCCGGCGCGCAATGGCGTGGCCGCAAGCAATGGCGCGGCCTATGCGCCGCGGAACGTGGTCGAGTATGGTTCGCGCCGCGGCCTGATCATTCTCGCGCTGATCACGGCGACGCTGCTCGAGATCATCGACACGACGATCGTCAACGTAGCGCTGCCGAACATCCAAGGCAACTTCGGCGCGTCGCTCGACCAGGCGGCCTGGATCGGGACCGGATACCTCATCGCCAACGTCATCGTCATTCCGATCACGCCGTGGCTGCAGCGCCGTTTCGGTCGCCGCCAATACTACGCAACGTCCATTGCGATCTTCGTAATCGCTTCGATGGCTTGCGGGCTGTCGGGTTCGCTGCCCGAGTTGATCTTCTGGCGCATCATCCAGGGCCTCGGCGGCGGCGGCCTGATCTCGACCTCGCAAGCCACCTTGCGCGAAACCTTTCCGCCGGACAAACAAGCCGCCGCTGCCGGCGTCTTCGCGATGGGCGTGATCGTCGGGCCGACGATCGGCCCGTGGATCGGGGGCGTCCTGACGGACCAACTGTCGTGGCGCTGGGCGTTTTTCGTCAACCTGGTTCCCGGCCTCATCGCGTTCACGATCGTTACGACGATGCTGAAAAATCCGGAGAAACCGCAGAAGCTCTCGCTCGACTACGTCGGCTTAGGGCTCTTGGCGATCGGTATCGGCTCGCTGCAATACGTTCTCGACCAGGGGCAGCAGAAGGATTGGTTCGGCGACGATTCGATCGTCACGTGCACCACGCTTGCGGTCTGCGGGCTCGTCTCTTTCGTGCTGTGGGAGCTGCGCTCGAAGAAGCCCGTCGTCGATCTGGGCGTACTGCGCTATCGCTCGGTCGCGATCGGCAGCGTCCTCGGCATGGTCCTGGGCATCAGTCTGTACGGCAGCGTCCTCATCTTGCCGCAGTATGTCCAAGGGACGCTCGGTTGGACGGCGACCCTCTCGGGGCAGCTGCTGATGCTACGCGCGATACCGGTCATGATCTCGACGCCCTTCGTCGCGGCCCTGGCCGCTCGAGGCGTGGTCGATGCGCGGTGGTTCGTCTTCGGCGGCTTCGTGCTCATCGGTATCTCCAATTTCATGCTCGCGCAGGTGACGACGCCGATTTCGGAATTCTGGACGTTTGGGTGGTCGCTCGCACTCAGCGGCATCGGGCTGTCGGGGATTTTCGTGCCGCTGACGATTTCGGTACTAGGTGCGGTCGAACAACGCGACATCCCGGGGGCATCCGCGTTCTTCAACCTCTCGCGTCAGACGGGCGGCAGCCTTGCGATCGCGCTTCTCGTAACCTTACTCGCGCGCGCGAATGCGACGCATCACACGGAGCTCGCGTCGGCCGTGGTGCTGCACAACGGCCCGATCGCCGCGTTCGTCGCAAACGACGGCGGCCAGAGTTCCGATCGCGCCGCCATCGACCTGAACAACATCGTTACGCGACAGGCGGCGATCGTTTCCTTTGCCGATACGGCGCGTCTGGTCGGCTGGATTTCGCTCGTGCTCGCGCCGTGCGCGTTCATCTTGAAACGTCCACAAATCCGGGGCGCAATGCCGCCGGCGGAATAAGGAGACATCGTGGTCTATCTCTCGGCGCTGATGCTCGCATTGCTGCAGGCGGCTCTCCCCAGCCCCTCACCCGCACCTACGTCGCTCGCGCCGTTCGGTCCGGGCGTCATCGCGACCGCGAAGCCGAACGTCTTTGCGACTCCGCAAGATACGAAGTCCCTCGTGCTGCCGCCGGTTCCGGCGATCGCCCCCGCGTTTCGCGCAACCGAAGTTCCGTTGCCGCCCGGCGGCGTACCTGGCGTCGACGAACCCTTTGTCGGCATCGCGCTCGACGACGCCGTCGCAATGGCGCTGTTGCGCAATACCGACCTTGCGATTTCGCAATCGAACCGGCGCATCGCGGCCTTCCAAATCATCGCCGCCAAGGGCGCGTACGACGTGCGTTTCCAGCTGCAACCGAGCTACGACGTTGACGTCCAGCCGCCGGTGTCTCCCTTGCAGGCGGGTCCCGGAGGAGGACCGATCACGCAGATCACCGCGGGCGCACAAGCCGGCTTTGCGGGCACGACGACGAGTGGTGGGTCCTATAAGCTCTTTACGTCGGCGAATCGCGTCAACAGCAACTTCGAGTACAACGGATACGACCCGTATTACGAAACCTCGGTCGGCATCGCGTTCACGCAACCGCTCTCGCGAAACCTATCGATCGATGCAAACCGCCGTCAGCTCGAGCTTTCCAAGATCGGGGCGGACCTCTCTACCGACGACGCGCTGCTGACCGCCTCGAACACGATCGACAACACGCTCAACGCCTACTATACGCTCGTGGCAGCGTGGCGCAACGTTGGGATCCAAGAGGATGCGCTGCGCTCCGCGAAATCGCAAGAAGAGTCCAACTCGCGGCTCGTTCAGCACGGCGCCGCGGCTCCCGTCGACGTCGTCGAGTCCGACACGCAAGTACAGATCTTCCAAGACGCGGTGTATTCGGCGATCGCCAACGTCACGAGCTCCCAGAATCAGCTCAAGCAGCTCGTTCTCGGCAATCCCGCCGACCCGCTCTGGACGGCGAACCTCGTGCCGACGTCGCCGATCTCGACGCTCGAGCCCGAGCCGACGCCCGAACAGCTCGAGCTTGCGGCACTGAAAAATCGCCCCGAGGTCGGTCAGCTGCGCGAGAACATCCGCGAACAAAACGTCAACGTCGCCTATCAAAAAGACCAAAAGCGGCCGCAGGTCGATCTGAATCTCGGAGTGACCGAGAACGGCTTTGCGGGCGCGCCCACCAATCTGGCGGGAACGCCGTTGTTTAACGTCATCGGGCAGGAGATCGTCGACCTCAACACCCTCGTGGGCCGCGCAAACGCAGGGTCACCCGGGTTGCCGCCGCTGACGCCGATCAACGCAAGCGCGCTCGAGGGCAGCGGAGTTCCGTTGACCGGCGGCATCGGTACGTCGTATGGATCCGCCCTCGCCGGGAAGTACCCGGAATACACGCTTTCCGCGACGTTAGCGCTTCCGATTCGCAATCGTACCGCGGAAGCGAATTACGCGATCGAACTCGAACGCAGCCGCGCATTGCAAACCCAAGAGGTTG
>Ga0302326_10010831_pt1 | contig 19692 bp, 18 predicted proteins | sample Palsa_T0_3_FD_202264 | JGI IMG/M metagenome (GOLD analysis project Ga0302326, IMG submission 202264) | Peat permafrost microbial communities from Stordalen Mire near Abisko, Sweden - Palsa_T0_3 | ecosystem: Environmental > Terrestrial > Soil > Palsa > Peat permafrost | place: Sweden: Abisko...
TGGCCGGGATCTATACAGCAGCTCCCAGTTCCTGGAGTCTACGATCAGGGTTCCTGCCGGGGAAAGCACCTTCCTCATGCCTTCGAGAGCTGCGACCCGGTTAGTTCTGGTTTCCGTGTGCACGAGGGCATTGCCAAGGCAGAGCACGAGCTCGAACGGACCGGGAACTCGATTCGGCAGGTCTTGCCACTGTGACCAGGACACTGTCATTCCAATGCCGTACCGCTCCGATCGCCGGCGGGTTTCGGCGACCATGGCCTGGCTGCCATCAGAGGCAGTGACCACGAAGCCCTTGCGGGCCAGCGCCATCGCGTCCGCGCCGATGCCACAGGCGCAATCGAGCACCGGATCGCCCGGGCCGAGGGTCTCGACCGCTGCCTCGAGGAGGGCTTGACTCCCCGGCGAAGTAGCGCCCAATCGGCCTAGCCTGCCGACAGTTTCGTCTGGGAAGAGCCACTCATAGTCATGCCCCAGGTCACCGTAGAAGTCGTCCATGCCTGCAGCCTGGCACAGGACGCTGCTCGCGCCACCGGGTGGCCTGGGCGCTCAGTCCAGGCCGAGGCCGCGGCGGCCGGTGTCGTTGAGGTCGTCGCGCTGGAAGCGGTTGGTCCAGGTGCGTTCGTAGTGCTCGGCGGGGAAGTCGCCGGGGCTGGACCCGGACAGGAAGGCGTCCCGCACGCTGACCGCGTAGTGCTCGTTGCGCGGGCACCAGGCTTTGCTTCTGGCCGGGTGGGGTCGGCGCTGGACGGGAAGGGCCGGACCGGCGCGGAGGGGCTGGCCGGCTCAGGATCCGGCGGCCAGGCGCGGCGCGCCCGGATCCGGTCAGCCGGCCCGGGCGATGGTGTCCTCGATCGCGGTCTGCACCTCCACGGGTCGTTCCATGTGCGGCATGTGGCCGGCGCCCTCGATTACGTAGCGGACCGCGCCGGCCACGGCTTGCGCCTGTTCGGCCGGGATGATCTGGTCCTGTCGGCCCCACACCACCGTGACCGGCATCGCGTCGCCGAGCGCGGCCAGGACCGCGGCGGAGTCGCCGCGCTGTTCGTCACCGCCGAGCAGCATGAGTACTAGGGCGTGCAGCGCCGCCTCGACGCCGTCCAGTCGCTTGTAGGCGAGCAGGTCATCGACCACCTGGCGGGTGACCAGCTTGTCGTCGGCGAAGAGCTGGCCGACCAGCGGCTTGAGCTCGCGCCGGGTCTGCGCGTCGGCGAAACCGCGCAGATAGCCGGCGTTGATCTGGCGCCCGAAACCGGACGGGGCGATCAGCGTCAGGGAGGCGATCCGCCGCGGGTCCCTGGCCGCGACCGCCAGGGCGACGGCACCGCCCATCGAGTGCCCGACCAGGTGCGCCCGGCTCGCCGGAATGGCGTCGAGCACGCCGACCACGGCGTCGGCCAGCAGGCCAGCCGGGTCACCAGGGCCGGGCGGGGCATCAGGACCGGGCGGGGCATCAGGGCCAGCGCCGGCCGGGGCATCAGGACCAGCGCCGGCCGGGGTTTCAGGGCCGGCGCCGGCCACGAGGTTCTTGCTTGAGGTGCCGTGTCCGGGCAGGTCGAGCGCGTATACCTGGTGCCGTGCGGCCAGCGGCTCCTGCAGGAACAGCCAGGAGTCGCGGTCGCCGCCGAACCCATGGATGAGCAGCACCACGTCACCGCCGGCGCCCGCGCCGGCGAAGCTGACCTTCCGGCCGCGCACGTCGGCGGTCTGCACGACGGGCGCGCCGGCGCCGTCGGCGTCCTCGGGCACGCCCGCGTCGATCACCGCACGCGCGTCAGCGACGGCGGCGTCGAGGTCCGCGTCGCTGACGCCGACCGGGGCGATCAGCGCGATCGTGCCGCTGACCGGCACGTCTTCGCCGACCCGGGCGACGATGCGGCGCACCGTCCCGGGGGTGGCCGCCTCCAGCGTGCCGGTGATCTTGTCGGTCTCGATGTCCGCGAGGTCGTCGCCGGCCTTTACCTCATCCCCCTCCGCGACGATCCAGGCGGTGATCTTGCCGAGCCGCATCGACAGGCCCCACTTCGGCATCGTCACCGGGACGATCCGCTCGTCGGTCACCGGGTTCATGGGTTCCACCCGGTGACCGTCTTGACCGCGTTCGCGATCCGCTGCGCGTCCGGGATGAAAATGTCCTCGAGCGCGGTCGAGAACGGCACCGGGGTGTGCGGCGCCGTCACCATCTCGATCGGGGCCCGCAGCGCGCCGAAGGCCCGCTGCGCGACCAGCGCCGAGATGTCGGTGGCGATCGAGCAGCGGGGGTGCGCCTCGTCCACCACGACCAGCCGGCCGGTGGCCTCGACGCTTTCCAGCACGGTGTCGGCGTCCAGCGGGCTGGTCGTGCGCAGGTCGATGACCTCGCACTGGACGCCGTCGGAGGCGGCGAGTTCCGCGGCGGCGGACAGCGAGGTGTGCACCATCCGGCCCAGCGTCACGATCGTGACGTCAGCGCCTTCGCGTACCACGTTGGCCTCGCCGAACGGCAGCGCGTAACTCTCCTCCGGCACCGGCCCGGACATGTCGTACAGCGCCTTGTGCTCGAAGAAGATCACCGGGTCGTTGTCCCTGATGGCCTGGGTCAGCAGCCCCTTGGCGTCGTACGGCGTGGCCGGCAGCACTACCTTCAGGCCGGGGATGTGGGTGAACAGCGGGTACAGGCACTGGGAGTGCTGCGCCGCGGCCCGCAGGCCGGCCCCGTACATGGTGCGGATCACCACCGGCGTGACCGCCTTGCCGCCGAACATGTACCGGAACTTCGCGGCCTGGTTGTAGATCTGGTCGAAGCAGACGCCCATGAAGTCGACGAACATGAGCTCGGCCACCGGCCGCAGCCCGGCCGTGGCCGCGCCGACCGCGGCGCCGATGAACGCGGATTCCGAGATGGGCGTGTCGAGGACCCGGCCGGGGAACTTGTGGTACAGCCCCTTGGTCACGCCGAGCACGCCGCCCCAGGCGTCGTCCTCCCCCGGCGCTCCGGCGCCGCCCGCGTTGTCCTCGCCCATGACGATGACGGTGTCGTCGCGCTCCATCTCCTGGGTCAGCGCCTCGTTGATGGCCTCGCGGTAGGTGATGTTCCGTGCCATGGCTTCCCCTTCCGGTCAGTAGCGCACGTAGACGTCGGTGAGCAGGTCGGCCTCGGTGGGCAGCGGGGCGGCCTTCGCGTCGGCGACGGCCGCGTCGATCAGCGTCGCGACCTCGGCGTCGACCGCGTCCAGGTCGGCCCGGGACAGCTCGCCGGTCTCGGTGACCCGGTCGGCGAAGCGCTTGAGGCAGTCGAACTCGGCCCGGGCACGGGCGACCTCGTCGGCGCGGTAGGTCTGCTGGTCGCCCTCGAAGTGACCGAAGTAGCGGGTGAACTTCATCTCGATCAGCGTGGGGCCGCCGCCTTCGCGAGCGCGGGCGATGGCCTCGCGGGCGGCCTCGTGGGCCGCGAAGAAGTCGAAGCCGTCCACGATCACGCCGGGCATGCCGAACCCGGCCGCGCGGTCCGCGATGTTGTCGCTGGCCACCGACCAGGTGCTGGACGTGGTCTCGGCGTAGCCGTTGTTCTCGGCCACGAAGATGGCCGGCAGGTTCCACACCGAGGCCAGGTTCATCGACTCCAGCGTGGTGCCCTGGTTACTGCCGCCGTCGCCGAAGAACGCCACGCTGACCCCGCCGGTGCCCTTGATCTTGGCGGCCAGCGCCGTCCCGCAGATCAGGGGTGGCCCGCCGCCGACGATGCCGTTGGCGCCGAGCATGCCCTTGGACAGGTCGGCGATGTGCATGGAGCCGCCCTTGCCGTGGCAGCTGCCGGTCTTGCGGCCGTAGATCTCGGCCATCATCTCGGCCACGTCCACGCCCCGGGCGATGCAGTGGCCGTGGCCGCGGTGCGTGCTGGCGATCGTGTCCCGGTCGTCCAGGTTGCTGCAGACGCCGGCCGCGGAGGCCTCCTCCCCCGCGTACAGGTGGACGAAGCCGGGGATGTCGCCGGTGGCGAACTCCGCGTGCACGCGCTCTTCGAACTCGCGGATGGTCCGCATCGTCCGGTAGACGTCGAGCAGGTCTTCCCTGGTCAGGGACTTCCGTTCCACGGTGTCGGTCATGTCATCCTCCTCATGGTTAGTGACGGACACGTTCGAGCAGGCCAAGCCGCGCGCTGGCGGCCAGCACCGCGGCCACGTCCACGCACCGGGGGCCGTCCGCCCGCAGCCGGACGGCGGGGCGCTCCCCCGGCCCGAAGGCCAGCTCGCGCTCGCCGTCCACGGCGATCACCCCGGCCCGCGCGTCGACGTGGTACACCGGGCCGGCTTCGAGCCGCTCGATCGAGCGGACGCCGACCGGCACGACCAGGCCCGGCGCGATCGGGGCCAGGACCTGCCGGGCCGCGTCCGGGGCCAGCCGCAGGATGACCCCGTGCGGGTCGTGCCGGGCGACGGGCCGCACCTGGCCCGCGATGGCCGACAAGCCGATCGCGTCGGGTTCGGCGAACGCGCAGAACAGCTCGGTCACGGTGGCGGGATCCCAGACCGCGCGCGCTCCGACGTGGCGTTCGGTCGAGGTGGCCACGTCCACCAGCGCGGTCTCGACCCGGCCGCCGACGCGCACCTCGAGCAGCTTGGCCCGGTCGGTCACGCCGTCCGCCGGGACCGCGCCGGTGGCGATCAGGCCCGCCGCCAGGCCGGCCACGGTCGCCTCCCGGACCGCGGGAAACACGTTGTTGGTCCCGGTCGACAGGGCCAGCAGCGGCACGTCGCCGGCCGCGGACGCGGCGACCCTGGCGGTGCCGTCGCCGCCCAGGCAGACGATCACCCGGGCGCCCGCGGTCACCATCCGCCGGACCGCGTCCAGCGTGTCCTGCGCGGTCTGCCGGATCGGCTGGCCGTCGAGAAACTCCACCTCCGGCCAGCGCGGATCGGCGCCGCGGCGCCGGCCGATGGCCCGGAACACGGCCGCCGAGATGCCGCCGAGATCGGTGCTGAGCAGGACGCGATGCACCCCGACCGCTCCGAACGCCGTCAGCATGCGCTGGATCATGTTGGCCTTCTCGGCCGTCGGGAACACCGAGGCCTGCGTGACCAGGCGCCTGATGTCACGGCCGGACAGCGGGTTCGCCACGACTCCGACGACCGCGTCACCCATGGCCTTACTCTGCGCGCTGGCCCGGCAAAAGTGAAGAGCCCGTCGCGGCGGGCGGGCGGGGACAAGCAGCGGGATCGTTCCGTCATAAAGATTCTGAACGAAGCGTGCCGCTTGCCTCCTGGCCAGATATTGCCGATTCCTTACGCAACGCTCCATTTATGAACGTACGGGTCGGGTTGCTCCGTATCCGGAGTGAGCGGTCAATTACGCACCGGCACGGACAGACTCAAGGGAGTGCTGTGAATTCAGCGCAGACGCACCACCGCCCGCGGAAGATCAGGCGGACGGGCAGGCACACGGCGCCGTCGCAGGTCCAGAAGGTAGGCGCCAAGGCGGTCCCGGTCTGCGGGGCGGTGGCGGTCGTGGGCGTGCTGGCCGCGGCGCCGCAGGCCCACGCCGCGGTCAAGACCCCGGCCCGGCCCGCCGCCGTCACCGCGCAGGTGCGTACCGACGCCCTGATCAGGCACGATCAGCCGGCCAGCCGCCACTACACCGTCCGGCCGGGCGACACGCTGTCCTCGATCGCGGAGCGGTTTTACCACAATCCGGCGGACTGGCAGTTCTTGCAGAAGGTCAACTCCGCCGAGGTCAAGAACCCGAACCTGATCTTCGCCGGCGAGGCGCTCAGCGTCCCCGCCGACCCGCCCGCTTTGACCGTCGCGTACACGCCCAAGCACGCCACCAGGACCGCCGTGCTGACCAGTTCGTCGACGCTGAGCGGGACGCTGGGCTGCGCCGGGCTCGAGGAACTGTGGGAACAGGCGGGCGGCTCATCCGGCCAGGCCATCACGGCCGCGTCGATCGCGATGGCCGAGTCAAGCGGCCAGCAGTTCGCCACCGGCGCGGCCGGCGAGCGGGGCTACTGGCAGATCAACCCGGACCACGGCTCGCTGTCCACCTACGACCCGCTGGGCAACGCCAAGGCGGCCGTCGCCATCTCCGACGACGGCACCAACTGGACCCCCTGGACCACCTTCACCAGCGGCATCTACCTCGGCCGCTGCTAACCTGCGGGCGGCCGCGGCGAAGGAAGCGATGACGGGGTCCCAGCCGGAGTCGTAGCCGTCGCGGGCGGAGGGGCCGTCGGGGCGGCGTTCCCAGCCTGAGTGAACCAGCTGGACCACGGTGCGGCCGGGGCCGCTGGGGGTGAAGGTGACGTCGACGCGGGTGGCTTCGGCCTCGGAGGTGCCGGGATGCCAGGTGAAGGCGACGTGGTGCGGCGGTTCCCAGTCGGTGACCGTGCCCCAGCGGCAGGTGGTGCCGTCGGCCGCGGTCTCGATGATCGCGGCGCCGGCTCCCGCGCCGAAGGCGACGCTGGCGGCGTCCTCGATGCCGACGGAGTGGGTCGCGAGCGGCCACCACTCGCGCATGTGCGCGGTGAACAGGTCGAAGGCGCGCGGCGGGGCGGCGGGGACGGTGACGGACTTGCGGACCGGCTCGACCGAGGTCGCGTGGCTAGGTATCGGGGGGTGGCTGGGCATCGGGGGGTTGCTCCTGTTCATGTCTCGGTTCCTGGGGAGCTGTCTTGGCGGACCCGGTCGGCGTAGCGGTCCAGGGCGGTCTCCCAGAAGGTGTCCAGCCAGGCCCGCAGTTCGGTGAGTCCGGCCGGGTCCAGCCGGTAGACGTTGCGGGTGCCGCGTTCGTCGTAGCTGACCAGGCCGCTGCGCCGCAGCACGGTTAGGTGCTGGGAGACCGCGGGACGGCTTACGGGCAGCGCGGCGGCGAGGTCGCCCACCGACGAGGGGCCGGCCCGGAGGCGGTCGATGATGAGGCGCCGGGTGCGATCGCCGAGCGCATCAAGGACCGCTTCGTAAGTCTCCACGAACCGTAAGTTGTCACGAACTAATGCGTCTGTCAAGGCCGGGGGACCTCTTGCTTGACAGGGCCGCACTCGGGTTCTACCGTTATACCAACATCATAGAATAATGTGATGATGGAAGAAGGCAGATGTTCCGGTTCCGGCTCGACGGGTCCTCTGGGGTTCCGCCCTACCTGCAGCTCGTGCACCAGGTGCGGCAGTCGCTGCTGCTGGGCTACCTGCAGGAGGGGGACCGGCTGCCGACGGTCAAGGACGTGGCCGGTGACCTGGCGATCAACCCGAACACGGTCGTCAAGGCCTACCGGCAGCTCGAGCACGAAGGGCTGGCCGGGGGCCGGCCCGGCCAGGGCACGTTCATCACCGCCACCTCGTCCCCGGCCCTGCCGGAGGCCCAGCAGGCCCTGCGCGTGTCGCTGGAGGAATGGCTCCGCGCCGCCGAAGAGGCCGGGCTCAGCAGCGACGAGATAACGGCGCTGATCGCCGTGGCCCGCCATGACCTGAAGAAGGAGAAGGTCTCATGACTCAGAACGACGCCGGTGACAGCCCTCCGGCACTGCGGACAGATCAGCTGGGCCGGCGCTACGGCCGGGTGTGGGGGCTGCGGGACTGCACGCTTGAGGTGCCGGCCGGCGCGATCGTCGGCCTGGTGGGCCCGAACGGGGCGGGCAAGACCACCCTGCTCGAGATGATCATCGGGCTGCTCGAACCCACCGAAGGGGAGCTCTCGGTCTTCGGCGAGACCTCGCACTCGCCCATGGCGGCGCGGCTGGCGCGGGTCAGCTACGTCGCCCAGGACCATCCGCTGTACCGCGACTTCAGCATCGCCGACATGTTCCACCTGGGCCGGTCGATGAACCCCAGCTGGGATCAGGCGCTGGCGCAGGCCCGGATGGACGCGCTGGACATTCCGCTGAAACGCAAGGTCAAGAGCTTGTCCGGGGGACAGCGGGCGCAGATTTCGCTGACCATGGCGCTGGCCAAGCGCGCGCCGCTGCTGGTGCTCGACGAGCCGGTCTCCAGCCTGGACCCGATCGCCCGGCTGGAGTTCATGCGGGAGGTGATGGCCACAGCGGCCGAGAGCGGCCTGACCGTCCTGATCGCCTCGCACGTGGTCTCGGAGCTGGAGCGGCTGTGCGACTGGCTGATCGTCCTCACCAGCGGGCGGGTCCAGCTCGCGGGGCCGGCCGACGACCTGATCGCCGCGCACCCGCTGCTCACCGTCCCCCGCGCGACCCCGGACGCCGATCTTCCCGGGGTCATCATCCAGCGCACCGACAGCGACCGGCACTCCACCGTGCTGGTCCGCGCCGATCCCGCCCGGCTGGCGGCACAGCAGCACCCGGCATGGCAGGCCGACCCGGTGAGTTTCGAACACCTCGTCCTGGCCTACCTGCAGCGGCCGTCTGCTAGGGCGGCAACAGACGATATCGCCCAGGCCGCGGCGCGGCCCGGGCCGAGCACGAAGGCGGTCTCACGATGATCTGGGTCAGCTGGCGGCAGCACCGCGGCCAGGCCATATCCTGCCTGGCGGTCCTCGCCGCGCTCGCGGTCTACGCGATCCTGCTCGGCACCTCGATGCGCACGGCGTTCGGTAACGACGCCCTGACCGCGTGCCTGGCCCACAGCCAGGGGACCGCCTGCCCGGCAGCGGTCCAGGCCTTCACGAACAAGTTCGGCTCCGAGGTCAACATCGCGTTCTGGGCCGTGACCCTGATCGTCCCCGGGCTGATCGGGGTCCTCGTCGGCGGGTCGCTGATCGCCCGGGAACTCGAATACGGCACCTGGCGGCTGGCCTGGAGCCAGACTGTTCCCCGGGCCCGGTGGCTGGCCGTCAAGCTGGCCCTGGTCACCGGCGGGCTCATCGTCCTCGGCGCGGCGATGACCGCGGTGATCACCTGGTACCGCGCGCCCATGGACCGGCTCACCGGGCATCTCCAGCACAACATCTTCGACTTCGAGGGCCTGGTCCTGACCGCCTACATCCTGTGCGCGTTCGGGTTCGCCGTGCTGGCCGGGCTGCTGCTGCGCCGCAGCATCCCGGCCATGGTCGCCGCGTTCATCCCGTGGCTGGCCATCCGGCTCGTGATCGAGTTCGTGTTCCGCGACCATTTCCTGGCTCCGCTGACCACCACGGTGAACTGCATGCAAGGAGGTTGCGGCGAAGGCATCGGCTTCGTGCCACAGGCGACGGGCCGCATCGGCGACCTAGTGCTGAGCATCCAGGGCAACGTCGTCACCTACCAGCCCGCCGACCGGTTCTGGACGTTCCAGTTCATCGAGGCCGGCATCTTCGTGGCCCTCACCGCCGCCGCGCTGGGCGCCACGATCTGGCTGCTGCACCGCCGCGCCGCCTGACCGCAGATACTCTACGGTCAGCTGCTCGGGAGGTAATCACTAGGTGTACGTGATCGCGACGGCGGGGCACGTCGACCACGGCAAGACGACGCTGATCCGGGCGCTGACCGGGATGGAGGCGGACCGGTGGGCCGAGGAGAAGCGGCGCGGCATGACGATCGACCTGGGGTACGCCTGGACCACGCTGGACAGCGGCCGGCAGGTGGCGTTCGTCGACGTTCCCGGTCACCAGCGCTTCATCACCAACATGCTCGCCGGGGTGGGACCCGTGCCGGCCGTGCTCTTCGTGGTCGCGGCGGACGAGGGCTGGAGCGCGCAAAGCGCTGAGCATCTCGATGCCCTGGACGCGCTGGGCGTGCGGCACGGTGTGCTGGCGATCAGCCGCGCGGATCTCGGTGACGCGGAGCTGGCCGAGGCAGAAGCGCGCGACTACCTCGCCGCCAGTCCGCTCGCCGCCATGGAGGCCGTCGCGGTGAGCCCGGTGACCGGCCTCGGGATCGATAAGCTGCGGGGGGCGCTGGACCGGCTGGTCAGCGCGCTGCCCGAACGCGTCGACGGCCCGGTGCGGCTGTGGATCGACCGGGTCTTCACCATTCGCGGCGCTGGCACCGTGGTCACCGGAACGCTGGCCGCGGGCCAGATGCGCGTCAACGACGAGCTCGAAGTGCGGCCGTCCGGTGTCACCGTGCACGTCCGGGGGCTGCAGTCGACCAAGACGGCGGTGTCAGAGGCCACCGCGGTCGCCCGGGTCGCGGTGAACCTGCGGGGCGTCAAGACGACCGAGGTCCGGCGGGGCGACGCGCTGACGGCGGTCGGCGGCTGGGCCGACGTGACGGTCGCCGACGTGCGCCTGACCCGGACCGAGCCGCTGCCGAGGGAACTGATGCTGCACGTCGGCTCGGCGGCGGTGGCGGTGCGGACCCGCCATCTCGGCGACGGCCTGGCCCGGCTCTCGCTGGCCGCACCGCTGCCATTGCACGTCGGCGACCGGGGGCTGCTGCGTGACCCGGGCGCCGGTCGCGTCCTGGCCGGCGTGGTGGTCCTGGACCCGATGCCGCCGCCGCTGCGGCGCCGCGGCGCGGCACGCCTGCGAGCCGCCGAACTGGCGACGGCCCGGGGCGGTCCGGATCTGACGGGCGAGGTGCGCCGGCGCGGTGCGGTCCGGCGTTCGGATCTGGTCGCGGCGGGCGTGCCGGCCGACGACGCCCAGCAGCTGCCGTCGGTGGTCGTGGCGGGAAGCTGGCTGATCGACAGGGACCGGTGGCGGTCGTGGCACGAACAGCTCGAGACGGCCGTCGGCGCCTGGGCGGCCGCGCATCCGCTGCTGCCCGGCATGCCACGGCGATCGGCGGCCGTCGCGCTCGGGCTACCGGACGAGGCGATGGTCGACATCATCGCGCGCGAGACGCCGAGCCTGGTGATCGACGGTGCGGGCGTGCGCCGGCGCGATGCCACCCCGACGGCGCCGGCCGGGATCGAGCGAGAACTGGACGCGCTGGTCGAGCGGCTGACGGCCGCGCCGTTCGACGCTCCGGACGCGGCGGCCCTGACCGCGGCGGGTCTCACCGAGCGGCACCTCGCGCTCGCCGTCCGGGACGGCCGGCTGGTGCGGGTGGCGGCCGGGATCTACCTTCGCCCGGAGGCGATGGACGAGGCGGTGACCCGGCTTGCCGCGATCGAACAGCCCTTCACCTTGAGTCAGGCCCGTATCGCTCTGGGCACCACCCGGCGGACGGCCGTTCCGCTCATGGAGCTACTGGATCGAACCCGGCGGACCGTCCGGATCGACAGCGATCGCCGGGCGGTGCGGCTGTGACAGCCAGGCCATTTGTGATTAGCTGAGGCGATCGGTTCGATTGTCCTCCGTATCAGGGTGCGGGCGGCGTGGAGGTGTACGCGTTCCTGGTGGGCGCCACGGTCTTCAAAACCGGTGAAACCGAGTATCTCGGTTTGGCGGGTTCGATTCCCGTCCACCTCCGCCACCGGATAGCGCGACGATAATGGTCTCTATGCCACCGCTGCACGATATCGCCCATCTGGCCCACGTTGAGCTCCGCACTCCGGTGCCGGAGCAGAGCCTGGAGTTCTTCACCTCCTACCTCGGCCTGTCCGTGACCGGCTCGGCCGGGGACTCGGTGTTCCTGCACGCGTGGGACGACTATGAGCAGACGACGATCAAGCTGACCGCGCATGCGACCTCCGGGGTGGGCCGGACTAACCTGCGGGCGGCCAGCCCGGATGCTCTAGAGCGGCGGGTGAAGGAGATCCAGGCCTCCGGCCGCGGCGTGGGCTGGGCGGACGGTGATCCGGGCTACGGTCCGACGTATGTCTTCACCGACCCGGACGGTCATGAGCTCGGCCTGTACTACGAGTCGGCGTGGTACTCCCCGCCGGCCGGGCAGGTGCCGGCGCTGAAGAACCAGGCGGCGGCGTACCCCGCGCACGGCGTACCGGTCCGCCGCCTGGATCACATCAACTACCTCGGCGCCGAGGTGGTACCCAACCGTGATTACCTGGTGGACGCGCTCGGGGCGATGGTCACCGAGCAGATCGTGCTGGACGACGGGACCACGGCCGGCAGCTGGACCACGTTCACGAACAAGGGCTATGACGCGGTGTACACCCGCGACTGGACCGGGACGGCCGGGCGGCTGCACCACATCGCGTTCGCGGTTGACTCCAGGGAAGGGATCCTCCGCGCCGCTGACCTGGCCCTGGACCACGATGTGTTCATCGAGACCGGCCCGCATAAGCACGCCATCCAGCAGACCTTTTTCCTGTACGTCTATGAGCCCGGCGGCAACCGGATCGAGTTGTGCAACGCCGGGGCGCGGCTCGTTTTCGCGCCGGACTGGCGGCCGCTGAACTGGACCGAGGCCGAACGGGCCAAGGGACAGGCCTGGGGGCTGAAGACGATCGAGTCCTTCCACACCCACGGCACCCCGCCGGTGGCGTGAGCTCCGGTGATCATTGACTGCCACGGGCATTACACGACCGCGCCGCAGGCTCATACGGACTGGCGGCAGGCGCAGAAGGCCGCGTTCGCGGCCGGCGTCGCGGCGCCGCCGTACCCGGACATCTCCGACGACGACATCCGCGCCTCGGTCGAGGGCAGCCAGCTGAAGCTGATGGCCGAGCGGGGCATCGACGCCACGATCTTCTCTCCGCGCGCCTCGGCGATGGAGCACAGCTTCGGCGACGAGGCCGTCAGCACCCGGTGGGCGCAGGTGAGTAATGACCTGATCGCCCGCGTCGTTCGGCTGTATCCGGGCCGGTTCGCGGGGGTCTGCCAGCTGCCGCAGTCTCCCGGCGTGCCGATCGAGCGGTCGGTCGCGGAGCTGCGCCGGTGCGTGCTCGAGCTCGGCTTCGCGGGCTGCAACCTCAACCCGGATCCGAGCGGCGGCCACTGGACCTCGCCGCCGCTGACCGACCGGTCCTGGTACCCGTTCTACGAGGCGATGACCGAGCTCGACGTGCCGGCCATGGTGCACGTGTCCGCCGTGACCAACCCGGCGTTCCACGCCACCGGCTCGCACTACCTGAACGCCGACACCACTGCGTTCATGCAGCTCATGCAAGCCGACCTGTTCAAAGACTTCCCAGCGCTGCGGCTGATCATCCCGCACGGCGGTGGCGCGGTGCCGTATCACTGGGGGCGCTTCCGCGGACTGGCCGACATGCTCGGCCGTCCCCCGCTGGAGGAGTCGGTGATGGGCAACGTGTTCTTCGACACCTGCGTGTACCACCAGCCCGGCATCGACCTGCTGTTCAAGGTCATCGAGGTCGGCAACATCGTGTTCGGCTCGGAGATGATCGGAGCGGTCCGCGGCGTCGACCCGCAGACCGGGCACCACTTCGACGACACCCGGCGCTACATCGACGCGCTCGGCCTGCCATCCGGCGACCGGGACCAGGTCTACGAGCTCAACGCCCGCCGGATCTACCCGCGCCTGGATCAGGCTTGGCCGCGCTCGCCATCACCCGGCTCCGGCTGACCGCTCGGCCCGCAGCGTCCTGGCGCGCTCGGCGACCTGCGCGAGCACCCGCCGGGTGGTTTGCACGTCGCCCGGGTCGAGCCCGTCGATCAGCGCGTCCTCGGTGGCGCGCATGACGCCGTGTACGCGCGCGATCAGCGTCTTACCCTCGCCGGTCAGGTCCACCAGGGAGGCCCGGCGGTCTCCTGGCACCGGGGAGCGGGTGACCAGGCCGGCCGATTCGAGCTGGTCGATGCGCTCGACGACCGACGGGCCGATCATGCTGAGGGACCTGGCGAGATCCTTTTGGATGGCTGGCCCGCGGGCGCTGAGGGCGGCGAGCACGGTCCAGCTCGAAAAGGTGGTGCCGGCCTGGGCGAGCACGGCGTCGAGCAGGCCGCGGGTGGCCCGGGCGGCGACGTGGATCTGGCCGGCCAGCGGCTCGAGGTCCGCCCCGGCTTCGGGACTAGGCACGCGCTTGACAGATCCCGTTCACGCCCTCAGTATAGCTAGGAACCAGTTAGATTGGTTCCAATCAATGTGGTTGTTATTGATATGGCTAACTGAGGAGCCCGGATGAAGATCGCAGTGTTCGGATCGACCGGCGGCACCGGACGGCTCGTCCTGGCGGACGGGATCCGCCGCGGGCATGAGATGACGGCCTTCGCCCGGGATGCCGGCGCCCTCGCCGGCGTGACCGGGCTGGCCGGGGTGGTCGAAGGCGACGGGCGCGACGGGGTCGCGGTCGAGAAGGCCATCGCCGGCCAGGCCGCCGTGATCGTGACGGTGAGCGGCCGGGGCGAGGCTGACGTGATCGCCGGGATCGCCCGGACCGTCACCGCCGCCATGCAGTCCCTCGGTGTGCCCCGGCTCGTCGCCACCAGCGCCTACGGAATGGTCGCGACCCGGCCCTACATCGTCGCCGGGGTGATCCGGAGGATCTTCGCCAAAGAGTTCGCCGACCAGGCCGCGGCCGACCAGGTCATCGCCTCGACCGAGCTGGACTGGACGATCCTGCGCGGCACCCGGCTCACCCGCAAGCCCGCCCGTGGCCCGGCGCGGCGCAGCACCGGGCTGTTCACCAAGGGCCCCTACAGCCTGGCCCGGTCCGCCTTCGCCGCGGCCCTGGTCGACCTGGCCCAGGACCGTACCGCGGTCCGTCAGACGGTGAATATCACCGGGTAGTTCCGGGCGCCAGCGGTCGAGTGGGCGCCACCGGCTCCACGGCGGCGGCACGCTCAAGCAGCGGCGCGCAGCTGAGCTGGCGGGCAATGGCGCGGGCCTCGGCGAGAGCGTCGGCGGCCGCGTCGGCATTCTCGTGACGCAGGTAGTACCCGGACTGGTCGAGCAGGCCGTGGGCGAGATGGTACGGGGTGCTGTCCTGGCGCTGACGGTTGATGGCAGCCGCGAGGACCGACCCGGCTCCGGGGTCGTCGCGGCGCTCGGCGAGCCGGGCCCGGGCCAGGTCACGCTCGGCGCGCAGCATCGGGCCGAGGTGGCCGGGCGGGTGGGCGTCGAGCTGGGCGATTAGTTCCTGCGCGGCGACCGTGTCGTTCAGGTCGCAGGCGGCGCGGGCGGCCAGCGGCCAGGCCCAGCGCATGGCCTCGTGGCTCAGCCCCAGGACGTCGGCGTGCGCGAGGACGCGGCGCGCGTGCGCCAGAGCGTCACCGAGACTGCGCTCCGCGGCGGCGCTGAAGGCCTGGGCCAGGGCGAGCATCGCCTGTTCCTGGATATCGTCGGTGTCCGGCAGCCCGGCCAGGATCGCTCGGGCGGCGCCCGCGTCACCGCGCATCGCGGCCAGCCAGGCCCGGTCGCCGAGCAGGAACCGGTCTTCCAGCTTGCCGACGTCCAGCGCCTCGGCCAGGGTGTCGTCGGCCGCGTTCCAGTCGCCGAGGAGCAGTTGCGCCTGAACCAGGTTGTCGAGCGCGCCGGCCAGGGCGGTCCGGTCGCCGACCTGGCGCAGGTGCCGGGCGGCCGCTGCGGCCGTCTCGGCCGCAGCGGCCGGGTCGCTGGCGGACAGCGCCCAGGCCAGGTTGGCCAGCACCTGCCCCTGCCGCCTGATGTCTCCCGACTGCTCGGCGAACCGGACAGCTTGGTTGGCATACGCCAGCCCTTCGGCGAGCCGCTCGCTGAAGAACAGATAGGAGGCCCTGGCCGCGAACAGGGCGGCCAACTGGTATGGGTTGCTGCCGAGAGCCTGGCCGAGGACCAGCGCCTCGGTGGTGAGCCGGTCGGCGTCCGGTGATCCGGCCATCACTTCCTGTTCCGCCAGGCGCCGGAGTGCGCGGACGGTCGCGCCGTCCGGCTCCTCCTGCAGCACGGCCAGGGCCGGCCTGAGCAGCTCCCGGGCCTCGGCATACCGGCCGTGCGCCTGCAGCACCTCGGCTTCCAGGGCTAGGGCCCGGGCCGCGCCACGCCGATCACCGCAGCTTGCGTGGTACTCGCGAGCCCGGGCCGCGTGCTCGGCGGCGGCGGTCAGGTCGCCCTGGGACAGGGCCGCGTCGGAGGCGTGTTCCCACAAGGTGCCCGCGTCCGGCCGGTCACCGGGAGCCGCGTCCAGGGTGAGCTGGGCCGCGATGGTGTAACCGGCCGCGGCGGCCGCGGGAGCGCCGGTGCGGTCGGCACGCTCGGCCGCCCGGATGTAGGCGGTGATGGCCTGCTCCCGGATCGCCTCGGTTCCTGGGTCGCGGGGGATGGCGTTCAGGGCGTCGGCGTAGTGGCGGGCAATGACGAAGGCTACCTCTTCGCCGTCTCCGGGGAAGGCCTGCCGCAGGTGGGCGGCGACGGCCAGGTGCCGGGCCTTGCGGTCCCGGCGGGACAGGGTGTCGTACGCGACCCGGCGCAGCAGGTCCTGGGTGAACTGGTAGCTGCCCCGCTCGGGCGAGAGCGGATCCGCCGACACGGTGAGGATCTCGCGGCGGAGCAGTTCGGCCAGGGCGGAACGGACGGTCTGCTCGTCCCGGCCAGACACAGCGATCAGGGCCTCGGCCGGGAAGCTGGTGCCCAGCACCGCGGCATCGCCGGTCACCTGGCGAGCGGCCGGATCCAGCGCGTCGAGCCGGGCGGCCAGCAGCGCGTGCAGGCTGCCGGGCACCTCGAGCTCCCCGATGTCGCCGGTGAGCCGGTACACGCCTTCGACCGGCTGCACGATATCCCGGTCGATCAGCGCGCGGATCGTCTCCACCGCGAACAGCGGCAAGCCCTGCGCCTGATCAGTGATCGCCGCCCGGGCGGCTGCGGGCATGCCCGGGACCAGGGCTTCGGTCAGGCGGTCCATCGAGACCGGATCCAGCGGGTCCAGGGTCAGCACGCTGCGGTTCCGGCCGGTGCCGAACCCCGGCCGGGACTGGATCAGCTCGGGCCGGGCGAACACCAGCACGTACAGCGGCAGGTCCCGCACCCAGTCGATGAGGTGATCCAGGAAATCCAGCAGCCCGGCGTCGGCGTGCTGGGCGTCCTCCACCAGCAGGACCACCGGGCGGGTCGCCGCGAGCCGCTCGAAGAACAGCCGCCACCCGGCGAACAACTCCTCCTGCGACAAGGGCCCCCCACTGTCCCCGGTGCTGGTAACGACGAGCAGCCGCCCCAGCCGGGCGCCCACATAGCCGCGCTCGTCCGGGTCCGGGACGAACCGCGCCAGGCCCGCCTCGAGCTTGGCCGCGGCGGCGGCAGGCGGATCTTCCTCGGCGATGCCCAGGCGCTGGCGGACGATCTCGGCCAGCGCCCAGAACCCGACTCCGTCCCCGTAGGACAGGCACCGCCCCCGGTGCCACCACACCTCGGCCGCCAGCCCGTCGGCGTACTTCTCGAACTCCCAGCCCAGCCGCGACTTGCCCACCCCGGCCAGACCCGAGACCAGCACCAGCCGCGGCACCCGCCGGTCCGCGGCGGCGTGGAACAGCTCCCGGATCGTCCGCAGCTCCGCGTCCCGCCCGGTCAGCGGCGCCTCCAGGCCGTCCACCCGCTGCGCGCCGCCGACCGCCGACAGCACCCGGGTGGCCCGCCACAACGACTGCGGGCCGGCCTTGCCCTTCAGCACATGCGCACCGGCATCGGCGAACCCGACGGCGCGGCCCGCCAGCCCGCGGGTGGTCTCATCGGCCAGCACCTGGCCCGGCCCGGCCGCCGTCTGGATCCGGGCCGCGGTGTTCACCGCGTCGCCGGCCACCATGCCTTCCCCGGCCGCGGCCAGGTTCACCGCGACCGGCCCGGTCACGACCCCGGCGCGGGCGGCCAGGTGCGGGACGTCCTCGTCGCGGCCAAGCTGACTCACCGCGGCGACGAGATCGAGCGCGGCCCGGACGGCCCGTTCGGCATCTTGTTCTGTCGCGGCCGGGGTACCCCACACCGCCATCACCGCATCCCCGATGAACTTCTCGGTCACCCCGCCGTACCGCCCGATGATTTCCCGGGCCACCGCGAAATACGCCGACAGCAACTCGCGGACCGCCTCCGGATCCCGCGCCTCGGTCAGCGGGGTAAACCCCACCAGGTCGCAAAACAGTACTGAGCACACCCGCCGCTCGGCCACTGGCGTTCTACCGGCGGGCGGGGGCTCGGCGGCAGCCACGGGCTCCGCAGCTACCACGGCCGCCGCCGGATCGGTCAGCCGGTACCCGCAGCCACTGCAGAAGCGCCGACCGGGAACGACGGCAGCCCCGCACTCCGGGCAGGCCGACAAGGGGGTACCGCAATCACCGCAGAACCGGTCCGCTGCCCCCCACGATGCACCGCACGTCGTGCATGCCACCATCAGATCACCATAAGCCGCAAAAACCGCCCTGTCCCGCGTAGCGGAGCGACCCTCGCGTAGGGTGCTGGCCGGGCCGGGTGAATCCTGCGGGCAGCTGCGCCGACCCGATCATCACTGGCTAGGCTCGCTCGCGCTGAAATCCTGCGTCAGCGCAGGCCCTTTCGAGGAGGCCGGCGCCGAAGGCTTCCACCGGGCCGAGCGCGCCCGCGGGCCGCACGCCGTCGGCGGCCGCCTTGACCGCCGCCCAGGCGAGCATCGACGCGGTGAACGAGTAGGGATCTCCGCCGGTCAGGTGCACCACGGCCACGTCCCGGCCGCTCGGATCGCGCGCCACGGCCACCACGTCGGAGCGGATGGCCTCGGTCGGGCCGGGCGTGGCCCGGCTGCGCTGAATCCGGCGGGCCGCCACATCCAGGCCCCGGCGCACACCGGGCAGACTGCTCACCGGGGAAGTGAGCACGGAGCCGTAGTGGACGAGCCTGGTGGCACGGCCGAACCAGCCGAGATAGACGCCCACGTCGGTGAGCGGCGCCTGCGGGGGGACGCCGTCTGCCCGCCGGAGCCTGGGCAGCGCGAAATGCTCTGAAGAGCCGACAGAGAAGGCCTCCATGTTCTTCCCGTCGACCGTGAACGAGGCGACGTGCGCGCCGGTCCGTTCGGTCACGATGCGGCCACCGCGGAAGGCGTATCCGGGTTCGAGCAGCACGCCGGTCGCCGATGCGCGGGTGCCCGCGCTTGTTCCTCCCCGGATGTCCCCCCGGACGAAGTAGCCGAGGAGTACCCGCGTGGCGGCGGGCCCGGCGGCCTGGAGCGCGAGAGCCCCGGCCAGGTTTCCCGGCACGTAGTCATAGCCGAAAGCGGTCAGCAGGACCGCACCGGTTCGTTCGGCGCGTGGGCCGAATTCCTCAAACACCTGGCGGATAAACGGCGGCTCACCGGTGGAATCCAGGTAGACCGCGCCCGCATCCACCGCCGCGGCCACGACGGGCCGGCCGACCTTCATGAACGGTCCCGCCGTCGACACGAGCACGTCACCGGCGCCGATGAGATCGCGCAGCGGCCCGGGTCCTGCCGCCGCCGCGACCACCGTCTCCAGCTTGGCCCCGTCGCCGGCCGGCGAGATCCGGGCGGCGAGCGCGCTCAGCCGGCTTTGGTCACGGCCCGCCAAAACCGGGCGCGCGCCGCGGGCGACCATCGCCTGCGCGGTCAGCGCACCGGTATAGCCCGTGGCGCCGTACAGCACGATCCGGCCCGGCATGTCATCAACCTATCGCGGGACGGCGCACATCCTTGACCAGGATGACCCGCGGGAACGGCACCCGGCTGCGGCTGGCCCGGCAGGCCCGCGGGTTCTCCCAGCAGCAGGTCGCCGACATGGCCGGGGTATCGCGGCAGGCCATCTCGGCCTTCGAGTCCGGCGTATCCGATCCGTCCCTGCGGGTCGCCATCGCGTTGTCCCGCGCGCTGAGCCTGACCGTGGAGGAGCTCTTCGGGACAGATGACACGGTGGTGCCGGTCGCGGTCAGGCAGGTCGCGCCGCTGGGCGCCGAGGGGCCGGTGACCGGGGCAGGCCGCGACCGGGGACGGCAGACCAGGACGGTCCGGCCTATCCAGCCGTCCCGGCCGACCCTGGTCGCGGCGGGCTGCGATCCGGCCTTGCCGCTGCTGGAGGC
>Ga0302326_10010832_pt1 | contig 19691 bp, 16 predicted proteins | sample Palsa_T0_3_FD_202264 | JGI IMG/M metagenome (GOLD analysis project Ga0302326, IMG submission 202264) | Peat permafrost microbial communities from Stordalen Mire near Abisko, Sweden - Palsa_T0_3 | ecosystem: Environmental > Terrestrial > Soil > Palsa > Peat permafrost | place: Sweden: Abisko...
TCACCTCACGCGTCGAAAGCCCCGAAGAAGAGAGCCGCCAAGACGCCAAGACGCCAAGAGAAGAAGCGGGCTCTGAACCATCTCTGTCTTCTGGCGTCTTGGCGTCTTGGCGGCATTCCTCTTCGCATCGCGTCCGGAGGATCTCCCGACGCATCGGGCGGACCTCCTCAGGCGTCCGGACGATCTCCTGACGCGTCCGGAGGCTCTCCCGAGGCGTCCGGAGACTCTCCTCACGCATCCGGAGGATCTCCCGACGTGTCCGGAGGACCACCCGAGGCGTCCGGAGGCTCTCCTCACGCATCCGGAGGATCTCCCGAGGCGTCCGGAGACTCTCCTCAGGCGTCCGGACGATCTCCTGACGCGTCCGGAGGATCTCCTGACGCATCCGGAGGATCTCCTGACGTGTCCGGAGACTCTCCCGACGCATCCGGAGGCTCTCCTGACGCGTCCGGAGACTCTCCCGACGCGTCCGGAGGCTCTCCCGATGCATCCGGAGGATCTCCTCAGGCGTCTGGAGGATCTCCCGACGCATCCGGAGGCTCTCCTCACGGCCGAGCACGTGCGGAGGCGGGGCGGGCCCCCTAATTAAGCGACTTATCACCCTCACTAGGCTCAGTAGAAGGCGGCTCACTCTCCCCACCTTCTTCTCCAACGGCCGGCGGAATACTCCCGTCGGGCGGCATCTCACTGCCCCCCGCCGGCGCCTCCGCCACCCGCTCGAGAGCAGTCACCCGCTCATCATCCGCCACAGTCATGATCCTCACCCCCTGCGCATTCCTCCCAGTCTCCCGGATCTCCGCAATCCGCGTGCGCAGCGTCTGCCCCTTATCGGTGATGAGCATCACCTCATCGCTCTCCTTCACGAGACGCGTATCGACGACGGGCCCATTCCTCTCGCTCGCATCAATGAGAATGATCCCCTTCCCACCGCGATTCTGCAGCCGGAACTCCTCGAGGAGCGTCCGCTTCCCGTACCCCTTCTCACACACCGCCAGCACATAAGGCCGCTCGGCCTCGGTAATCGACATCCCCACCACCGCGTCGTCCTCGCTCACGTCGATGGCGCGCACCCCGACAGTCGACCGCCCCATGGGCCGCACTTGCTCCTCGGTAAACCGAATCGACTGCCCGTTCTTCGTCGCGACCAAGATCTCCCGCGTCCCATCCGTGAGCGCGGCTCCAAGCAGCATGTCCCCGTCTTCGATCTTCACGCCGATGATGCCCTTCTCGCGGAAGTTCTCGTACTCGGCGACCTCGGTCTTCTTGATCTGACCGCGCCGCGTCACCGTGACGACGTACTTGCCCGTCTCGATCTTCGGCACCTCGACGATGGCCGCGACCTTCTCGCCAGGCTCCATCCCGACGAAGTTGACGATCGCGCGCCCCTTGCTCGTGCGCGTGGCGACCGGGATCTCGTACACCTTCTTGACGTAGACCTTCCCGCGATCACTGAAGAAGAAGACGTACGCGTGGGTCGACGCGACGAAGAGCTGCGTGACCCAATCTTCCTCACGCGCCTCCATCCCGAGCTTGCCCTTACCGCCGCGTCGCTGCGCGCGATACGTCGACGTGGGCACGCGCTTGATGTAGCCGGCGTGCGAGATGGTGACGACCATGTCCTCTTCTTGGATGAGGTCTTCTTCGTCGATCTCCGCCTCGGTCGCGACGATCTCGGTCCGCCGGCGGTCGCCGTACTTGCTGCGGATCTCTTCGAGCTCCATCACGACGACGTTCATCTTCGTTTTTTCGTCGGCGAGGATGGCGCGGAGCTTGGCGATCTCGTCGCACAGCGTGCCGTACTCGGTCGCGAGCTTCTCGGTTTCGAGGCCCGTGAGCTTCGAGAGGCGCATCTCGAGGATGGCCTTCGCCTGCCGCTCGGAGAGCGTGTAGACGGGGTTCTTCCTCGCGGCCTCGATCTCGGCCTCGGGTCTTCCGGCGCGCTTCACGAACGCTTCGAGACCCGCGAGCGGCAGCGCCATGAGCTTGGCTTGCGCCTCGCTCGAGTCCTTCGATTGGCGAATGGTCTTGATGACGAGATCGACCTCGGTGATCGCCATCCCGAGACCTTCGACGATCTCGCGCTGGTCCTCGGCCTGACGAAGCTCGAAGCGCGTGCGCCGCGTGACGACGTCGCGGCGATGCTCGACGAAGCAGGCGAGCGTCTGCTTCAAGTCGAGCGTCTGCGGGCGCCCGGCGACGATGGCGAGATTGATGACGCCGAACGTCGTCTGCAAGTCGGTCATCCGATAGAGCTGGTTTTGCACGACCTGGGGAAGAACATCCTTCTTCAGCTCGATGACGAGGCGCATGCCGTCGCGATCGGATTCGTCCCGCGCCTCGGCGATGCCCTCGATGCGCTTGTCGCGCATGAGCTCACCGATGTACGCGTGCACGCGCGCCTTGTTCACCTGAAAGGGGATCTCGGTGATGACGAGCTGCTCGCGGTCGGGCCGGCTCGGGATGGGCTCCACCATCATGCGGGCGCGCATGATGATCGTGCCGCGCCCCGTGCGCTGCGCTTGCTCGATGCCCGCGCGCCCGTAGATGAGCCCCGCCGTCGGGAAGTCGGGCCCGGGGATGAAGCGCATGAGATCGTCGATGGGGCAGTCGGGGTTCTTCACGAGGTGAATCGTCGCGTCGACGACCTCCGTGAGGTTGTGCGGCGGGATGTTCGTCGCCATGCCGACGGCGATGCCGCCCGTCCCGTTGACGAGCAGGTTCGGGAAGCGCGCGGGGAGGACCGACGGCTCGGTCTTGCTGTCGTCGAAGTTCGGAACGAAGTCGACGCACTCCTTCTCGATGTCGGCGAGGAGCTCCATCGCGATCTTCGCGAGGCGCGCTTCGGTATACCTGTACGCAGCGGCGGGATCCCCGTCGACGGAGCCGAAGTTGCCTTGCCCGTCGACGAGCGGGTAGCGCATCGAGAAGTCTTGGGCGAGGCGCACCATCGCGTCGTAGACGCTCGAGTCGCCGTGCGGGTGATACGAACCGAGCACGTTACCGACGATGGTCGCGCTCTTGCGAAACGCCGACGTCGGCGTGAGCCCAGCCTCGTACGCGGCGTAGAGGATGCGCCGGTGGACGGGCTTCAAGCCGTCGCGAATGTCCGGGATTGCGCGGCCGATGATCACGCTCATCGCGTAATCGAGGTAGCTGTTGCGCATCTCGTCGGAGATGCTCACGGGGATCTTGGAGCTCGGATTCGTGGGCGGCGGAACGTTCGCGTTCGTCATGATTCTCGGTCCGGCTTCTCTTTACACCACTACTTCGGGTATGCGACGGCGATCAGCCCCGCGATGCCCGAAGAGGGGTTTCCCGCGTCATCGAGGGCGCCGCCCACGGCTGCGCCAGAGTCCGCGTACCCGACGACCGTGGTCCCGCCGGGCGCCTGCCCAGTGGCCGTGATGAGCTTTTGCGAGGCCCCCTGCGAGATGAACGCGCTACCGCCACCGCCACCGCAACCGTAACCAGCGAGCGATACTTGTGCGCCACCTCCACCACCACCAAACCAACCTGCGCCGCCACCCCCGCCACCTCCTGCACCGCCACCGTCGGACGAGCCGATGGCTCCGCCGCCACCACCAGGTGCGCCGCCACCCGCGAGCGTGCACACCGAGTCGCATCCGCCTCCGCCACCCGCGAGGGCGAGGCCACCGTGACCGCCAGGTGAGCCGCCGCTACCGATGCCAGCATCGGTGGCGCCCATGCCAGCGCACGTTCCAGAGCCCGCTTGTGCGTTGGCTCCGCCGCCGCCGCCGCCCGCGAAACCCGATGCACCACCGGCATCGGTCGCGAGATCGTAACCGCCGCCACCACCACCGCCTCCGCCTCCAGCGATGACGAGGACCGTCGTGCCGCGAAGGACAGCCGAGTAGCCGCCGCCTCCGCCACCGCTTCCAGCCAAGGCGGGGACGAACATCCCCGCGCTGCCGCCACCCCCGACGACGAGTGTGAGCGTCTCACCGGGTGTGGTCGTGACTTCCGCGGTCGCGAATCCGCCACCGCCACCGGGCCCGCCGACACCGGGTGCGAAGCTCCCACCTGCGCCGCCGCCCGCTCCCCAGACCTGAAAGACGAGCGACATCTGACCAGCCGGCACGACGAAGCTCTCGTTCTGGTTCGTTACGTAAAAGACGCTCCCGACGTGCACGTGCATCGTCGTCGTGAGCGGTGTCGTTCCCGCGGTCGCCGTGATGGTGAGCGTGGCGTCTTGCGGGATGGGAGCGTTCGCCGCGGCTTGCACGTTGAACGTCCCGGCGCTCGAGCTCGGCATGATCGTGAGCGGCGTGACGGTCACGCCGGTGGGAAGTCCCGTGACCGTGATGGCAATGTTGCCCGTGACGGTTCCGCGGTCGAGCGTGACGACGACCGGGCTCACGTCACCGGGATCGATGACCATGCTCGCCGGCGTGCTGCTGAACGTCCCGAGCACCTGCGGCACGTCGACTGTCGCGTCCGAGCACGTGCCGCCGTCGGGGCACGTCTCGTTCGAGGAGCACGCAAAACAGCACACGACAGCGGCGGCGGCATAAAAAAGACGGCCAAGCATCCAGCGGAGCATAGCTCGAAGAAAACCGGCCTTGGCTCGCGAAAGTCCGAATGCTTTGCGGGCGGTTTGGTATTCTGGGCGGTTGAATGGTCCTCCACCACTTCGCACGGAGGGTTTTGGCGGTGGTGGGGTTGGCGGCGCTGATGGCGTGTGCCCAAATCCTATCGCTCAGCGACTTCCGCGCGTGCGAAGGCGCCGAGTGCGATGCGTCGACGGACGCGAGCATGAGCGACGCCATGATGGACGTCGTGCAGACGACCTGCGCCACGAGCAGTACGTGCCCGACTGCGTCGCCGGTATGCTCGGCAAATGTTTGCGTGGCGGTCGACACGCTCTCGGCTGGGATCTCCGAATTCCAGTGTGCCGTCCTTTCCGATCACACCGCGCGCTGCTGGGGCGATGGAAACAGCGCTGCCGAGCTCGGTAATGGACAGATGGTTGCGGCCGCGGCGCCCGTCACGGTGCTCAACCCGAACGGAACGGGACCGCTCATGAACATCGAGACCATCGTCACGGGCCTCTCGTACGGGTGCGCGCTCACGGGGCTCGGGGAAGTCTACTGTTGGGGCTCGGATCCCTCGGCGCCAGGGATCTATCCGACGTACGTGCTCAACGGCGCGACGCAGATTTCAGGGGCGGCAGGTGTCAACCCCAACCAAGGATCCGTCTGCGCGATCCTCGGCAGCGCGAGCTTGGTGTGTTGGGGCTTCAACGCCGACGGTCGCATCGGATGTACCTCCTCCGGCGTCGACGACGCTGGCAATTGCACGTTCACACCCATCAGCGTGCCGGGTTCGGCGTCACTTCCGGTGCTCGGACAGGCGAGCATCGTCGGTGCTGGAACGTACGTGACGTGCTCGTCGCTCGATGCCTACAACGCTCAGTGTATGGGCAACAACACGTACGGCGAGTTTGGCAGCGGCAGCTACGCGACGGGGTGCTGCTCGTCGGGGGTGGCTGGATTCCACAATGCACCAATCGTCGCAATCCAAGCGTCCGACCAATACATGTGCGCGGTCGACAGCAGCGGCTACTGGTGGTGCTGGGGCTGGAGTCTGGGCGGAGCCATCCTCCACGTGGCGCCCAATGCAACCGTCTCCACTCCCCAACTGGTCAGCACGGACCCGCCAACCTTCGGCGGTCTCACCGCTGGGTGGGCTCACGCGTGCGCGATCATGGCCGCCGACGGCTCGGTGGTGTGCTGGGGGCAGAACGACCATGGGCAGATGGGGAACGGGACGGCCGACGCAGGCCCCCCGCCGATGTACCAAACGACACCAGCGACGGCGACGGGGCTCTCGAACGTCAAGGCGGTCGCTGCGCATCGCAACTTCACGTGCGCGCTGAACGGCGATGGCCAAGTGTACTGCTGGGGCCAGAACCCTGGCTCGATCCTCGGCGCCGGAAGCCCGACCACGGATGTCCTGACGCCGCAACTGGTGAAGTGGGACTGATGAACCTCGAGCCCGGCGCCCACGTCACCCCGAACGTCAAGCTCCTGCGCCCGCTAGGCTCGGGGGGAATGGGCGCCGTTTGGGTCGCCGAGCACCTCGCGCTCGGAACCGAAGTGGCCGTCAAGTTCCTCCAAGGCGACTTCGCCAAACATCCGGGTGCGCGCGCGCGCTTCTCGCAAGAAGCCGCCGCCGCATCGCAGGTGAAGAGCTCGCACGTCGTTCGCATCTACGACTACGGCATCACCGACACCGACGTGCCTTTCATCGTGATGGAGATGCTCGAAGGCACCGACCTCGCGCATCGCATGGCAGCCGAGCACAAGATCGCGCCCATCGAGATGATCACGATCGTGTCTCAGCTCTGCAAGGCGCTCGCGAGCGCCCACGCCCAGAGCGTCGTGCATCGCGACGTGAAGCCGGAGAACGTTTTTCTCACGCGCGAAGGCGGCGATATGTTCGTCAAGCTCCTCGATTTCGGCGTCGCAAAGTCGGACAAGCTTCGACCGCTCGCAGACAGCCATCGCTCGACGATGGCCAACGAGAGCCTCGGCACGCCCTACTACATGAGCCCCGAGCAGTTCCGCAGCGCGAAGACCATCGACGCGCGAAGCGATCTGTGGAGCGTCGGCGTGCTCGTGTACGAGGCGATGACGGGTGCGTCGCCGTTCGTCGGCGAGACCGTCGGAGCGCTCGCCATCGCGGTGAACGAAGCTTCACCCGTTCCTCCCTCGCGCGTCGAGCCGTCACTTCCCCCGGCGTTCGATGCTTGGTTTGCCAAGGCGTGCGCGCGCGATCCGAACGATCGCTTCCAAACCGCACGCGAGCTGTCGGATGCGCTCGCGGGCGCGTTTGCCGTCACCCCGCCACCGAGCGCGGTCGATTCGGGACCGCAGCGGCGCATCGTCATCAGCCACGTCGACCCGAGCGAGCTCGCCGACGCCGACAGGATCTCACTCCGCGACACGAGCTTTGCGACATCCGGTGGGCCCGCGCTGCACGGCAGGAGCCGCACACGAACGGTCGTCATCGTTGGCGCCATCGTGGCATCCGTCGCGGTGGTGGTCGTCGCGGTCGTGGCACTGCGTCACGCGCCGGCGCCGAGTGCAACCGCCACCGCGACCGCAAAGGCGGACACGCCGGCCGAAAAGCCCCCCGAGACCACGTTGCGTCCGATGCCGGACGAACAGGCCTCCGCGCCCACCGCGATCGTCGCAGGAGCATCGAGCGACACACCAAAAACCGCGAAGACGTCCTTCAAACCTACGCCCACGGCCGTCGCACCGAGCACGTCTGGGAGTGCGCGAGGTGCGCCGAGCGCAAAAGGAGCCCATGGCGACATTTGGTGAGCGCACCGTCATCGCGCTGAGCGTGCTCGTGCTCCTCGCCCGTGGAGCTCTTGCGGAGCCCTCGCCCGACGACATCGCGACGGCGCGCGAGCTCTACAAGCAAGGCGCCGACGCGCTCGAGGCCGGCAACGCCGAGGTCGCCGTTGCCAAGCTCTCGCAAGCGTGGGCGCTCGTGCACACGCCGGTGATTGGGGTCGACCTCGCGCGCGCGCAATCGAAGCTCGGACACCTGGTCGAGGCGCGCGAGGCCGCGCTGTCCGTACAACGTCTCGTGGTCTCATTCGACGAGACGGCGCGTTCGACAGAGGCGCGTGGAGACGCGGCCAAGATCGCCGACGCGCTCGAGCCTCGCATCCCGCACATCATCGTGACCGTGGACGGGCTCGCAGGTCACTCGGGGACGGTGAAGCTCGACGGCAACATCATTCCTGCGGTTGCCCTCGCCGCGCCGAGGCAAGCCAACCCGGGGACTCACATGGCGACGGTCGACACCGACGACGGCCGTCACGCGGAGAATACGCTCGTGCTGCCCGAGCACGAGACGAACACCATCGTTCTCCACCTCGATGCACCGCCACCGCCGCCCGAAGTGACGCCCGACACGAACGGAGGCGTGCGAGCAACCGACGGGAACCCACAAGAGCATCCGCTTCGGAAACCCGAGTCCCACATTTCGCCGTTCGTCTGGGTCAGTGTGGCGGTGACGGGTGTGGGTCTCGTGACCGGCGCGCTCACGGGAGCTTTGGCGATGAACGAGTCGTCGATCGTTCGCGGCAATTGCCAAGCGACGATCGGATCGGACCCGAGGCTCGTGTGCCTCCCGCCTTACACGGGCGATCTCTCGGCAGCCAACACGTACGCGACCATCTCGACGATTGGCTTCGTCGCGGCCGGTGTGGGTGCGCTCGCGCTGATGGGCTGGTTCCTGTTCGCGCCGTCATCGACGAAGAAGGCCGTGGCCGTCATGCCGATCATCGGCCCGGTCAGTGGGTTGAGCGGGACGTTTTGATTTGATTGAGAAGCTCCAGGGCAACGCGCTTGCGATTCCCCGACGTGTCCGCCGGCCCCACGCACGCCGGACATCCCGCCTTGCACGGGCACGATGCGATGAGCCGCCTGGCCCCCGCGAAGAGCTCGTCTCTCAGCGCGAAGATGCGTTCGGCGAGGCCCGTCCCACCCGGCACGTGCTCGTAGAGAAAGAGCGTCGGCTCGTCATCGTCGCGATCCATCGCTTCGCGCCGCGGATCGTCGAGCGCGATCCCGAGATCGCGCGGATCGCACATCAGCCTGAACGCCGCGACCGTCTCGAGCGCGATGCCGAGCCCACGCAGTCCGTCGACGCGAAGCGACCGCGGGACAGAGCACGCCGCAGCATTCAAGCGCACCCAAAACGCCGTCGTATGCGTCTGCATCTCCGGTAGCTGCACGTCCCCGTAGCCGGCGTTCTCGTGCGTCTGGAACTTGATCTTCTTGTACCCAACGACCCGCTCGACGACGCTCACCTCACCCCAAGCCGATGGCGCTGCGTCGCTCTCGATCTCGAGAATGCTGACCTTCGTGTGCGTCATCGCCGTCGTGAAGTAGTCGGGCTGGACTTTGCACACGTACGCCTTGTGGTTCTCGTAGTCGAAGCGCTCGACCTGCCACGTCTCCGCGTCGTGTTGATAGATGGCTTGCTCGTGCAGCATCGTGTGCGCGGAGCGCCAGTCGAGCTCGCCGAGGACGTCGTTGTTCCCAACGTCGATGATGACGACGTTGTCCCAGCCGACGCTGCGAAGCGAGACCTGGTTGGCAGGGTAGGCGTCGGCGGCCCAATGGTAACCCCCGCCGCTCTCGTGGAGCACGTGATGCGAGGCAAGAAACTCGAGCGCGTCGCGCGTCTCTTCTTGCGCGAGCGAGCCGAACGCATCGCCGCGCCGGAAGGGGAGCTCGAAGGCGGCGCACTTCAAGTGCTGGACGAGGATCTCGACGTTGTCAGCGTCGATGCGCGCTTCCTCGACCGAAGCTCCGAGCAGGAACTCGGGCTCGCGCGCGAGGAACTGATCGAGCGGGGCGCTGCACGCAACGAGCACGCAGATCGAGAGCGCACCACGCCGCCCTGCGCGACCAAACCGTTGCCACATCGCCGCTACGGATCCCGGATACGACGCACATATGACGGCGTCGAGCGCGCCCACGTCGATCCCGAGCTCGAGCGCGCTCGTCGCGACCACGCACAAGATCTCACCGGTACGAAGGCGCCGCTCGACGTCACGCCGTTGCTCCGGCAAGTATCCGCCGCGGTAGGCCATGATGCGCGAGGGGTCGACCCCGAGCGGCTTCACCTTCTCGCGGAGGTACTTCAGCATCGTCTCGACGCTGTTGCGGGATGGGCCGAAGACGATCGTCGGCACCTGCGCGACCACGAGATCGGCCGCGAGCGATACCGTCTGCTTCACGTAGCTCGCGCGGATGCCGAGCTCCTCGTTGACCACGGGCGGGTTGTAGAAGAAGAACTTGCGCTCCCCTCGAGGGGCGCCGTTGTCATCCACGACATCCACATCTTGAGCAAATAGGCGTGTGGCGTGCTCCCGCGGATTGCCGATGGTCGCGGTCGCACCGATGAGGAGCGGCTCCGAGCCGTGAAACCGTGCGACGCGCATCAACCGGCGAATGACGTTCGCGACGTGCGAGCCAAAGACGCCCCGATACACGTGGAGCTCGTCGATGACGATGAACCGGAGGTTCTGGAACGTCCGCGCCCACGCGGTGTGGTGGGGAAGAATGCCCGTGTGCAGCATGTCCGGGTTCGTGACGACGATGCCACTTCGTTCACGCGCGGCGCGGCGCGCGTCACCCGGCGTGTCGCCGTCGTACGTGACGACCGCGAGCCGCGCATCCGCCGCGGAGAGGAGCTCACGCACCGCCGCTTCCTGATCGCGCGCGAGGGCCTTCGTCGGAAAGAAGTAGAGCGCCCGTGCGTCCTCGTCACGAAGGAGCGCATCGAGCACGGGCAAGTTGAAGCACAAGCTCTTGCCGCTCGCGGTTGGCGTCGCAACGACGAAGGGCTTCTTCTGCTGCGCGAGCTCGAACGCCCGAGCTTGATGGGTGTAGAGCCTGTCGATCCCGCGCGAGGCGAGCGCACGAACGAGCGCGGGGTGAAGCTCCGCGGGAAGGGGAGCCATCTTCGCGGTGGTCGCGTCGTAATCCCGCTCGGCGGCAAAGCACGGCCTGACCCGCTCGCTCGCGAGCCACTCGGTCAAGACGGGGTCGAGACCTCGGTCGATGCGCCACGGAGCAGCCATCTCGCTATACTAGACAGATGTACCGTGTCAGGCCAACCTCTCGCGCCAATCGGCGACCCGTGGTAGCCGTCATTCCCTCGGGTTTCACGAATCCATGAGCGAAAGCGAGACTCAACCGACGCCGGAGCTTCCGGCGGAGCCCACGAGCCAACCCACCGAGCCAGAGGAGCCCAAGGTGGAACCGCTCTTTGCTCCAACCGTTGCTCGCCTCGAGATGCCGACGGGGGCGGGCCGAGCCATCCCAGCGGAAGGCAGCCCCTCGTATCTCTTTCTCGCGATCGTGTCGGTGCTGACCCTCGGGATCGATCTCGGGAGCAAGCAGTGGGCGGAGAAGACGCTCGATCTGCGTCCGCCGATGATCGTGTTCGAGAAGTACGTCGACTTCATTCTCGCGCGAAACAAGGGCGGCGCGTGGGGGCTCTTGCAGACAACGAGCGAGCTCGTTCGACGGCCGTTCTTTCTTCTCGTGTCGGCCCTCGCGATCGGCTTCATCGTCACGCTCTATTCGCGCCTTCAGCCGCGGCAACGTGCGCTCAAATGGGGTCTGCCGCTCGTGCTCGGTGGAGCGCTCGGGAACGTCTTCGACCGCATCCATTACGGCTGGGTGATCGACTTCATCGACGTTCACATCACGCAGAAGGGTATCGAGCACCACTGGCCGACGTTCAACGTCGCCGATATCGCGATCTGCCTCGGCGTCGCCCTCATGGCGATCGACATGATGCTCGGCAAGCGCGCACCAAAGACGCCCCCACCCGCGGAAACACACCTTGAGGCCGCCGAAGTCGCAGCGCCAGTGACACCCGCGGACGAATCCGCCGCAGTCGTCGGGTCTCACGAGGCAGCCGACGCACCGCCAGTTCCAGCAGACAAGTAATGCGGCCGGAGCTTTTCAAGCTCTTCGGCGTCGGTTTCCCGTCATACTTCGTCCTGCTCCTCACGGGGTTTCTGCTGGCCACGGCACAAGGAGCCGCGTGGGCCAAGAGGATCGGACGCAACCCAGACGTCATCGTCGATCTCGGGCTGGCGATGCTCCTCGCGGGGATCGTCGGCTCCCGCATCCTGCACGTCATCGCCGACGGATACTTCTGGGACTACGTCCACCTCTGCACCGACCCAGGCCGCGTGGTTTGGCCGCTCGACCACGCGACGTGCGTGTCTGCCGATTATGGGGGCAAGTGGGATCCCGTCACCTCGGAGTGCCATCCGGGCGGCGTGGATTGCTTTGCGTGGGCGAAGTTCTGGGCGGGAGGTCTCACCTATTACGGCGGCCTCATCGGAGCATCCGCAGCGGCGGTTTACCTGCTCCGGCGAGACCGCTTTCCGTTCTGGAAGGCCGCCGACATGGCTGGGTTCACGATACCGCTCGGCCTCGCGTTCGGCCGCATGGGGTGCCTCCTTGCGGGCTGCTGCTTCGGTGCGACGTGCGATCTGCCTTGGGGGCTGTCGTTTCCTCCTCACAGCCCCGCGAGCGACGCTCAGGCAAAGACGCACATGCTCGACTCGCGCAATCTCTGGAGCCACTGGGTCCACCCGACGCAGATCTACGAATCCGTCGGCTCACTCGCGATTGCCGCGATCTGTCTCTTGGTCGTGCATCCGCGAAAACGTTACGACGGGCAGGTTTTCGCAGCTTTCCTCGCGCTCTACGCCGTGCTCCGCTTTGGGCTCGAGTTCCTACGTCGCGACGATCGCGGGGGAATGTTCGGCGTCTCGACGTCACAATGGATTGGGCTCCTGCTCCTCGGCGCGGCGGCGGTCATTCACGCCGGTTTCTCGCGTCGGAGGCCAGAGCAGCGCATAATGACCCCGTGACCAAGTACCCCTTCCTTTTGCTCGTTCTTGCGCCGACCGCGCTCATCGGAGCGTGCTCGCAGCCCGACGTCCATCCCGCTCTGCTTCCGGATTGCCTCGACTGCACGGGCGCCGTGATCGTCATCGGTGGGGGCGGGGACTCGTCGACCTCAGACGTCGCCACGAACGATGCGACGTTCGACGACGCTGCCGACGGGGCCGACGGGGCCGTCGACACGGGCGCGGACGAGTGATTAGTCTCGCGGCGTGACCGCGCGCATCCTCGATGGGAAAAAGCTCGCCGAATCCGTGCGAGCCGAAGTGAAGCTGAAGGTCGCCGCGTTCGTGGCCGAGCGCCACAGAGCACCGGGCCTCGATGTCGTCCTCGTCGGTGAGGATCCCGGGAGCGTCGTCTACACACGCAACAAGGAGAAGGCGAGCCATGAGGTCGGCATGCGGGGCCGCCTACACAGGCTGCCCAAAGACGCGACGGAGAGCGTCGTGCTCGAGCTCGTCGCCCAGCTCAACGCCGATCCGGAGACCGACGGGATCCTCGTGCAGCTCCCGCTGCCCAAGCACATTCGCGAAGTGGCCGTGCTCGATGCCATCGACCCCAGCAAGGACGTCGACGGCTTCTTGCCGATGAACGCAGGGCTCGTCGCCACGGGCCGCTTCGAGCGCGCTCTCGTGTCGTGCACGCCGCGCGGGATCATGAAGCTCATCGATCTCGCCGGAACGAAGCTCGAAGGGGCACGTGCGGTCGTCGTCGGGCGAAGCAACATCGTCGGCAAGCCCGTCGCGCAGCTGCTGCTTGCCGCGAACGCGACGGTCACGGTCGCGCACTCCCGCACCCGCGATCTCCCAGCGGTGTGCCGCGAGGCCGACGTGCTCGTCGTCGCGGTGGGCAAACCCGAGATGGTCCGCGGCGACTGGGTGAAGGACGGCGCGGTCGTCATCGATGTCGGCACCAATCGAGTCGATGCTGTTGGCGCGGCCAAGAACGCGCTCGTCGGTGATGTCGCGTTCGAAGAAGTCTCTCGCGTGGCGAGCGCCATCACACCGGTGCCCGGAGGCGTCGGTCCGATGACGATCGCGTGCTTGCTCGAGAACACGTGGATCGCCGCATCGCGACGACCGCGCTAGTCAGAGCCCCTTCGGGGTGTCGGCTCGCGAGCGAGCCTCAGAGCACGCGGTCGAGGAGGCGGTCGAGCGCGTCGAGGTTGGCGTACGGGATCACGACCTCGCCGCGGTTTCCGCGGTCCCGCACTTCGACCTTCGTGCCGAGCGCACGCGTGAGGCGCGCCTCGAGATCGCGAAGGCTGGCGGTCTTGGTCGCGTCACGCTCGGGTGCCTTCTTCGGTGCGCGCGCCTCGCGGACGAGCGCTTCGGTGGCGCGCACGCTGAGGCTCTGCCGGATCACACGCTCGGCGAGCGCCTCGAGTCGCTTTGGATCCGGCTCGCCGAGGAGCGCACGCGCGTGGCCCTCCGACAGCTCGCCCGTCACGACCTTCTGACGCACGCGCAAGGGGAGCTTGAGCAACCGCAGGCTGTTGGCGACGGTCGTGCGATCCTTGCCGATGCGCGTGGCGAGCGCTTCTTGCGTGTAGCCGAGCTCTTTCGCGAGGCGGTCGAGTGCCTCGGCGAGCTCGACGGCGTTGAGATCCTCGCGCTGCACGTTCTCCACGAGCGCGAGCTCGAACGAGCGGGCAGGGGAGATGTCCTTCACGACGACGAGGATCTCCTTGAGGCCCGCCTTCTGCGATGCGCGCCATCGCCGTTCTCCCGCGACGATCTCGAAGCGGTCATTGCCGCTCTTGCGAACGACGATGGGCTCGATGAGCCCGTGCTCGCGGATCGACGCGGCCAGATCCTCGAGCGCCCGCGGAGCGAAGTGTTGCCGCGGTTGTCCCTTTTGGGGAACGATCCGTTCGATGGCGCACGAGAAGACGCTCTTGTCTCCGTAGCCGGGCTTGGGCCCTTGCACCGGCAGCAGCGAATCGAGCCCGAGCCCGAGCGCGCGTCGCTTCTCAACCATGAATCAGCTCGCGCGCGAGCGAGAGATAGCCTTGGGCACCCTTCGATGCAGCGTCATAGAGCAGCACGGGCTTGCCGTGCGACGGCGCCTCGCTGAGCCTCACGTTGCGCGGGATCACCGAATCGAAGACGAAGAAGTGCTTCTTCACTTCTTCCGCGACCTGGTGCGCGAGGTTGTTGCGCGGATCGAACATCGTGAGCACGACGCCTTGCACCTCCAGCGCATCGTTCGTGCTCGCCTTCACGCGATCGATCGTGGCCATCAAGTTGGTGAGACCCTCGAGCGCGTAATATTCACACTGGAGCGGCACGAGCACATGGGTCGCCGCCGTGAGCGCGTTGACCGTGAGGAGGCCGAGCGAGGGCGGGCAGTCGATGAGCACGTACTCGTAGCGCTTCGACGCGAGGATCGGAGCGAGCGCTTGCTTCAGCTTGTAAGCCCGCTCGGGGTCGTCAACGAGCTCGAGCTCGGCTGCAGCGAGGTCCTGCGTCGAGGGCGCGACGTCGAGATCGGCGATCGCGGTCTTCAAGATGATGTGCTCGAGCGTGTCGCGGCCGATGAGCGTGTCATAAACGCTCTTCTCTATCGTACGCGGGCGGATGCCCACGCCGCTCGACGCGTTCGCTTGCGGGTCGAGATCGAGCAGGAGCGCCTTGCGCTCGGCAGTCGCCACGCTCGCGGCGAGGTTCACCGCCGTCGTCGTCTTGCCGACGCCACCCTTCTGATTGACCACCGCGATCACGTGCGTGCGCTCACGGCTTCGTGGAGCGGATGCGCGCGACTTCGCCATGCGCGTTCGCTTCTACCACCTCAGTCTTCGCTGCGCTTTTTTTGGACTCATCCTTCACGGGTAGTATGGTGTCTGCAGATGTAGGATAACCCTTTCGACGACAACCCTGCAGCAGGCTCTCGAACCCTCCAGTGCAACACGGAGAAGAGGAGAGAGTCCGCAGGGGGTCGCGTGGAGATGATCATGGGTGTGCCCAAAAGCTACCGGTCCATGCAGGAGTTCGAGCGCGAAGAGTTGGGACGCGACAAGCAAGCGGGCTTCAGCATCGACGACCTCATCCAAGAGGCCACGTTCGGCGCGAGCGACATGCTCTTCGACGACACGTTCGACGAGTACGATCCCGCCGAGATCGAAGAAGACTCCTAAAGCGTCCCGTCTAGCTTCGCTTACGCGCGGGACGCTTCCTCCCAAGTCCCGTTCGTCAGCCCTCGTAGGCCGCCTCCCTACGAGGGCTTTCTTTTTTTGTTTGCGACCGCTGAGTTACGTGCCTTGACGCATCGGGCCGTCGAAGTATGTTGCCGCTCCCCATGCAGGTCAGCACGAAGCGCGTCTCACCCGTGATGCTCGAGATGAGCGTCCAGGTTCCCGCGGACGCAGTGAAGTCGGAGATCGACAAGGCGTATCAAACGCTCGCAAAGAAGGCGCGCATTCGCGGGTTTCGCCCGGGCAAGGCGCCGCGCGACGTGCTCGTCAGGATCTACGGCAATCAGGTCATCAGCGACGTGATGAACGCCATCGTCCAGAGCACGCTCCCGAAGGCGCTCAGCGAGAACAACGTCGTGCCGATCACCCAGCCGAACGTGGAGCCGGGGAAGGTCGACGCAAAGGAGGCGTTCTCGTACACCGCACGCTTCGAGGTCACGCCAGACGTCGCCGACGTGAAGCACGAGGGTTTCGATCTCGTGCGCCCGAAGGCCGAAGTAACGGACGCGATGGTCGACGCGGAGCTCGAAAACATACGGCTGCGCCACGCCACGCTGAAGACACCCGAGCCCTCGAGGCCCGCGCAAAAGGGCGACGTGGTCACGATCGACTTCACCATCTCCGTCGATGGCCACGAGGTGAAAGACGGAGGCGGGCAGGGCGTGCAGATCGAGATCGGCGCGGGCCAGGCGCTCCCCGAGATCGACGGCGGGCTCGTCGGCAAGTCGGCCGGCGACGCGTTCGACGTCGAGACCCAGTTCGGAGCGAGCCATCCGCGCCCGGAGCTTCGCGACAAGAAGGGCAAGTTCGCCGTCAGCGTGACCGACGTGAAAGAACGCGTGCTACCCGCGCTCGATGACGAGCTCGCCAAGGACGCCGGGAGCTACCAAACGCTCATCGAGCTGCGCGCCAACGTCCATACGAAGCTCGAGAAGGCGGCGAAGGACGCGTCGGACATGGCGCTCGCCGAGCAGATCGTGCAGAAGCTGAACGAGGCGAACCCGCTGGATCTGCCGCCATCACTCGTCGAGCAACAAGCCCGCGTTCTCGAGCAAGAGCTGGCGATGAACGCTCGGCGTCAGGGGCAGCGCATCACGCCCGAGCAGATGCAGGGCATGCACGACCAGATTCGCGTCGACGCCGAGAAGAAGGTTCGCGCGGGTCTGCTCATGGCCGCCATCGCGAAGAAGCTCGAGATGAAGGTCACCGACGCCGATCTCGAGAAGGGCATGGCCGAGCTGGCCGAAGAGAGCGGGAAGAACATCGCCAAGCTTCGCGTCGAGTACCGCGAGAAGCAAAAGCGCGACATGCTCATCGGCATGATCCTCGAGGACAAGATCCTCGACTACCTCGAGGGCAAGTCCCATATCAAAGAGCAAGTCGACGGAGCCGAAGGAGCCGAGCTGCCCAAAGCTCCAGTTGAAAAAGACGAGCCCAAGCCCAAAAAAGGTAAGAAGTGACCCCCAAGAACCGAAAGCAAGCCCTCGAGACCCTCGAGCGGCACGTCGCCAACGACGCATTCATCCCGTACCCGACGGTCGTCGAGACGACGCACCGCGGCGAGCGCAACTGGGACATCTTCAGCCGGCTCTTGAAGGACCGTATTGTCTTTCTCGGGACCGAGATCAACGATGACGTCGCGAACATCGTCATTGCTCAGTTCCTCTTTCTCGAGAGCGAGGATCCGGACAAGGACATCATGCTCTACGTGAACTCGCCCGGCGGCGTAATCACGAGTGGTCTCGCGATCTACGACACCATGCAGCATGTTCGCTGCCAGGTGGCGACGACATGCCTCGGCATGGCCGCGTCGATGGCCTCGGTGCTGCTCACGGCGGGGCAAAAGGGTCGCCGGATGGCTCTGCCAAACGCCCGCGTCATGATTCACCAACCCCACGGCGGAGCTCGCGGGCAGACGACCGACATCGAGATCATGGCGCGCGAGTCGCGTCATTTGAAGGACGTCCTCGTCGAGATCTATTCGAACGCCACCGGCAAGACGAAGGAGCAGGTCCACAAGGACATCGACCGCGACTACTGGATGGGCTCGGTCGCCGCGAAGGAATACGGCCTCATCGACGACGTCCTCGTCCCGAAGGCCAAGGGCAGCAAGGACTGACGCTACCTTGCCGCTCGGCAATCACCTGCGTAAGCTTCGGATGTAAGGCGGCCAATCGGGAATGTCAGGCAACCGTAGAGACGACCACCAGAACGGGAACCTCAATTGTTCCTTCTGCGGCAAATCGCAGAAAGAAGTGAAGAAGCTCATCGCAGGGCCGACGGTCTACATCTGCGACGAGTGCATCGGGCTGTGTAACGACATCATCGCCGAAGAGGTCGAGAAGGAAGAGCCGTACGCGAGCTCCCATCCTGTTCCCAAGCCGAGCGAGATCAAGTCCATCCTCGACGACTACGTCATCGGGCAGGAGCGCGCGAAGAAGGTCCTCGCGGTGGCGGTGCACAATCACTACAAGCGCATCGACTCGAAGGTCGGTGGGGACGACGTCGAGCTCGCGAAGAGCAACATTCTTCTCCTCGGGCCGACGGGCAGCGGCAAGACGCTCCTCGCGCAGACGCTCGCGAAGATTTTGAGCGTGCCCTTCGCCATCGCGGACGCGACGACGCTCACCGAGGCCGGCTACGTCGGCGAGGACGTCGAGAACATCATCGTTCAGCTCCTCCAGAACGCGGACCACGACGTCGAGCGAGCGCAGCGCGGCATCGTCTACATCGACGAGATCGACAAGATCAGCCGCAAGAGCGACAACCCGAGCATCACCCGCGACGTCTCGGGCGAGGGCGTGCAGCAGGCGCTCCTCAAGATCATCGAGGGGACGATCGCCAACGTGCCGCCGAAGGGCGGGCGCAAGCACCCCCAGCAAGACTTCCTGCAGATCGACACGACGAACATCCTCTTCATCTGCGGCGGCGCGTTCGTCGGCCTCGAGCAGATCGTGCAGCGGCGCATCGGTCAGCAGACGATGGGCTTCTCGGCCGACATCAAGAGCAAGAAGGACTTCAAGCTCGGCGAGCTCCTCGAGCAGGTGCAGCCGGAGGATCTCCTCAAGTTCGGTCTCATCCCCGAGTTCATCGGGCGCCTGCCCGTGCTCGCGACGCTCCACGAGCTCAACGAGGAAGCGCTCGTCGACATCCTCACGAAGCCGAAGAACGCGCTCGTGAAGCAGTATCAGAAGCTCTTCGAGATGGACGGCGTGAAGCTCAAGTTCACGAAGGGCGCGCTCCAAGCGGTCGCCAAAGAAGCGCTCGTTCGCGCGAGCGGCGCGCGAGGCCTGAGGGCCATCCTCGAGCATGCGATGCTCGACATCATGTACGACATCCCGTCACGCAGCGGCATCAAGGAAGTCATCGTGAACGAGGACGTGATCTCGAAGCACGAGACGCCGATCATCGTCTATCAAAAGGAAGCCGAGCTAGCCTGAGGCTCGACAATGGTGGGTGGGCCGCCTAGCGTGTGATCGTGGGCCTCCGCGGCACGACTGTCTGCCTCGCGCTCGTTGGGGCGGTCGCCGGGTGTGGGTGGATCTCGGGCCTCGACAACCTCTCCGTGGATGCGTCGACGAATGGCGATGATGCGTCCGAGGCTGGCGCTGACGATTCGGCCGACACGAACGAGGCCGGTCCCGATGGGGAGTCCGCGGACGCCTCATGCGCACTCACGATGTCCGAGATGGGTTGCTTCGGCAGCCCATCGTGCAACGACACGTGCTGCCTGACGGCGACTGGCGGGGCGTGCACGAACATATGCTCCGGCATTGCGTTTGGCTGTACGTCGCCGAGTGAGTGCCTCACGTCCGACGCGGGGGATGTTTGCTGCCTCACGCACGTCGTAGAGCCCGCGGGCCAGCTGTGTCCTTACGCCCTCACCGCGATGTCCGGCGGCACGAGCGCCACCAAAACCACAGCGACATGCGTCTCCGCCGCCTCATGCAGTGGTACTGCTGGCGAAAATGTTCGGATGTGCTCGGACAACGCCGAGTGCCCACTGGCGGAGACAT
>Ga0302326_10010833_pt1 | contig 19690 bp, 16 predicted proteins | sample Palsa_T0_3_FD_202264 | JGI IMG/M metagenome (GOLD analysis project Ga0302326, IMG submission 202264) | Peat permafrost microbial communities from Stordalen Mire near Abisko, Sweden - Palsa_T0_3 | ecosystem: Environmental > Terrestrial > Soil > Palsa > Peat permafrost | place: Sweden: Abisko...
ACGGTAGACGGGGTTCCGGTCAGGGCGCCGCTCGTGCTGAGGGTTAACCCGGCAGGTAATGCCCCGGCGGTTACCGACCACGTATAAGGTGGCGTGCCGCCGGTGGCCGCCAGAGTTTGTGAGTAAGTGACGCCAACTTCTCCGCCGGGCAGCGGCGATGTGGTGGAAATCGTGAGAGTCGATATGACGGTCAGCGTGAGCTTTTGACTGGCCGTGACTCCGGTGGCGTCCGTTAACTGTACGGTGAAACTGGCGGTGCCCGCCGACGTCGGGGTTCCCGTGATGGCGCCAGCGGTAGAGAGCGTCAATCCGCCGGGCAGGCCGCCACTCGATACCGCCCATTTGTAAGGCGACGTGCCGCCAGTGGCCGACAGTGTTTGCGAATAGGAGACGCCCGCGGTGGCGTTGGGCAGCGAAGTCGTGGTAATTGACGGCGGAGTGACCACTACCAGAGTGAGCGGTTGGTTAAAGGTGGTGCCGGCGCTGTCGGTAACAGTGACTGTGAAGTTAGTGGTACTCGCCGCTGCGGGCGTGCCGCCGATCGTCCCGGAAGGGCTCAGCGTTAACGGCGCAGGCAAGGCGCCCGTGGTAATCGACCATGTATAGGGCGGCGCGCCGCCGGCCGCGGCCAACGTCTGGGAATAGGCGATGCCCACCGTGGCATTGGGCAGCGTGGTGGTTGTGATGGTCAATCCGCCGCCGATGGTAATGGAGAACACCTTGGTGGCCGGAGTGTCTGCGGGAGTCGCATGGTCGCTCAATTGAACGGTGAATTGGGATGTTCCCGCGGCGGACGGCGTGCCACTGATTGTGCCGGAAGCAGTGAGCGATAAACCGGCGGGCAAAGTGCCTACGGTAGTCGACCAGGTATAGGGTGCCAAACCGCCGACTCCCGCCAGCGTTTGGTTGTATGCGGTACCCACGGCGCCGTTACCCAGCGGGTTGGTTGTGGTAATCGCCAGGTTGACCGGAAGGGTGAAAGGCGCGGATGCCGTCGCATTACTCTTATCGGTCACGGTCACTGTAAAGCCGGCGTCTTGGGCTGAGGCCGCCGGCGTTCCAGTCAAAGCTCCGCCGGTACTCAGAGTCAGCCCAGCCGGGAGCGATCCCGTAGTCACTGCCCAGGTGTAGCCGCCCGCGCCGCCGGTCGCTGTCAGCGTCACGTTATAGGCCGTCCCGATGGTAGCCGCGGTCAGTGGCGATGTGGTGGTAATGGCCAGATTCACCGCCAGAGTGAGAGGCGCGGAAGCCGTCGCTTTACTGCTGTCGGTCACCGTGACGGTGAAGGTGGATGTTTGGGCGGTGGCCCCCGGCGTTCCCGTCAAGGCCCCAGCCGTGCTGAGCGTGAGGCCCGCGGGAAGGGAACCCGTAGTCACCGCCCATGTATAAGTGCCCGTGCCGCCTTCCGCGGCCAGTGTTTCACTATAGTTCGTGCCGATGGTAGCGGCCGGCAGCGTGGTTGTGGCGATCACGGGAGTCACCGGCAAGGTGAACGGCGCAGAAGTGGAGTTGCTGGCGCTATCCGTTAACTTCACCGTGAAGGACGATGTCAGCGCCGATGCGGGCACCGAACCCGTGCTGGTGAGAACGCCGGCGGGACTCATGGCCAACCAGGCAGGCTGGCCTGAGATCGACCAGGTATAGGGGGCCGTCCCCCCGGTCGCGCTGAAAGTCTGCGAATAGGCCGCGCCAATCGTTGCGGCAGGCAACGGCGAAGTGGTGGTGATCCCCAACACGCTCAAGGTGAAGGGAACCGCGCCGCTGGTCCCGCCCACGCTGTCGGTAGCGGTCACATTGAAACTCATCGGGCCGCCGGATGCAGGCGTGCCCTGCAGCAATCCCGACACATTTAAGCTCAGTCCGTTGCTGGGCAGTCCCGTGGCCGACCAGGTGTACGGAGGCACTCCGCTGCCGGCCGCAAACTGCTGCGAATAGGCGGTGCCCACGGCACCCGCGGGTAACGGCGACGTGGTGGTAATGCCTGGGGGCGAGGCAATCGATCCGCTAAACGTCTGGCCTTTTGTCAGTTGCGGCGTGCTGCTGTCGGTAAGCACCAAGCCATACTGATACGAGGCCAAGGGGCTGGTGGGGGTATAGTTGATGGTCGCGGGATTCCCCGTGGGAGGAACGGTCAAACCCGGCGGCACGCTTGTGCCACCAATCGACCAACCGTATGGCGGCGTGCCTCCGCCCGCCGTACAGGTATTGGCATACAGGATTCCCACTTCCACCGGTCCGGTACTCAATGTGCAGCTCAACGTGAGCGGATCGACCGTCGTTCCACTGAACGGAAAACTGCCGCTGAGCGGCAGAATGGGAGTGCTGTCGGTGGCCGTTACGGAAAAACTGTAGGGACCGGCCGGGTCCTCCAACGTTCCGGTGATATTGCCGCTGGAATTCAGCGAAAGGCCCGGCGGCAGCGTGCCGGCAGTGATGCTCCAGGTATAAGGCGACAAACCGCCGGAGGCCGTACAAGCTACCGATACAGTCGTCTGTATCAATCGCGGCAGTTGGGCGGGTTTGCAGCTCACTGTAACCGTAAGCTGTCCCCACGCCGCGCCCGCGGCCAGCGCCGTCAACGCCATCCATCTTGCAATTGTGTGAGTCATTTTGGCGGACCGAAGCTCGGGCTACCCGGGCTGATTACCGCGCCCGAATTGCCGACTGTCGAGGTTGATGATGAAGATTTCCCCTTGCTGAGGGCCACTGCGGCGCCCGCCGCGGCCGCGCCGCCGATCGCCGCTATGATCAGGATGGTCTTGGACGATCCTTTTCCCTCGGCCGGCTCCGCATTGGTCTGCATGATGTTGGCGGTGGCCGCCTGCCCCTGGTACGACACGGTCACGCGTATCTGGAACTGTCCCGCGCTGCCATTGGGCCGCAAACCGCGTCCCACAGCCATGCCCTGGTCGTCCGTCATCACCGTCAGCACGGCTTGTCCGTCGGCGAACGAACCGCTGGGTCCCTTGTCGGGCAGCAGGAACGACACCGCCACGTTGGGAATCGGGTGGCCGTCCTGATCCTCCACCCGCACCACCGGTTCTTTGGCGTGGTGCAGCCGGATATTGTTGATGGCCCCGTCGCCTTCCAGCACTTCAATGCGGGGTATGATCGTGGCTGACCGCGCCAGCACGGCGCACAGCAATACAGCCAGCGATTGGGACACCAGAGGTGCCCATTTGGCCCTGCGGCCGCCCATGTCGTTCCTCCGATCGAACATCCGATGAGTCTCGATACTAAAATAACCTAAGCTAGGATTGTACCCTTGCGAGAGCAAGATTGGCATGGACCTATGACCAGTACGGTGGCGGCGCCGAAATTTACGACCTGGAGCGCTCCGGGACATTCCTTCCGCATCGAGTATTCCGGCGCCGTTCTGGACGAGATCCGGATGACGGCCGTGGAGGGCTACCATCGCGTGCCGCACGGCGGCGTGGAGACCGGCGGCATTCTGTTTGGCACGCGCCTGAAGTCCGGGGTGCGCATCAACGCTTGGCGTCCGATTGCCTGCGAATACGCCAAAGGCCCGTCATTCCTGCTTTCGGAGAAGGACGAGGCGGCTTTGGCGGAGACCCTCCAGTCGTGGCGCGGCGATGCCGATCTGGCCGGATTGGAACCCGCCGGCTGGTATCGTGCCCACACGCGCAGCGAGATCCTGCTTTCGGATGCGGACTTGAGCTTCTTCAATCGCTTCTTCCCGCAGCCCTGGCAGATTGGTCTGATTGTCCGCCCGGCCAGCTTCTCGCCCACCCGCGTGGGGTTCTTTTTTCGTGAGGCGGACGGCAGCATCCGCACGCAAAGCAGCTATCGGGAGTTCGTGCTGAACCCGTTGCCGGCCGCTCCGCCGGTTCCCGAAGCGCCGCCGGTGGAGGCTGCGCCGGAGGCGGCACCGGTCGCGCCTGCGCCGGAACCGCCGCCGGTGGTCGCTGCTCCGGAGCCGCCGGCGGTCGAGCGCCATGCGCCCGTGGCCGGGGGAGCCGCCATTTTGGACGGTGAAAGCCGGGCTACGCCCGGCGCGTCGCCAGGAGTGGCGACGCGGCACGCAGGAGTGCGTGCGCCACGTCAAGTGGTCCTCCGGAAGCCGCGGAAATGGTATGCCGTCGCCGCAGTCGTGCTCATAGTGGTCGTCCTGGGATTCTTACTGCTAAAGCCCTCGCACCAAGGCCTGTCGCTCTCGGCGACAGATATGGGCGGCCAACTGCGGGTCGCCTGGGATCGCGCCGCGCGCTCGTTTGCGCATGCCACCAGTGGAACCATCGAGATCGACGACCACGGCGTCCGGACCGAAGTAAAGCTGACGCCGGCGGACCTGCGCACCGGCAGCCTGTTTTATGCCAGGCAATCCGGCGACGTGGTGGTGCGTATGACGGTGGATCTGCCGGGAAAACCGCCAGTCGCGGAGATGACGCGTTTCCTCCGGCCTGGCCAGGTTTCTGCACCGCCGGCGGAACAGGCCTCGAGGATCGCTCCACAACCTGTCACGCAGACCGCGCCGCCAGCGGTTGTTCCGTCCTTGCCGGCACCCGCGCCCGTACGCCACGTGCTCCCTTTCCGCGCGCCGGATGAGCCTGTGCGGGAATCGTCCGCCGCCATCCCGCCGCCTATCGCGCCTCCGAGCATCGATAGCCAGCCGGCGACTTCGCAAGCGGGCGCGCTTACTTCGGTGCTGGGATCGGCCCCGGCGCCCCTGCCTGCTCCTGCGGCGCCGCCGCGCCCGAAAACGGCTGCGCCCGCCGCATCCGGCAGGATCGTGTGGACCGGCAAGCTGCCGAAAAATGGCCGCCTGGCGATCGAGGGCAATCACGCTTCATCCGGCGGCGTCAGCGGAGCGCTGCCCGCCAGTGCGCTGCGGGTTAGCGCCTATCCTGGCGACCTGACTGCTGGCGGGATCACCCTCTTCACGGCCGACCCCAGATACTCCAAGCCGCTTACCGTGGCAGCCGGGGCCGACAACGGCTGGAATCCCACGACTTACACTTTAGACGAAAAACGCGCCGCCGGGATCAAAGTGTTGGAGCAACCCAGCGCGCAGAATGGATACAAACTGGTGCTCGAAGCCGACACTACCAAGCTATCGGTAGTGATGCTGGAGTGGCACGCCGTACAATAAGCGCTGGAGGGGTGCCGTACAGCTTGTCGCCGTACGCCAGCAGGCCGCCGTAGGGGTTCTGTCCGTCCAGAGACGACTATCCGCACCTTCGCCGGTGGGACGCCGGATTGGGTGCATGCCATACGGTACCCTCATTCGGGATTCGGCGGGCAGCCCGCCAGCCCCAGTTTCGTGATTCTGACTCCCAACGGTCACCTGCTCGGCGAAGATTCATACGGCACGCAGTTCGGTTCTGGGGAGATATTCGAGATCGTCCCCTGACACACCGCTACTTCCTGCCGGACGCGCGCCGCTTCTTTCCAGCCAGGCGCCACGCACGGGCGATCAGATCCCGCAGCGAATCGGGATCGACGCGCGACATGCGCACCAGGACCCACGGGTAGGCGAGGTAGTGATCGGTCAAATAATATGTTTCGGGATCGGACGCAATCATCTCCGCGCGTTCCTCGAATGTGGTTCCCACCACCAGCGTATCCGCATCCTCGCGCAACCGTACGATCAGCTTGCCGCCCACTTTGAACGCCGCCGTGCCGTACGAAGTGCCTTCCTCGACGTTTTCCAGCGCCAATGCGATCCGGCGAACATCCTCAAATTTCACGGGCATGCTCACCATCGTACATGGGGTGGTACCGGTATCTGCAACGACCCGGCTTTATTCAGCTAAGCTATGGGGGAGGTGACCTCGATGGAGGGAAAAATATTCCAGCTTGCAAGCCTGGCCGGAGTCTTAATGTCGGCGAGCCACACCTTTGCGGCCGGCGAGACCGTGTTGTACCGTTTCCAAGGCGGAAACGACGGCCAGAACCCGCAGTTCGGTGTGGTCCGCGACCCGGCGGGGAACCTCTACGGCACAACGGAATACGGAGGTGACGGCGACTGCAGTTTACCGAATGCCACGGGTTGCGGCACAGTCTTCCGGCTCTCGCCCGCGGCCGAGCCCGGCGGCGCCTGGACCGAAACCGTGCTGTACAGCTTCCAAGGCGGCCTGGATGGCGGGGCGCCGGGCGGGCTACTGATCGATCAAGCCGGCAATCTGTATGGCACGACTTATAGCGGCGGCCCTAACACCTGTGATGTGTTGTATAACTGCGGCACAGTATTCAAACTAAGTCCTCCCAGCTCCGGGGCCGGCGCTGCCTGGACTAAGACGGTGCTTTATAACTTCCAGGGCGGCGAAGACGGTTTCGGTCCGGGCGCCAGCCTGGTTGCAGATGGGCAAGGCAATCTGTACGGCACCACGAACTGGGGCGGGCCTGCGGCTTGCCCCGACTGCGGCACGGTTTTCGAGCTCAGTCCGGCGAGCGCCGGCTGGGTGCATACCGCGATTTATAACTTCCAGCCTTTCCCGGCCACAGGATCGATCGGAGATGGGCAGGTTCCATTCGGCGTAACCTTCGACGGCCAGGGCAATCTGTACGGCGCGACTAAGTCCGGCGGTTATTGCCAACGTTTCGAGGGCGGATTCTGTTTCGGTACGGTGTTCGAGCTATCGCCGCCGGGTTCCGGGACGGGCACCGCCTGGAGCGAAAGCGTGCTGTACCGGTTCGTCCCAACCAACGGCGGTCCGTCATCCAACGTGGTGGTCGACCAGGCCGGCGCGATATACGGCGCCGCCGGCAACGCAGTCTACCAACTAGTGAACGGAGAGCTCCATACGCTCTACAGCTTCAAAAACACCGTGCTGGTCGCGGAGGGTGTGATTCTCGGCCCGGGCAGCCGGCTGTTCGGCGTGGCGGGCGGCGGCACCTACGGTGACGGGGCCATTTTCGAATTGCAGCCCACCCAGGGAGGCGGCTCCTTGACGGAGACAACGCTCTATAACTTCGCCGGCAGCCCCGACGGCAACCTTCCGAATGTACCCGTGTTGGGTTCCGACGGTGCGCTCTATGGCACGACATGGAGAGGCGGGACGCAGGGTTGCCAGTATTACGGGAGCGTGGGTTGCGGGACGCTGTTCCGGGTGGTTCCGTGATGTATCAAAAGGGGGCGATCATGCGCGTTGGAAGGTTTGCATGGCTGCTGAGTGTGCCCGCGCTTCTGGCGGCGCAACAGGTTGCATCCTTTAACTTCGGCGTGCCGAACGCAAACGCCGAGCCGGGCGGGGTCGCGGCGGGCTCCGATGGCGCCATGTGGTTTGTAGCAGGCGGCGTCAACAAAATCGGCCGTATCACGCCCGCAGGGGCCATCACCGAGTTCCCCATCCCGACCGCCAACAGCGGCTCTTCGCAAATCGCGAGCGGACCCGATGGCGCGCTTTGGTTCACCGAAGGCGGCGCCAACCAGGTTGGCCGCATCACCACCGCCGGGGTTTTCACTGAGTATCCCATCCCCACTGCCGATAGCGGCGCCGGCATCATCGCGGCTGGGCCGCATGGGTCCGCGCTTTGGTTCGTGGAAGGCACGGCCAATCAGATCGGCCGCATCACCGTTACCGGGGTGGTCACCGAGTACCCGGTCCCCACCGCGAACAGCGGCTTGACCTCGATCGCCGCGGGGCCCGATGGCAATATGTGGTTTACCGAGGGACGGGCGAGCAAGATCGGCCAGATCACCCCGGCGGGTGTCATCACCGAGTTCCCGGCCAACGAGCCCGGATTCATTACGGCAGGTTCCGATGGCGCGCTGTGGTTTTCGTCGCTTTACGACATCGGGCGCATGACCACCACCGGGGTGGTCACCTATTACCCCATACCGGGTTATCAAATCGCCGGCAGTTGGATTACGCTCGGGCCGGACGGCGCGGTGTGGTTCGACACCATAGACAGTGAGATCGTTGGGCGCATCACCACCGCGGGAGCGATCACCGAATATGACGGCATTGCCGCCACCGAGATCACCACGGGACCGGACGGGGCGCCGGGCGGCGGGTTTTGGTATACCGTTTGGGGCTATGGTATCCCTCCGACGGTTGGGGAAATCGTGTTTGTGACCGCGACCCTGACTGTGACTCCTTCGAGCGGCGTTTACGGCACGAGTCTCACTTTCTCCGGAAGCGGATTCGCTCCCAATGAGCAGGTGCGCATCTACGACAAGGGCGTAGGATCCGACGCGCTGGCGGCTGCTACGGCGGATAGCACCGGCGCCTTCACCGCCACGGCTTCCGCGCCTCAATCGGCATACGGTTACCGCATCTTCATCGCCATGGGACAGACCAGCGGACTGGTAGGCACGGCCGGCTTCACCATGGGGCCTGCGCTGATTGTCAGCCCCAGTTCCGGCTCGGTGGGCAGCACGGCGGTGGTCGAAGGAGAAGGCTTCCTCAATGGTGAAAATCTCAGGATTTACTGGAACAATCCCAGGACGCTGCTGGGTACGGCGAAGGCGAGCGTCGACGGCAGCTTCAACGGGAGCGGGGCGCTGACGTTTACCGTGCCCGCCGGATCGCCCGCGGGCGTTAATGGGATCGAAGCAAAGGGCAACACCCGCGAGTGTTGGACATGTCCGCAGCCCCAGGGCACGGTGTTATTCACTGTGGAGTGACGCTTGTTGTGGGGCAGGCCAGCGAAGCTGGCGAGACGGCGCGCTATTGCGCGCAGGCGTCCTGAGAGGCCGCCGCAGGCCGCGGGCCTGCCCCACAATTCTCATGGCACTTACAACCAACTATCGCGCCTGGCCTAAGGCGGAATTGCATCTGCATCTGGAAGGCTCCGTAGAGCCGGAGACCATGCAGGAGCTGGAACCGGGCCTCTCGGTGCAGGCGGTGCGGGATCGGTATGCTTTCACCGGTTTCCAAGGCTTCATCGAAGCATACAAATGGGTGGTGGAGCGCCTGCGCACTCCGGACGATTACGCGCGCATTACCAGGGCCCTGCTGCGGCGGCTGACGGTTGAGACAGTGCAATACGCGGAGATCACACTGTCGGCCGGAGTGGTGTTGTGGAAAGGCCAGGAGTTCGGCCCCATCTATGCAGCGGTGCGGGAGGCAGCCGCGGAATCCGCCGTAGAGGTGCATTGGATCCTGGACGCGGTGCGGCACTTTGGCGCGGAGCACGCGATGCGCGTGGCGGAACTGGCTGCCGAGCGCGTGAACGATGGCGTGGTGGCGTTCGGGATCGGCGGCGACGAAGAGCGCGGCCCGGCGGCCTGGTTCGGCGATGTGTACCGGTTTGCGAAGGGTGCGGGGCTGCGGCTGACGGCGCACGCGGGCGAGAGCATGGGACCGGAATCCGTGTGGGCGGCGCTCGAAATTGGGGCGGAGCGCATCGGGCACGGCATCCGGTCGGTGGAGGATGCGGCGCTGGTGCGGCACTTGCGCGCCCGCGGCATTCCGCTGGAAGTGTGCATCACGAGCAATGTGGCGACTGGCGTGGTGCGGTCGCTGGACGTGCATCCGGTGCGGCGCTTGTACGATGCGGGCGTGCCCATCACGCTGAGCACCGACGATCCGGCGATTTTTGGCGTGACGCTATCGGGAGAATATGCGCTGGCAGCGCGGCAGTTCGGATTTTCAGAGGCAGAGCTGCGAGGGATCGCGGAGAACGGGTTCCGCTATGCGTTCCGGCGATCCGTGCAGGCCGTGTGAGCCGCTACCTGGCGCTCACCAGCGGCAGCACCGCGGCATCGAGTTCCGCGTCGGTGAAGTCGCGCAGCCGGACATTTTTGTGCAGGGTCCAGTGTTCCACGTGCTCAACTGTTGCGCCCGGCTTCAAATGCTTCATCGGACCGAGGGTCTCCAACTCCAGGAAATCCGCGTTGGTGAAGGTCTCGAACGAGCACCCCATATCGGGATAATCCTTCGGCGAATCGGCGGCGTCCACACGCTTGATGAACAGCTCGGAGCCTAGCGAATAGGCGGCCCAGGTGTTCTTATTGAAGCTGCCCAGTTTTTGCGGGTCGGAATTCTTGGGGTCCTGGTGCAGCATGAGATATTTGCGCGTGAACTTCCAGCGGTGATCGGAGAGGTTGGTGTAGGCCGACATCACCAGCGGATTGGTGGGAGCCAGCACCTCGGGATGCTTGCCGCGCGGGGGGAAGCCGTGGATTCCGATGCCACCCTGCGCCATCATGGTAAGCGCCCAGGGAGCCAGATCCAGCGGATGCGCGCCGGCGTTCCGGATGCGGTGCAACACCTCCACGCCGGCGCCTTGCGGCGACAATTTCACCACAATCTGTTTTTCGAGGCCGGTGAGCGGCTCCACCGGCTCGGTGGCTGTGAGCACGTCGCCCTTGATCTCGATGCGCACCGGCCCGTTGTCCGGGGCGTAGGTGCGCACGGCGTCCTCGGGAGCCGCCCATACGCGATGTCCGCCGCGCGCCACCCAGGCCGGCTCGCCGGATTTTCCCAGCGTGTCTGTGTATTCCTTGAAGAGGTTCTGGCCGCCCACAAATGCGTAGCGCATGATGCGCGGGCCGATGTCGCTGGTGACGATCAGCTCCACTTCTCCGTTGGTGATGCGGTAGCAGTTGGGCCAACCTTTGTAGTTGGTCTTGTCGATCTTGACGGCGGCGGGGGCGGTCATGGCCAGCAGCAGCAACGTTGCGGCAAATCTAAGCATAGCCCGTATTATCGCACCCAGCTAGAGCCCGAGTAGGTTGGTTTGGGGTTCGCGATAGCCTTGCTCCGCCGTATTTCTACTATCTCGATAGGGGCTGATAGGGCCAAGGAGCCGGTCCTTGATGTCTTCGTCGATCGCCTTCCCCCGAATGTCGTGCTTCTTCATTTCACTCGAAGACTAGCCGCGCTCTTGCTATACTTTTTCAATGGTGCAGTTTCGGGTGGCGCTCGTCGGCGATTACGACAAATCGGTGATCGCACACCAAGCCGTTGCGCAGGCGCTGCGATTGGCTGCCGGTGCAGCGCAATCCATCGAATCGGTGTGGATTCACACAGCGTCTATCCACGATGCCGCGGCAGACCTCGCGGGTTTCGACGGCATTTGGTGCGTCCCAGCAAGTCCCTACGCCAGCATGGAAGGCGCGCTGAACGCTATTCGATATGCCCGTGAATCGAGACGCCCCTTCCTCGGAACGTGTGGGGGGTTCCAACACGCCATCGTAGAATACGCTAGGAATGTTTGCGGCCTTCGGGATGCCAGTCATGCTGAAACGCATCCCGCCGCGGCGGTGCTTGTGGTTTCACCGCTCTCGTGTCCGCTGGTGGAGGAGACCGAGGAGATCGTTCTTCAAGACGGAGGAAAAATAAAAAGCGCTTACGGCGTAGAACGGATCACAGAGGGATATCACTGTAACTACGGGCTCAATCGCGAGTATGAAACCTTGCTCTTCCGGAACGGTCTTCGCCCGACTGCCCACACCCTCCGCGGCGAAGTTCGCGCATTCGAGTTGTCTTCCCACCCTTTCTTTGTGGCAACTCTGTTCCAGCACGAACGGAGAGCGCTACGCGGTGAGATTCCACCTCTTGTGAGCGCCCTGGTTGCCTCCTTTGCCCGTTAGATCGCGATCTGTCGGGAAGTGTCATGGGTTTGGGTCTGGCGCTGCAAATCGATCGAAAGGTTCGCCATGTTTACCGGCTGATTTTTGAGTTCAAATCACCCTCCTGGGGCGGTAGTGGAAGTCAACCACGCCGTTGCCGAAGCGTCGCTCGGCCAGCAGATCGAGCCTGAGTAGAACGTGGGTCGGCAGGGATTGTTTGCCGCCTACCACCATGATGGCTGAAATAATCAGGTGGTATTCGTCCACCAACCCGGCCTTTATCGCATGGGTGGCGAGGCCGGCTCCAGCCACCGTGAAGTCGCGTCCTGCCAGGATTTTTCTGCGCCGGACCGCTTCCGGGTCGAAGTCCCGCTCGATCCGCGTCCTGGCGCTGGAGACCTTTTCCAACGTCTTGGAGTACACAATCTTATCGGCCGCCCGCCAGATCTCCGCAAAGTCCCGCGTGAACGGCGCCTGGGCGGTGTCCACGGTCTCCCAACCGGCCATTGTCTGGTACATCCGGCGACCGTAGAGATAGGTGCCAACCGGTCGCAATAAGTCGTTGACGAAGGTGTGCACCTCCTCGTCCGGTACGGCCCAGTCGAATCTGCCGCTCTCGTCCTCGACGTAACCGTCAAGTGACGTTACAGCTATGTAGATCAGCTTCGCCATTGGTTCATTTTACTAACGCTGGCCAGCAATGGCTGCGATAGGATCGCGGCTTGAAACGCCGTATCGGAATTGGCCCGGTTCGGGGAGCTGAACAGAATCTACCAAGCTAAAGCACAGTGATAGGATTGGTTCTGAGACAGGGCAAGGAACCCAGGTAGCAATGAAATGAAACTCGTCCTCCTGGCGGTCTTGGCCGCTTTCAACGTAAATGCCGCCGATACGCTCGCAATCTGGGGCCGCGCTTGGGCGGTTCCCGTAGCTACCGATTGGAAAGTCGAGGAAGGCACACTGCGCCTGGAGACCAGCCGCGGGCCTCTGCCCGGACCGCGCCGTCCGATACAGTTTGCACTAACCGACGTCCCGAATTATCAGCGCCTGGCCGTTGAAGCAGATGTGATGCCGCTAGGCCGCTCACTGTTGATCGTCTTGGCGTATCGCGATCCGGCCCACTTCGACTATGCGCATCTCTCCACGGATACGGCGGGGGAGCAACCGGTCCACAACGGAGTTTTTCACGTGTATGGCGGCGAGCGCGTGCGCATCAGCGCCGAGCGCGGACCGGCAGCATTCGCGGCGAGGGGCCGTTGGTATCACGTCACGCTGGCACATGATTCGACCACCGGAACCATCGAAGTTGCAGTCGACGGGCAGCCCGTGCCGGCCTTGCACGCAGTGGACCTCAGTCTTGGACCCGGCAAAGTTGGTCTGGGTTCGTTTGATGAAACGGCCGTCTTCAAGAACGTAAGAATCACCGCTGGCAGGTGAGAGACGGCCTGTCGACCCTATTTCAACAAGTTTCTAATGTGTCAGATCGTAAATGAAATAGTTCATCGCGATGCGGTAAGCGAGCGACGCCCACTTCTCCGCATATCTGGCATCATCGGACCACTCCCAGGCATCGCCCAAATCCATGTTGTGGCAGATGGCGACCATAATCCGGCCCTTGTCGTCGCGAATGCAACGCCAGTGCGGTACTTTCCCAGTGGAGCCTTTTTCGTAGGTGATGCCCGTTTCAAAGATTTGCGCGCCGGGAACCTGATAGCGGTCCTGCAAGTCATAGATTGTGTGAAAAATCGGGTCGTTGTCCGGGATCTCCTCGATGGAGCGGTCGGGAAAGACCCGCCGCATGCTGCTAACGAAAGTTTCCCACTCGTTCAGTAGCTCCCGGGTCGCATAATCGGGATACGGCTCCGATCCGTGAAAATCGTCGACCATCAGGAAACCGCCGCGCAGCAGATATTCCCTCAATTGGTTGGCCTGCTCCTGGGGAAGCAGCCAATGGCCGACTTCGACCGCGTACATGATCGGCCAGTTGTACACGTCGTTGGTGCCGTCCAGATCCACAATCTGCTCCACCGAACGCGTATCGATGCGCGTCAGCCGGCGGACACCTGCGAGCAGGTGGCGATCGGATCGCGGGTAATCCATGGTCCACTGACCGGGCCACGGACGGTTGGATCTCAGGCGAAGACGCGAATGGTCCGGATAACCAAAGATGTCGGGATACCGCAGACGCGCCCGGACCCATTCGTGCTGATCCTTCCAATCGGACGGAAGCGGGAAATCCTCGTACTCGATGGCCGGGTATTCTTTAAAGGGCCTTTGCGCCTGCAGCAGGGCCAGGAAGCCAAGGAATCCGAGAGATCCCATCATCAGCACGGTACGGAGGCACATGGAAATACGCTTTCACCCGTCAGAATAACACCTTGGCGTGAAAGCAGGGGCGCACTCCGGGTGAACCCCTTCGGCGCTAGTCCTTTTTCAAAAGCAGCGCCTTTTCGGATGCGTGCCGGAAGCAGGAACGCGGTGCAGGGATCGCGCCGGATGACGGCCCGGATTTTTGGACAGTGACTTGTCGCCGTGCAGGTTGTCGATTTGCGCGCGAAGCACGACTGATCCTGCATTTAGCCAATCTAAGCGCGCATTGGCTTATCCGCTGCCGGTCATTCGGTTACTGGCGTTTTACCGGTGAACCGTAAGGCAGCGAGCAATAGTTGCTCGAAATCTCGCGAGCTTTTCGCGAAGGCCTACGGGCGTGGAATGTCGCGAACCTCAAATTGTGCCACGCCGGTAACCTCGATCAGCTTATTGAGCAGGAAATCCGGATCTCCCGAATGCTGCACATGCTCCATAACGGGCCTGATGCGCTGCCACTGCTCCTCGCGGCTCAGGCCGCCCTCTCGCAAAACGATCAACCCTGGATGCACCTCAACGTCGAGAAGTTAGTCGCGCGCGTTCGTCGTGACGACTGAGAAGTCGTGGTTAAGGGCATACTCCCATATCGCATGGTCCGCCCGGCCGGACAAACCCGCGTGTGGCACCGACTGGGCACACACGCCGAGGTCTGCAAGTCTGCCGGCCAAAGCTGGCGAGATATGCTCATCCAGCAACAACCGAATCACAAGGGCGCATGCTCCCTCTGAATCACGAGGCGCTTCTTCGGGCGTCCGGGCCGTGCGCCAAAGCGAGCGGCGAGCCGGGCGTATGCCAGGTCCCGAGCGCTAAGACCGGGAAAATCCTCCGCAATTTCCTGTTCAGGTGCGCCCTTCCGAAACAGCGAGGCGACGTGCTGGAGCGGGATTCGGGTTCCGCGAAAAACAGGCTCGCCACCGAGGATGGCGGGCGATGACACGACCCGCCGGCTGCCCCAGCGATATGCCGCCAAGTTCCGGTCGACAGTCTGGCGGAAGGGTTTGCACTCGATCACCACTTGCATATCACCTGCGCGATAGACAAGGTCGCCTTCGCGCAAAGACCAGTTTGCCGCTTGCCTGCGTCCCTGCGCCAGAACGCCCGCCAGGGATTGTTTGTCGCGGGCGCTAAGAGGAAAGGGAAACTCGGCAAGCACCTTCACGAGCAGGACGTCGGCGGCGGAGAACCGATGGCGGATCGCGTTGCCCGTCTTCTGCGTGTGCGATGGCGTGACGGACTTCTTCTCCAGGGCGGTTCGGATGGTGGCGGGCGGGATTTCCGCAATCGCCGCCGCTTCGGTTAGGGAAAACAGCTCAGTCATGAGGCTCCGCTTTAAATATACCACCTCAGGTGGCATTATTTTCGGAGACACGCCGCTGACATAATGTAAATAGGCCGTGGAAGGCGGAGCGACATGAACGAAAAGCGTCTGGCAAACGGTTGGCTGAAGAAGGCACCGATTGGAAGCGTCTCCGTTCGCTGAGCGATCGTCGAATTCGACACGCCATCGAAAACGACCCGGAGGCGCGGCCAACCGATGTGGAGTTCTGGAAAAAGGCGCGCGTCGTTCTTCCAGCGACGAAGCAAACGATTACGATCCGTCTGGATGCGGACCTTCTCGCGTGGCTGCGAAAGCAAAAGGACCAAACACGCATCAATGCCGTGCTCCGAAGGACATGGACGCAAATCTGAATGGTGGAGGCGGCGGGAGTTGAACCCGCGTCCGAGAAAGCTCGCCATGAAGAGAACTACGTGCGTAGCCAGTTCAGCATTTTCGGCGACCGCCTCAGAACCGGCAAGAGCAGCGGCCGCCTAGCCCGATTGATCTCGGCCTTATGCTCCGGACCGAAGCAATCAGCCTATCCCGCAAAATGACGCTCACTCACCGCCGCGCGGGCTCAGCGGCTGGAGCGGCTGCCTAATTACTTAGGCGGCGTATGCAAACTGCGTGTTGGCAGTTCTGTTTTTCCGATCGTTTTACGGGAGCTCGGAACCCGGCACGCCTCCCCATCACGATTCAATCCCGTCGCGCCTTGGGTGACCGAGCAAATGCGCATCGGCTATGCGCCGGGGGCTTGTCTGCGAGCTCACCTGCTCCGGGTTGGCTGTAGTTTCTCCCCGATCCTGGCAGCGGGATGGATCGATGCCCGCGGCCAGGATCGCTTCTTTTGACTGCCTCACCTTTCCCCTGGAACACGCCGACAGTTTGTATGGACGCTCGATGGACGATGGTCTGTGGCGGCATCGTTTTCTGCCGCGCCCCAAAGGCGGGCTCTAGGGAGAACGACTCAGTATAGTCCGCATTGAATATAACACCTTAGGTGGTTTCATTCTGGCGTCGCGCGCCGCCGAGGGAGGGCATGACGGTTTCTTGGCGGGCGATTGCCGCAGCGGCGGCAGACATTATATCGTCGCCCTTGCGCTTTTCCCGGCGTAAATACATAATGTAAATATGAGGTCATGAGGTACATCTGGGACCCGGCGAAGAATCGGCGGAACATTACCCGTCACGGTATAGCGTTCGCGGACGCCGTCCGGATCTTTGAAGGCCCCACGCTTGAAAGAACGGACGATCGTTTTGAGTACGGCGAGGTTCGCGTGTATGCCGTTGGCATCGTAAACGGCGTAGAGATCACCGTGATCTACACCGATGTATCTCAAACTGAGCGCCGAATTATATCGGCCTGGAGGGCGGAGAGACATGAAAGAGAAGCGTATTGGCAAACCGTTGGTTGAAGAAGGCACCGATTGGAAACGTCTCCGTTCGCTGAGCGATCGTCGAATTCGACGCGCCATCGAAAACGACCCGGAGGCGCGGCCAACCGATGTGGAGTTCTGGAAAAACGCGCGCGTCGTTCTTCCAGCGACGAAGCAAACGATTACGATCCGTCTGGATGCGGACCTTCTCGCGTGGCTGCGAAAGCAAAAGGGTTACCAAACACGCATCAATGCCGTGCTGCGAAGTTATATGGAAGCGAACCTGACCTCGAGGACCCGGCTAGCGAGTGCGGATGAGATAATTTGGAAGCCGTAGATCCAGAATACCTCTGCACCTCAAGGCCGCCATTGGTTAACTTCCAACACCAACCATAAGGGCCGGAAGCTCCGCCATCCCTGCCATTTGGGCGGTGCTATGCCCCAGCGATGCGCGCAACAGTTGTCTTCAAAAGTCCCAGAACCGCAGAGATCTCACCAGGGATTCGCAGGGGGAGCGCAGTTCAACGACCTTTGCGCGGTCACAAACGACGCACTCTAGCCCTGCACTGTCGCGCGCGGGGTCATCCGCGTTTCCTCAGACCTACACATCTCTGCTGAATGGTACTTACGAGCGCTCTCTGGTCGGCGGAGTCAGCAACCTGCATCGCCTCGCGAGCCAACGTGCAAGCACGCGAAGGGTCAGCCTTAAACGCCAGTTCCGCAATGTTTCGAAGACTCTCGGCAAGCTGATCCCCAAATACATTAGGGCTTTTCAGCGCGAGAGTGCGGTAAATGTCGGCAGCTTGCCCGAAAATGCCTTCGGCATTTCTGCTTCGGTGCGTCTTTCGATAAAGTGTACCAAGGCTGTTCATTGTCCTCGCCACTCCCCCAAGATCGTCGGAGCCTTTGTACTTGGCTAGTTGGCGGCCTATCGAAAGGCTCTCATCAAGGGCCACCTCCGCCTCCCTCATCCGCTCCATGTCGGTGTAAAGTCGGCCCAGATCGTTGAGCGTCAACGCTAACATCTCACAGTAAGCCGCCGGGTTCTTCTCGGCTAGTCGGCGAAGAATAGGAAGACTTTCTTTATAGGTCTTCTCGCCCTCCTCAAGCTGGTGATGTTTGTGGTAGATTGAAGCCTGTAGGTTCAGCGCGACAGCCAAGAACGATTGGTAGGCCGAGGGATTCTCACGGGCCAGTTCGCGGCCGATCGACAGACACTCGTCAAGGGCTACTTCGGCCTCGGTCTCCCGTTGCGTAGCCATGTAGTGTCGAGCGATATTTAACAGGATTCCACCTAAATTGGGAAGGTATGCGGCTCGGCTGTCTTTGGCTAGCTTACGACACAGGGTGAGACCCTCGGCGTAAACATCGTCGGCCTTCTTGCGCTGGTCCATGTCGTCGTATATGATGCCAAGATCAATCAAAATGGAACTTAAGATTGGAAGATAGACCGATGCGTCGGCCTTGGCAAGATCCCTAAAGGTCGGAAGGCTCTCGGTGATGACCGCCTCCGCCTCTTTCAGCCTTCCTGTGGCCCGGTACAGCAGACCGAGATTCACTTGTGTTCCTGCCACGTCGCCTAAATGAGAGAGATTCTCCTTGTTCAACTGGCGACGTATGGCAAGGCATTCAGTATAAGCGCTTTCCGCCTTCTCCATTTGATTCGTCTTGACGTAAAGTACCGCGACGTTATTCAGCAATGATGCCAGATCGGATGGGCAGAGGAACGCACCACTAATGCCGGGGAGTTTTCGATAGATCGCGAGAGCTTCGTTAAAGGCGTCCTCGGCATCCTTCAAACGGTTAGTTTGCTTGTAAAGTAACGCAAGACTGTTCAGCGCAACGGCTACTGAAGACAGATACAGTGCTTCGTTGTCCTTCGCAACTTGACGATAAATGGAAAGACCTTCGTTATAAGCTTCCTCGGCCGCCGAGATGCGTTGCATGGCCAAATCGGCGTTGCCGAGCTGAATCAGGGTGGAAGCTAGATCGGGGAGATGCGCCGCCCGGTCCACTTCGGCGCCCTCCCGTGCAAGGGAAAGGGCGACTCTGAAAGCAGAGGTTGCTTCATCCCACAAGCTCTGCTCGTTCAACGCAGTTGCGTAAGCGTACGCATAGCTAAATTGATTTGGCCGGTACTGATATGCCTTTTGGTAGTGAACAAGGGCCTGTGCAGGATTGAACTGCAACTCGAACACCGCAGCGCGGTTGAAGTGATCGAGGGCGGCACGATCTACCCGTTTTTCGTCCAGTACCAATATCTCGTCCAGTAGGGCCGCAGCCTGCCTAAGATTACCATCACCCAAGAACACTGCTGCTTTGGTTGCCAGTTCGTCGTCCGACTGCTCTTTCAGGCGTTCACTCAATTCCCGGTACTTCTTAATCCACTCATCGATCTCCTTGACCTTTTCGGCTATGTCCTGGTCCTTGCGGGCTAGCAACTCCAATAAATATTGCTCTGTTTTTGGATGATCTGCCAAGAACTGGCTGAGGGTACGGTTGAGCCTATTAATAAGGACTGAGTCCACTTGACAGCCATTGAAAATTACGGTGACGTTTCCTTTGACATTTGAGATGTTCGGGCTGCATGGGCCGTTAGACACCTGGCCAACATGCCCTTCCGGGGGTGCCTGTGCGACACAACCCACGCACAACGAAAGCGCCAATAATAGCTGTTTCATGGATTCTTCGGAGGTGAGTTTTTCGGCGGGTTAGAGCTGGTCCCGTATTGGACGGTCACATCGCCCCCTGTTCCGCTAATGTTAGGACTTTGTGCACCCTTTGACGATTGGGTCGTTTGCCTCGGAACGGGTGCACCATCTGTTTGGGCTTGGCTCTGTTCCTGACGGGGCGTTCCTATAACCAGGACTACCAGAATCACCAGGAAACCTATCAGGCTAAGGGCGGTTACAGCCCGATGCTTTCTCACCCAGCCCTGAAAGCCCGGAACAGCTAACCACGTCCCCACGCCGGTAAGTATCGCGAGGAGTGTGGCAGCAACGCTGATTCTGTCACCAAGAGTCATTGGGTATATTCTATCAGCCGGCTTATGCACCAAATCTGATCCCTTGTTGAAGACGTGAGCATACGGGCCATTTGGGACCCCTGAGAATCCTGCGTTAAAACAGTAGAGCCGCGAGTCTTGCC
>Ga0302326_10010834_pt1 | contig 19688 bp, 11 predicted proteins | sample Palsa_T0_3_FD_202264 | JGI IMG/M metagenome (GOLD analysis project Ga0302326, IMG submission 202264) | Peat permafrost microbial communities from Stordalen Mire near Abisko, Sweden - Palsa_T0_3 | ecosystem: Environmental > Terrestrial > Soil > Palsa > Peat permafrost | place: Sweden: Abisko...
GGGTTGCTGTGCCTGGCTGGGTTTGTGGTGTGGCGACGGCGTGGCTCAGGCGTTGCCAAACCGCACCTTGTGCAGTAGCCAGCGGCGCTCCAATTCACGCCGTTGCCCCGGTTGCAATACCGACTGGCCACCGCGCTGCGCCAGCAGATAGTCCAAAAGTTGTGATACTGGCACGAACCAACCGTTCCGGCGCGCCAGGCGTGTCATCAAATCGCTGAACCCGGCGTGCAGCCGGTTATCCCAAAAGCCCAGGCCGAAGTGCGTATACATGATGCAGGCTCCGCCTTCCGCTTCCAAGCGGTCGAGGTGTGCGTCGCTGAGGCGGTCTAAGAAGGGTTCCACAGTGGCGCCCTCCGCGGAGGCGTACCAGTAGTTCACATACGGCCGGTCCGGATCGTGGTAGGGCATGTAGGGGCAAGCACGCAGGGTGTTGGTTTCGGCGAAGGTGAAGTTGCGCACGTAGCGGACATGCTGGCGGCAGAGGTCGCCCCAAAACTCCGGGTGACTGGGAATGTGGCCGTGGGAACGATTGCGGTTATGGCCTCGCGTCAGCGCGTTATAGAGCAGGCGGTGCAGACCGCTAACGCGTTGGTCTCCCCAGTAGATATTCTCCGTGCAGTAGTAATGCTGGGCCATGGTGATGGGAGACACGCCGAAGTACTCCACGAACTTTTCGAGACCTAGCCGGGTCTGCTGGCGGTCCGAGGTGTGCAGGGTCGCGTTGTGCAGCCCAATTTCGAATCCCTCGCGCTGCAAGTCCTGCACCCAGGTGCGGTATGCGGGTTCGGCACAAGTGCCGCCATGGTCGGAGGGCGTTCCTGAACCGCGGATCGGCCATACCCCTTTGGTGGTGCGGAACCCAAGATCGGCCAGGAGAGCATAGACTTCGCGACCGGCTTCCAGGGTTTGCGAATCCGGATCGTCGAAGATGGTGAAGGCGAAGGATTTGCCACCAGGCCAGATCATAGGCTGCCGGCTGTGCCGACCCCTGTGGTTGTTTCGATCTCAGCAGTTGCAATGCGCTCGAATTCGCTAAAGTCGTTGCCGATGGCTATGGCTAAGGCGAGGAGTCTCTGCAGAGCTTCGTTTGGCGACGAGAATGTGATCGAAATGGTGCCCGGTCTAACGGACACGCCATCGGGCAGGTTGGCGAATTGCTGACTGAGAACCGTCGTAGGCGCTTTCACCAGGACTTTAGGCTGAGCTAGAGCCGCCTGCCGGAGTCCATCCAGGACTTGGGCTAGCTTTTGGCGCCGCCGCCGTTCATAGTGGGCTTCGTCGCCGGTTGCCAGGCGCTTCAAATGTGCAATCAGTTCCTGGCGGTCGGCGACACCGTTCGCCCCGACCTGCCGGGTGACGCAAGGCCGCATGATCTGCTGGGCTCTGCGGGGACCAACCCGGAGAAGCGATTGAAGCGTCTCGCGGTCGACCCACGGCCACGGCAGGTTGTCCAGTTCAACGATGACTTGCTCCAAACGCCCGTACCAGCTTGGTTTGTCAGGCACTTGTTTAACCTACCATAGTGAAAGCGGTTGTGCGCGGTCGCGAAATATACTGCCTAATTGTGACTTCTGATAATAGAACGTTATCAGAAGTGTGATAATATGCGGCTTGCAGCTCGTATCGCTCAGTCAGCAGGCTCGAGAGTTCGCGGCGGCGGCGAAAGCCGGCAATACGCTGCGGGCCTACCAGGCCGACTGGCAGGATTTCTGCGAGTGGTGCTTGGCGCACGAATTGCCGCCTTTGCCGGCAGCGCCGGAGACGGTCGCGTTGTACCTCACGGATCGGGCGGCGACGCTCAAGACTTCCAGTTTGGCGCGGCGCATTACCACCATCAACCGGGCGCACCAGGCGGCTGGACAGCCTTCGCCAGCTACGATGCAGAATGCCGTGGTGAGCGAAGTCTGGAAAGGCATCAAGCGCAAAAAGGGGATTGCCCAGCGCGGGAAGAAACCGTTGCTGACCCCCGATATGCGGCGGATCGTCGCGGAACTGCCGCAGGATCTCCGGGGAGTGCGGGATCGGGCTTTGTTGCTGGCCGGATTTGCCGGCGGCTTTCGACGATCGGAACTGGCCGCGCTGCGTGTCGAGGATCTGGAAACGACACCAGATGGACTGATTGTGCGGCTAGGCAAATCTAAGACCGATCAGGAGGGGCAAGGAAGGCCTGTGGCAGTTCCGTACGGCTCCGATCCGGCAACTTGTCCGGTGCGTGCGCTGCGGGCCTGGCTGGAGCAGGTAAGAATCACCAGCGGGCCACTTTTTCGGGCAATCAATAGGTTCGGCCGAGTGAGCGAAGGGCCGCTGCATGCGGATTCGGTCGCCTACCTGGTGAAACGGGCAGCGGGGCGAGCGGGTCTCGAAACCATGGAGTATGCCGGGCACAGTTTGCGCGCAGGTTTGGCTACACAGGCAGCCATGAACGGCGCCAGCGAGCTGTCCATCATGAAACAGACCGGCCACCGGTCGCTTGCCACGGTGCGCAAGTACATCCGCGAGGGCACGCTTTTTCGCGACAATGCCGCAGCCAAGCTTGGCCTTTAAAAATACGCCGCGATGGCCTGGCGGATGCGATCGCTGGCGTGGCCGTCGCCATAGGGATTATGGATGCGCGCCATGCGGCTATATTCGGCTTCGTCATCCAAGAGGCACCCGGCCTCGCCCACGATGCGGTCCGCGTCGGTACCCACGAGTTTGACGGTGCCAGCAGCCACGGCTTCGGGCCGCTCGGTCTTCTCCCGCATCACGAGAATGGGCTTTCCCAGCGATGGCCCTTCTTCCTGGATGCCGCCGGAATCGGTGATCAGCAGATAGGCCCGCCGCATCAGATCCACGAAGGGGACGTAGTCCAGCGGATCGATCAGGAACACATTCGCGAGTCCGCCGAGTTCCCTGTAGACGGGATCCATGACGTTCGGATTGGGGTGCACCGGGTAAACCAGTTGGACATCGCCGCGGCGGGCAAGCCGGGCCAATGCGTCGCAGATGTGGGTAAAGCCCCCGCCGAAGCTCTCCCGGCGATGGGCGGTGACCACAATCAGTTTTCTCGTGGGGTCCAATTGGGGCCATGCAGGCGCGGCTAGACGTCCGGCGGCCAGTGCATCGCGCACGTAGAGCACGGCGTCAATGCCTGAATTGCCGGTTACGGAGATGCGTTGCGGGTCCACGCCTTCAGCCAGCAGGTTGCGCTGCGCGGTTTCGGTGGGCGCGAAGTGCAAGGTGGCCAGCCGGGTGGTCGCCACGCGGTTCATCTCTTCGGGAAACGGCTGCGCCAGGTCGCCGGTACGCAAGCCGGCTTCCACGTGGCCCACCGGCACATGCTGGTAGAAGGCCGCCAAGGCGCCGGCGAGTGTGGTCGTTGTGTCGCCCTGGACGAGCAGCATGTCCGGACGGTCCGCCGCGATTACCGGCTCGAGCGCCGACAGGATGCGGGCGGTGAGTTGGGCGAGAGTCTGCCCGGGCTGCATCAGGTTCAGGTCGTAATCCGGCGCGACTCCGAAGGCGGCCAGTACTTGATCCAGCATGGCGCGGTGCTGCGCGGTGACGCAGACGCGCACATCAAATTGCCCGCTCTGCCGCAGGTTCAACAGCACCGGACAGAGCTTGATGGCTTCGGGGCGTGTGCCGAACACGAAGAGAATCTTACGCATGGCCCACCACGGACTGTATGATCCGGTCGAAGTGGGCGGCTACCGAAGGCCAGCCGTAGTTTTCCTCGACCAGTTGGCGGGCGGCGCGACCCAGTTCCACGCGGCGCTGCGAATCGCGCAGGAGTTGGACGACGTGGCGCGCAAAATCGGCGGGATCGTCGGCCAGGATTATGTTTTCGCCATGCCGGACAGGAAGCCCTTCGGCGCCCATGGTAGTGGAGACCACGGCTTTGCCCATGGCCATGGCTTCGAAGATCTTGATGCGGGTTCCACTGCCGCTGCGCAGGGGGACGACGCAAAGCGCCGCTTTGGCGAGATAGGGGCGAATGTCGTCCACGGCACCGGTCACCAGGATGTGTTCGGATGCCAGAGCTTGTGTGCCGCGCGTCGGGCGACGGCCTACGGCCCAGAAGGAAGCTGCGGGAATCTCGTGGCGGATCAGCGGAAGGATTTTGTCTACAAAGTAGGCGACGGCATCTTCATTGGGCATCCAGTCCATGCTGCCCGTGAAGACCGTGGTGTCCGGCTGTTCGGGGTTGGGAGAAGGCTGGAAATATTCGGTATCCACGCCGGTGGGGATCACGGTGATGCGCTCCGGGCCGACGTATTGGAGAAAGAAGGCACGATCGTTTTCCGAAACGGTTAGCACGTGATCGGCGAGTTTCACGTAGCGGCGCTCAGTGCGGGCCAGCGCGTGCGCTTCGAGCCAGCAGGCGGTCTTCATCAAGGGGTTGGAGGCGATTTTGGCGTGCCGCTCCCAGATTTGAGCCTCTACGTTGTGGGTGAACAGGATGGTGGGAGGCAGCGTTTTCCACCGCATCAGCGGGGCCGGGACGATGAAGTCGCAAACGATTAAATCGAAGGCAGAGGAGGCCAGGAGTTCGGTATAGCGGCGGCGGACTTCGGGGTGGAGGAATTTGTGGACCGTGACGGGCCGGCCGGTGGCCATGGTGCGGGCAGCCCGGGCGTACTCGCCGAGGCTGCGGCGCGCTGGAAGTGGCAATGGCACGGCGACCAGGTGCGAGAAAACGTTGTTGCCCTGCAGATGCTGGTCGTCGGGATTCTCCGAGTAGAAGGTGAAGAGGGTAACTTCGTGCCGGCGGGTGAGTTGCTTGAGAATGTTGTAGCTACGGATCTTGCCGCCCATGTCGGGAGGGAGCAGGCCGCCGGCTTTGACCCATAGGAGTTTCATAGAGGGAATTCCGTGACGTTGTCGCGACGATAAACAAAGCCACCGGAGGAGAAGACGAATTCGTGCACTCCATGCGTGTCTTCGTAGCGGTAGGCTCCGGGTTTGGTTTGCGTGAAAGTGCCTGGTTCGGAGGGTGTCAGCAGCACTGCGAATTCGGCGGGCAACTCTGTTTCGGTGCTGAATCGCAGGACGTAGGCCGGCTCCTTCTTGCCGTAGACTGGGGACCAGTCCCAACGCTCGGTCGATTGAGACCAGTTGTGGGCTGCTGTGGGCTGAATGGCGATGTCGCGCTCGTCGAGGTAATGCCAGGAAATATCGAGCCGATGGCGGCCGGGACCGCTGACCAAGTCGCGCACCAGCCAGAATTTGGATTTGAGGCCGAAGACCCAGCGGTGGTGGATAACGGGATAGTAGCCGTTGTGTTGGCCGGCGAAGAGATCGACGGTCTCGCTGGTGTGCCAGCGGTCGACGGTGGTTTCGGGAAGGTTGGTCCAGGCGAAAGGTCCTTTTGGCTGCGCCTGGTCGCGACCATCAACCTGGAGCGTGTTGTGGGCGGCGGTGCCGCGGAATCGATCCCGCTCGGGACAGACGTAGCAGAAGGTGCCGGGATCGATGAGCACCGGGCGGCCGTCCGTGATGAGTTGGATGCTGAGGGCGTCGGCGTGGCCGTGCCCGGCGGAGAAGGCGCCTTGGGGGCCGGCATCGATGAAGAGCTGGGAGCGCGGGTCCGTCATGCTGTAGATGCCTCCTACGGGCCGAGCGGGCGAGGGGGCGAGGGGGCGAGCGGGCGACCGGATTACGCGGCCTCCGTCGTCGTCTCCGAAATTTGGCGGGCGGCCGGCTTGGGAGAGGGCGGCCAGGGCTGCATTCATTTTTTCGATGGTGCGATCGAATGATGGTGGGATGGCGATGGAGTTTTTCGCAGCCAAGTCTCGCGCAAACTCGAAGAAGTCGCGCGCATAGATGTGATAGTAGACAGATTGTTCGAAGTGGAAGCCGTCCGGGAGGACCTGAGTCTCGGCTTGTTTGAGGACGATTCGCCAGCCGCGCTTTCGCCAGCGGGGCGCCTCGGCGATCTCCGGACATAGCAGACCTATGGCAAAGAGCGCTACGCCTTCACCTAATAAGTGAGTGTTTGGAGAGAAGTAGGTGGACAGATAGCGCTCTATGTGCCAGCCGTGGAGATGGAGAGCGGGCGGCAGGTCGTCGTGAAAATCTCCGATTATGCTGCGGACCCAGAGCCAGGACAGCGCGCGGAATGCGACCTCCAGTGTGCTGGCCCAGTTGATTCCGATGGGATACGGGTTTTCGCTCTGCCAGTGAGTCCATTGGGCCAGGATTTCGTCGCGAAAACCGGCTTGGGCAAGCGTGACCAGGTGTTGGTGACGGTTCAGTTCCCAGATGATTTTGTGATCGCCTACCTGCTCGAAGTCGAGGAATGGAATTTGATACCAGGGTTTGCGCGGGGCACGCTTTTGGTGCACGGGGTCAAAGTGCCAATCGATGGGGGTACTAAAATCGAGGTCTTTGTAGCCTAGCAGGTCGAAGTGGTGTTCGCAGATGCGTTCGGCTTCGCCGTGTCCGTAGGGCGCAGGGTCCGGAAAGGCGAGGGCCGCGGAGGGCCGGACTAGCCGACAGGCTGGGGGCTTACCCCAGCGCTGGGAGAAAGCTTGCCGGGCGCGCGTGCCGATTTCGGCTGGGCTCATTTGCAGCAGGCGGGTCGGGTTCATGAGCGACAGGCCAGGAGACCTGTCCTGCTGGTGATGAAGATATTGCCCCAGAGCTGCAGGTTGAGGAGGCGCCAGATGCGATCGGTGGCGTCTTCGAGGCCGCTTTTGTGGCGACTCAAGAGACCGTCCAGATAAGCGAAATCGATGTAAGGGGCGAGCAGGCCATCGCGGTCGTGGAGTTGGGCGATCAGGGCATCGGCGCTGGGTTCCATGAGCCACTGGCGGAGCGGCGTGGGGAAGCCCATCTTTTTGCGATAGACGATTTCGCGCGGGAGGATATCTTCGACGGCGCGCTTCAGAATGTATTTGCCCACTCCTCCGCGGAGCTTCATGCGATCGGGAACGGTGGCTGCGAACTCCACGAGTTCGTGATCCAGGAAGGGGACGCGGCTTTCGATGGAGCAGGCCATGCTCATCTGGTCCTGCTTCATGAGCAGTTCGACGAGGTAGGTTTTCTGGTCGGCATACAGCATGCGGGAGAGCAGAGAGGCCTGCGGTTGGGAGTTCCAGTATTGCAGGAAAGAATCGTAAGTGGCCCCGCATGGCGCGTTCAACAGAAGCTGCTGCTCGGCGCGGGAGAAGGCGGAGTAAAAGTTATCGAGGTAGAGGGCTTCGAGATCTTCGCCGCGTCCCACGACGGAATGCTGGAGTTTGCGGCGGATGTTGCCGGAAAGCAGGCGGGAGCCGGCGATCCCGGAGCGGATGGCATCGCGTGCGGGGCGGGGCACGGTGCGGTAGGCCTTCAGCAACCGCTGATTGAGCAGATAGAAGCGATAGCGGGCATAGCCCCCAAATAGTTCGTCGCTGCCTTCACCTGTGAGGACAACCTTGACCTGTTCCGCGGCCAGACGCGACACGAAATAGAGAGAGACGCTGGACGGCCAACTGATAGGCTCATCCTCATGCCAGATCAGTTGCGGCAGGGCGTTGAAGAAATCGTCCCGGCCGATGACGACTTCGTGATGCTCCGTGCCGATTTTTTCGGCGACCTGGCGGGCGTAGGCGAGCTCGCTGAACTCCTGTTCGCGGTAGCCGACCGCGAAAGTCTTCACCGGGCCATCGGACATGGGTTTCATGAGCGCGGCGATGGCGCTGGAATCGACGCCACCGGAGAGGAACATGCCCAGGGGCACGTCGCTCATCAAGCGCGTGCGGACGGCCTCTTCCAGGCGGGTGCGGCATTCGGCGATCCAGGATTGGTCGTCGGCTGGCGACACCGGTTGCCCCACAAGGCACGGGAGTTCCCAATACGCGCGGGTCTCGAACTGTTCCGGCGTGAGACGGAGCCAGTGGCCGGGCATGAGCTTGCGGATGCCGGAGAAGAGCGTCTGCTCGCCGGAACAGTAGCCGAAACTGAGGTATTCGGAGAGCAGGGATTCTTCGAAACGCGGAGAAATGGCGGGGTGTTCCAGCAGCGCCTTAATTTCGGAGGCGAAGGCGAAGAGGTGGCCATCCCAATAGTAGTAGAAGGGCTTTTTGCCGAGGCGATCGCGGGCGCAGAAGAGGGTGCGGGTGTTTTTGTCCCAGATGGCGAAAGAGAACATGCCGCGGAAGCGGGTGACACAATCGGGGCCGTACTGCTCGTAGGCGTGGAGGATGGTTTCGGTATCGCAGCGGGTGCGGTAGCGATGGCCGGCCTGATCGAGGGCGGGGCGGAGATCGGCGTGGTTGAAGATTTCGCCGTTGTAGACGATCCAAAGAGCGCCATCCTCGTTGGACATAGGCTGCTGGCCATCGCGCACGTCGATGATGCTGAGGCGGCGGTGGCCTAGGGCGGCATAAGAGTCGCGATAGTAACCGGAGGCGTCCGGGCCACGATGGCGAATAGCGTCCGTCATGCGGGCGAGGAGCGACTCCGGGGGCGCGCTGGGGGCACGGGTTACGAATCCTGCGATGCCGCACATACCTACTTGAGATTCTCACATGGCGAAAGTGGTCCGCAAAGCCGGTTCGCTCAGGGGGCAGGGGTGCGATTGGACTGATTTTGGCCGGGCAGGTGGTTTTTGAGCAAACGAAGTCCGGCTCCTGGTGCGGTTGACTGTCTGCTGAACGGGCAAGTGGCCGGATGCGGTCACAAAAGCCAGCACTTTCACTTACTCTTTGTATTTCTATAGGTTACAGGAAGATTGTGGACCGCTGGTACCGGAATTTGGCGTTATGCCGTGGTAGTCAAAAGACAGGAGTGGCCTCGTCCTGTCAAGCCGCAGTTTGGCTACCAGCCTTCTTTGAGGCCTTAGCGAAAACATGAACAAATGCAGACTGGCCATGGGCCTATTGCTGTGGGCGATGTTCCGCACCCCCGTAGAAGGCCAAACCTTAGTTGATTTGCGCACACAGAGCAAAAGTGTGGATTTTTCGGGGGCCGGATCCACTAAACCAATGCAAACGGGCAGCAGCCTTCCCGGTACCTGCTCGGTCGGGCAGTTTTTCTTCCTGACGAGTGCGCCCGCGGGGAGCAATGTTTATGCGTGCGATCCGGCCAATACGTGGACGTTGGAAGGCGGCAGCCTGACGGTGACCCCGGGCACTACAAACGAGGTGCTGTCGAGCACCGGGAGCAATATAGAGTGGCTCGCGCTAGGTGGGGATATATCCGGCGCTCCGGGTGGACTCACCGTTGGCCGGCTACAGGGACGGATAGTAAGCAATGCGGCCCCCTCCAACGGCCAGGTACTGCAATGGAACTCTTCCGCGAACCAATGGCAACCGGCGCCGGGGCAGGCCGGAAACTCTTCGTACGTGTTCACGGCGCAGGTCAGTATCACCATTCCGGGGACGGTCCACCAGTTTGGGACGGCTAATCTAATCGTGAATTGCTACGACAATTCCTCGCCGCCGCAGAATGTGGAGCCGGACAAGATCCAGATCAATCCGTCGAACTATAACGTCACGGTCAACTTCAGCACGGCGCAGACCGGCTATTGCGTAGTGAATGGGGCGGGGACGGCGTCGGTGGGTGGAGGGGGAAGCGGGTCCGTAAGCAGCGTGTTCGGACGGACCGGCGCGGTGATGTCCCAAACGGGAGATTACAACTTCGGGCAGATATCGGGGAGCGTCGGCGGGAGCCAACTCCCCGGCGCGGGCGGCGATGTGAGCGGCAGTCTGACATCCGCCACAGTTACCGGCATTCAGAACCGGGCGGTGGCGATCACAGCTCCGGTGAACGGGCAAGCACTGCTGTGGAATTCGGGTACTTCCGCATGGCAACCGGGCACAGTTTCGGGGAGCGGCTCGGTAACTAGCGTATTCGGACGGAGCGGCGCGGTAACGGCCCAGAGCGGAGATTACAGCTTTGGGCAGATATCCGGTACGATCGGCTCCAGCCAATTCCCTAATGCGGGCGGCGATCTGAGCGGCAATCTCACGGCCGCCACAGTGACCGGCATTCAAAACAGAGCCGTATCGAATACCGCTCCGACCAATGGCCAGACGCTCATGTGGAATTCCAGCGCTTCCGCGTGGCAGCCGGGCACGGTATCGGGCGGCAGTGGCGCGGTGACCAGCGTTTTTGGACGGACTGGGGCAGTCACGGCACAGACCGGAGATTACAGTTTTGGCCAGATGTCCGGCACGGTGGGCTCCAGCCAGCTTCCCGCCGCGGGCGGCGATCTTACCGGAACCCTGACAACCGCCACGGTGAAGGCGATACAGGGCCAGCCGCTGTCCAGCACATATCCCAGCAACGGCCAAGCCCTGATGTGGAACTCCAGCGCGGGGGCGTGGCAGGCATCGAACATATCGGGAGGCGGAGGCGGCGGAGCGACCATGGCGTACCAATTGGGCGATTTGTTGGCCGTGCGGACTTCATCCACGGTACTGACTATCGGCGCCGGTTGCGGATCCACGTCGCCTTGCAACGTGCGTTTCGGTTACCAGGTGTACAGCATTATCAACAGCGCGACGGTCACCATCAGCGGCAGCGCCAGCGGAGCGGCGTATATTTACATCAACGGTTCGGGCAATCTGACGGTCGGGAACAATTTGACTGTCACCTGCTCGGCGGGTTGTACCCAGCAGACCGGAATTACCGCATTTCCCCCGAACGTTCTGCCGGTCTATAGCTGGACGGCGACCAACGGCACCTGGGACAGCACGGGCGGCCGGGACCAGCGGGCATTCTTGAGTTCCAAGACGCTGGCGGGCGGGCAGGGGGTCATCGTCACGGAAGCCCCGGGGCAGAGCACTTTGGCGGTAGACAACGGCGTGATCCCTACTTATCTGATGAACTCGGCAACTCTAAGCTTCCCGGCCATTGCGACCGGGACCTGCGCCGCGGATCAGACAATCGTCGTGAGCGGGGCCAACCCCGGCGACGCGGTGGCGCCCGGATGGCCGGCGCTGCCGACAGGAGTTTTCGGCATCATGCTGGTGAGCAGCGCGAACACGGTGACAATCCGGCTATGCAACTTGTCGGGACTGGGAGTCACTCCGCCTAGCAGCACTTATCGGGCGACTATTGTGAGGAATTACTAGATATGAAGCAATCGGGCATCGGCTTACAGCTTGCACTTCTGATGTTTGGAATGCAGCCTCTGTTGACGGGGCAGACCGTGGTGAATGGGGGCCGCACGCAGATCGGCCCGTGGGATGCGTCGGGCGCCAGTTACACGCTACCGGCAAAGCGCGGGACGACCGCGCAATTGCCCGCCACCTGCACGCAGGGCGCGGAGTACTTCGCCACGGATGCTGCGCCGGGGCAGAATAAATACTTATGCACAACTACGAACACATGGACGCAGCAACTGACGGGAACGAGCACGTTCCAGCAGCTTGGGGCGGGCGCCGTGGTACGGACGGTGACGTCCAAACTACAGGATGTGGTCCACGTGAAGGATTTCGGCGCCAAAGGGGACGGCGTCACGGACGATTCGGCCGCATTTGAGGCGGCCCTGGCTTCGGGGGCTGGGGAGGTCCGGGCGGACGACGGGATATACGTCGTCAACAGCCAGATCACGCTGCTCAAAAACCAGAAGATCCACTTTGGAGTGGGGACGCATACGGTCGGGGGTATCCGATTCTCGGACTCGCTCACGGACCAGACGGGGACGGGTCAGATCGAATGCGCGGGCTCCGGACAAAGCACACTGATGTTACGCAATGGCGCGAACGTGGACGTCATTACCCAGGTTAACTTCGCATTGCTGACCGGACAAAACAGCCAGTATGGACTGTTCCGCGGAGAGATCCGCGGTTGTACGATCGACGGCAACAAGACCAATCAAACTGGGACGAGCTACGGCATCCGGCTATATGGTCACGGGCTCGAGATGACAGATGTGTCTGTGCGCAATGCGTACTCTGACGGCATATACACCGAATGGGGACTGGATTCCACCTACGCCACGCCCAACAACGACTTGGAGGGGTTCTTCACCGGCATCCGCTCGGCGTTCAATCAGGGGAACGGCTGGACCTTTCGCGGCCCGCACGATTCCGATTTCGTCGAAGTGATCCTTTACCAGAACGGCGGCTGGGGAATGCAGGTCCAGATCTCCAGCACTTACAACGGCAACGGTCACCTGGCCAGCGTCAATGCGTTTCTAAATACTCTGGGCGGTATATACAGCAATAGCTCGTTCGATGGAAGCCAGGTTGACGCCACCACAGTCACCGGCTGGGGTATGCTCATCGATAGCGGGGCGGGCAGCCACAATCTGGCTTCCTCCGAGTTCTCGGGGCCCACGGGCCTGGAGGTACGGGCTCCCAGCCAGATCGTTTCCGGCAACGTCGTGAACACCACCACGGCTGGCCTACGGTTGAATGGCGGATCGGGAAACTTCACGCTGCAGATGTTCAACAACACTGGCTATCAGATCGATTTCGCGAACGAAGTGGGGCCCAGCACGATCATCGCCGATTCGGCAAATGCCGCGCCGGGCAGCATGTTCAATGGCACGCCCAACCAAGCCGATTTTATCTTCTTCAATTTTGGCGGCGTGGCATCCAACCGCTACGTCTCGTGGCCGGCGCAGACGGTGCACGTGGCCGGATGGGCGCCACAATTTCCGCAAAGCAATTCGGTAATGGCGGTGATCAACGATACCACGCAGACCGGCACTTTGTCGGCTAGCAATCTGCAACTGAGCAGTTCGGCGCAAGTTGGCAGCGCCACCTTCGCGACCCTGGGGAGCGCCGCAAACGGGAGCATGTTGTACTGCTCGAATTGCACGCAAACTGCGGCCTGCGCGGCGGGGGGCTCCGGGGCGATGGCCATGTACCTGAACGGGGCGTGGTCCTGCGGGGGCAGCGGCAGCGGGGGCAGCTACACCTTTCGCAACAACCTGACCAACACATCGGGCACAGTGGACTTTACGCCGCTCGATTCCAGCGTGATGAATGCCGTAGACGACTTCCTGCCCGGCAAGGACACCAACGGCACCATCGGCGCGTTGCACTGGGATGTCGTCACGTTAGGCACAACCTGCTCGAATTACATGTCGCAGGGCGTAGTGAATCACCCCGGAATCTTCTTTCTCAACAGCGGCAGCAACGCCGGCGACGGCTGCTCCATGACGTTATCCGACTCGGTGGATGGGGCGGTATATCCGTTTGCGAATCTGGCGGCAGGGTCCTGGACATATTGGGAACTGCAGGCAATTTTCCAAACCGACGCCAGCAGCGTGAGCAGTGCCCGCTATCTAACCGGCCTCAGCGACAATCAATCCGCCTATCATCCTGCAAACGGGAATGAAATCGGCGTACGGTTCGATTCGGCCGGCGGCGGATGTCCCTCGAACGAGAGCACTACGAACTGGGTATACGAAGTGATCGTAGCTGGGACAAAAACGTGCTTGAACAGCGGTTTAGCCGTTGCTCCGAACACCTGGTATCATGTACGCATTTATTCCACCACGCAGGGCACAATCCAGTTTCAGATTAATAGCGCCTACTCGGGAAGCGTAACGGCGGCACCGACGGCCAACCTGGCGCCGCAACTCATTAATATGACAACCGGCGGCAAGGCGGAAGGCCTGTTCGTCGATTGGTGGGCAATGAAGATCCAGGGGTTGGCGCGATGAAGACGGTGGTCCCAATGCTGGCGTCCTCGTGGTCTGGGTAACAGTACGCTTTTAATTCCCGTTTGTCACATTTCATATTCATCCACGATGAACTCCTCACATGTAATCCGGGACCGTCTTTGACGAGTCGGGCGACCAACACACGCTGCTGGCTCCGCTCAAGTGGTTTTTGGCATGGGCTTGCCAGCGGCATGCTTAAGCCGCTGAGATGCCGTATCCGTCCTGCCGAAAGCAAAACCCGCAATCCCATGCTTTATTCTGCAAGCATCTCCTAAACATGATCCCGAGGACCACGAACGAAGCATCCTAGATATCGGTCACAACGCTCGACACTATTATCTCGTCTTGCGGTTTCTGCACGTTAGGGTAGTTAGTCGGATTCTTATGTTCTAAGTTAGTGCGGTGCCGTGGTAAGTAAGAGGCAGGAGTGCCTCAGGCTGTCAAGCCACAATATCGGCTACCGACTCTCTTTTGAGGCTCTTTGAGGACATGCATACACACAGACTGGCGATAGGGCTCTTGTTAGGGGCGGCGGCTGCTGCCGCGGGAATGGGTCAAACCTTGGTTGACACGCAGGGGTTGGTGCGATGAAGACGTTGGCCTTAATGGCGGCGTTTGCCTGGTCTTCCCTGGCCGCCATAAGCAATTTTCGCGTATTGGGCACGACAGCCACGCAGGCTTTGATTGGGTACACGGCGCCGGATGGGAATGCCTGTACGATCCAGGTTAGCCAGAGCGCGGGCCTGACGACCCCGGCCCTGGATGTGGACCCGGGCACCTTTGCCAACTCCAACTTGGACTTGAGCCGCCCGAGCACCGTGACGGCTGGGGCTTCCCGCGTAGTGCTGGTCGGCCAGCGCACGGCGCAGTATGCGACTGCCGGGACGTACTCCGGTGTCCGGCATTTCTCGCGGGCACTTCAAGCCTATACGCCGTATTTCGGCGCCATCACTTGTCCCTCTACCGGCGACACAGTCAGCTTCACATTTACGACGGGCAACATTCCGGCAGGCAGCACCTACGGCGATCCGTGGCTATCCGATGCCACGCATCCCGGCGATCAGCCTTGGCCGGAGGCTGTGGGAGGCCTGGCTACGGAGTCCTTTATCGACCCTCTGACGGGCGTCCTTCTGCAGCGGCTTGGTTTGCGGGGCAATAATTGGGGGCTCTGGAACAAAGTGCCATTTGGTTCCGCTTTCAACCAGGGACAGACCACACCTTGCGACACGGCAGGGCCCTGGATTTCACCCTGCAACGTGACGGCTGGCACAGGCAGCACGACGGCTGGCAACACTACCATGCCGCTGGTGCTGCGCCCGCTCCTAACCGCGAACAATGCCTGGAACTCGGGATACGGTTCCTCCAGCTACGGGCAGATTTGGACACTTGACCAACTCAGCGTCGCGCTGACCGGCTATGTTAGTTCCAACACGACCAGCATCCGTGTGCTGGACGCCTGCATCTCGCTAAACGACGGAGCCTCGTGCGCCAGTTCGACCGAGCAGATAACCATGGGGCTGACCAGCAGCCAACAGATCTTAGGCCAAGCCAACACTTCCCAGTTCGGAGTCCTTCCCTGGCTGTTGGACACTAACCCGAGATTCAACGTGCAGGAATCGTCTCCGCATTCGGGAACCGCGACGGTGTCTGGCAATAAGGTGACCTGGGTGTCCGGGGATAGCTTCAGCCTTTATTGGGTTGCCGGAGGCAACGGACATATCCGGCTATCGACGAACAACGATGCTTGCACCACGCCGCCGAACACTACCACATCGACCGAATACGCGATCAGCGGGTTCGTGGACGGCAATGACTTGACTGTTTCCGGCACCCCTCCGACCGGGAATGTTTACTGGTGCGCCAATAATTTTGCAGTGCTGGTGTGGCGCGATCAGGCGCCCACGGACGGCAGCACCGTAACGCTCACGGCTGCCAGCATGGCTGTGATCGAAAGTACGTCGCCAACTTATCCGGACAACGGCGTGGGCACCGCTTGTCTTAACAAACTGGTGAACGGCGGTTTTTTCTGCCTGTTTGGGGGACTCTACTGGATCGACCCGGCGACCGCGTCTACTGCCTATTACGGATACATGATCGCTTCAGCCATGAATAGCAGTGGAGCTTACATTACAAATCCGTGGAAAACGATCGGTCTTATGCCGGCCGGTGAGACGGCCAATATCGACCAGGCCCAGGCCAATCTGACATTTTACAATGTCGCGTTAGATACGGCCGGCGGCGGCCCCCTGGTGATCCAAGGAGTGTTTAACCCCACCTCTATTGCCCAGCCGACGGCTCCCTATGGCAATGGTTCGCAGGTTCAGAATGCCAGCGTGACCAGCACCACCGCGTATTCCGTCACGTATAGCAACGGGTTGACCTTTACGAATCTGTCTCCACAGGTGAGCGCGTCCGAGAGCGTTGTGGACCAGATGAGCCGCTTCGACTCGACATTCAATCCCACCAAGTTCAGTACCGGGCCGAACGGTTGGAATTGCATTCCATACGGCATGTCCACCGGCGTTTTTTACTTCGTGTGCTATTCGACTGGAGAGGATAGCCCAGGCTGGATATTCGCGTTCTCACCAGGGGACGGAAATCCCGCTCACGCCGGCCAGACCGGAGGCCCACAGATCGTAGGGGCCGTCACCACCTTTGACACGCCCAACGGTTCAGTGGCCTCTACGCAGACCGGATACACGGGACGCAGTCTGCATGCTGTCGCGGAAACTGGCGAAACGGGTTGGGTACAGATCCAAGGCAATGGATACCCCCCGATTAATACTTCCAACATCGCGAGTATCCCGGCCACCAGTCCGAGTTGCTCCACTTTTGGTCTCGCGAGCAACAATCAGTGCATCCTGATTAACATTAACAGCTACACGGGCGCCGGCGTGACGGGATATGAACCGTATTTCTCGGGTTCCTATCTGCAGTTCCAGTTCACTGGCGCGCCCGGCGAGATGCGCACTACGCAGGTTGGCGACACTGCTTGCGTAGCGGCCAGCACCGTCACAAACTGTCAATGGTTCGTCCAGCAGCAAGAGCTCATGACGCTGGCCATCAAGAATTATAACGGCGTCAACGGCGCGTGGGTTTTCGAGCGGAACGGTTACGGCGCTGAGTTGGCAATCCCAAGCGGCCCGGTAACCCTATGGTGGATCAGTTGCCAATGGAGCATCCCTCCAGGGGGCACCACGGAGAACGGGTCGATGGCAGCTTACTGGAACCCGTTGGCGGGATGCGGCGGTTCGCCGGATCCGCATGGCGCCTGCCTGATCCAGGACACCAACAACACCAGCGGACATGGTGAGTGGCGCGATGGCGGCGGGGCAGTGGCCACCAACGTTCCGGAGTGGTCCCAGCCGATCTGGGGCTGGCCGACCGACTACCAGACCACCGTGGGATCGGTTCCGGGCATCTTGAGCCTGCCTTTTGCCAACGTGACGCCCTTCCAAGCCGCAGCCGTCAATTATACGAGTACGAATCCGCCTTTTGCGGGCGTGTATGGGCATCCTTGGGGGTTTGATGCCGGCAGCCATCCCAACGCGGCAGGGGCAAACGCCACAGCTTACGAATCCATTCGCGCATTCGATAATACTCCGGTACAAGGCGGCAGTGGCGACCCGTCTTTCACCTTGGTGAGCGGACAGCTTTACGTGGCGACGCCTAGCCTGGTGACCGACCCGGACGATTTCTTCGGATCCGGCACCGTGGTCGGGATCAATCGTAAGCTCATGGCGCAAGGGAACAGTTGCGGCTCCCATCCGCTGATCGACATCAGTGGACCGGGGTCCAGCATAAGTACGGGCACCTCCGGTTCCTACACAGCCTGCTTCGCGCGCGCAAATGGGGAGTGCGCTCCGAGTAGCACCGTGGGCCAAGTCTATATCAACTGTCCCGGGGTCACCTGGCCATCTTGCACCGGCAGCGGCATCCACGGCGGCAACCCACTAGGCGTCGGCAACGATATCTGCGTGGGGAACCTCGCCGAGGATGGCAACACGGTGCGGCAATTCACGTTGGACCGCACCGATTACGCCGGGGCGTACACCCGCAGCCTGGTGAGCGCCACCTCTCGATTGCGCATGGTCTACGGGTTTGAAAGCAACCGCCTGCTGCCGGACGATTCCTGGCTGCTCTTGCGCACCGAGTGGCTCAATTATCAGCGAAACGACATGTGGATGGCGAAGATGCTGCCGTATCCGCCGGCGGATTCGGTGGCTCGCGGGACCTTCATACCGGTCACCCTTACGGTGAAACCGCCAGCGGGGTTGGCCGTGAACAACGCGATCGTCCAATTTGGTTATCAGGAGTACGGGGCTCCGCAGTTCATCGACTGCACCACGCGGGGCGACGCCTGCATTGCCACGGCCAGCACGGTAACACCGGGTAACGAGCCGTTCTATTTCGCTTCTGAGAATCCGGCCGGAGCGCCGTGCGCATCGGGTTGCACGATCACCGTTCCCGCCATCTCACAGAGGATTTTGTATTACCGGGTTCAGTATCGGGCCGCTAATAATGCGGTGATTGCCAGCGGCCCGCTGGTCTCGGTGGTTGTTCCTTAATTTGGATACCCGGTAAACTGGGGGAGTGCTGCACAAAACATAGATGGGTCTGCGGGTAGTCCTTTTCGAGGCAGCCCACGAGCCCGCCGTGCGCGCCTTCAACTCTCGCTTGCGGGCGGCGGACGCGTTGCTATTCCCATTGCCGGAGACCGCTCCGGCGCCAAATCCAAACACCTCAGCGCCTGGTATTGAATTCCGCCATTTCGTGGTGGTGGACGATGCCGGAGAGGTCCGCGGAGGCTACTTTATCCGCACGCAGCCGTTTTGGATCCGTGGCCAGGTCCACGCGGTGGCCCACTATAACGCTCCTCTATCGGAAGGCATCGTCGACAAGCGCTATGCCGTAGTTGGCGCGGTAATGCTGGCGCACGCGCTCACCGAACAGCCTCTGCTCTTCGCCATGGGCATGGGAAGCATGGACCGGCCCTTGCCGCGCATGCTGCGGGCGATGGGCTGGCCGATCCTGGAGACTCCCTTCTATTTCCTGGTCCTGAACGGCACCCGGTTTCTGCGCAACATCGGGCCCTTACGCAGCAGGGCGGAACGCCGCATCGCGGCCGACGTTTTGGCGTTTTCAGGCATTGGCGGGCTGGCGATAAGAGGAGTGCAGGCGACGCGCACGCGGAGCCGGTTCGACAGGCGCTTTCAGCGGCGCCCCATCCAAGAATTTTCCCAATGGGCCGACCGCATCTGGCTAGACAGCGTGGAGCGGTATTCGCTGAGTGCCGTGCGCACGGCGGATTACCTGCGGTTCATCTATCCGGGCATGGGCTCTCCGTACTATGGAGTGCAACTGACCGAAGGCGATGTGCCGGTCGGATGGGTGCAGATGCTCGACTGCCAGCTTCGCGACCGCTCGTACTTCGGGGAGATGCGGGTAGCCGCGCTGGTCGATGGCGTGGGCCCGCCCGCGGCTATTCCTTCGCTCGTTCATAGCGCCGTGGTGGCGGCCAGGGAGCGCCATGCCGACATTGTGGTCTCCAACCAGATGCATCGGGATTGGACTTCTGCGCTGAAGGCCGCCGGGTTCTGGCAAGGCCCTTCCAATTACCTGCTGGCTTTATCCAAGGAGCTGCGCAAGCTGCTGGAACCGCTGGATGAGGCGATCCCACGTATCCATTTCAATCGGGGCGATGGCGATGGCCGGGTGAACCTTCTATATACTGAACCTAACCGATGAACACGGTCCCCCTCGAACTCATTTTGCTTCAATTAGGAGAACCGCCCTACTCCGACGGCAAGATTTCAGAGCTTCTGGCGTGGGCCACTTCACGCGAGTTGCCTTGTTCAGCCGCGGAGCTGACACGGTTGGAGCAGTTGGCGGGAACTATGGCGGCCGACACTGTGTTAGCGCGCCTGGAACCTGTGCACACCGATTGCGGCTGCTGGTTGCGCGCAGCGCTGCTGGAATCGGCCGACCGCTTCGAGGAAGCTGCCGCGGAGTTGCGGTTTCTGCGTGAGAAAACTGCCGGCGAGGAGCGCGCTCTGGTCATGCTCGCTGCGGCCCGCAACCTGTTATCCGCGGGGCG
>Ga0302326_10010835_pt1 | contig 19688 bp, 18 predicted proteins | sample Palsa_T0_3_FD_202264 | JGI IMG/M metagenome (GOLD analysis project Ga0302326, IMG submission 202264) | Peat permafrost microbial communities from Stordalen Mire near Abisko, Sweden - Palsa_T0_3 | ecosystem: Environmental > Terrestrial > Soil > Palsa > Peat permafrost | place: Sweden: Abisko...
GGGCAGCCCCACTTGCGAGAGATTGAGAGGTGCGCGTTTCAGTCATGCAGATCAGAGATGCGGTTCACTCCGATTTTGAAGAGATCACGAAGATTTATAACGAGATTGTTCTAACTTCCACGGCAATTTACAACGATCGGCCAGTGACGCTGGAGGATCGAGTGGCGTGGTGGAAAGGCCGCTGCGCGCAAGGGTTTCCAGTTGTGGTGGCAGAGGCTACTGGGATCGGAACGCCGATTGCCGGGTTCGCTTCTTTTGGTGAGTTTCGGGCGTGGCCCGGATACCGGTTTTCGGTGGAGGGAACAGTGCATATTCACGCTTCCGCGCGCGGTCAGGGCGTGGGAACTGCACTGTTGCAGGGGATTGTTCGGCGCGCTCGCGAGATGGGCAAGCACACGATGATTGCCGGAGTAGACGCAGAGAACGCTGCATCGTTGCGCTTTCTGGGTCGCTTTGGCTTCGAGCGCGTGGCCCATTTCCGCGAGGTTGGGTATAAATTTGACCGGTTTCTGGACCTGGTTTTCCTGCAGTATTGGCTTACGCCGCCCGCGCGGGATAGAGAACCTGATCTAGTCGATGCCTGACGCATGGATGCGACGGGAATATCTATCCCGCGCTTTGGCCCGCGCTTTGGCCCGCGCTTCGGCGAAATGCTGCATCCGAATCGAGTGAATTTCTCTGGGAGCTGAACATTACATCAGTTACTATTGATGGATTACCTTTGCGGTAAGCCACAAGTGGGGCTCATGTTCAAGCTGAGACCGAAATGGGCGCGCTTCGCAGGTCCGAACTCCGCGGTCAAACTGCTGGTTGCGGCTGCGGTGGGAGCAGTGCTGTTCACGCTGGCAGCCGGGGCGTTGGTTTACGGCAACACGCGCAGACTGATTGCAGCGGCCGATTGGGTGGAGCATACGCAGGAAGTGCTGAACTCCCTGCAGCGCGCGTCGCTCCTACTAGAGCGGATCGAGTACCGGAGCCGCCTGTACTCCCTGACGTCCAATGAGGAACAGTTGAACAGGGCGCGCGCCAGCGCAAACCAACTCGATACCTCGATTGCACATCTGACGGCTCTAGTTGCGGACAACCTTGATCAGCTCAAGAGCCTTGATGATCTTGGCGGGTGCTCCAGGGAATTGGGCCTCTCGCTGAATAGCTTTACGACGAGCTCGATCCTGCCGGAAAGCCAGATCCAGCGTTGCCAGCAAACGATCGGATTGATGACCGAGCGCGAGCAGTGGCTGTTGCAGGAACGGAACAAGCGGTCGCAGCGCAGTTCGTTCGCTTCGATAGGAACGGAGATTGCGTTTGTCATTGTCTCTCTCATTTTGATGACGCTATTGTTTGGGTTTCTGCTGAGGGATGCGGTGTTACGGCAGCGAGAAGGCAAGCAGACGGCCCTGACCAACGAGCGCCTGGCGCGGAGCGTGAATGCGCTTGAGGACCAGGCTCAGGAATCGGACCTGCTGACTGCGGCACGCGATGAACTCCAGCTCTGTATGGACGTAAAGCAGCTCTACCAGTCGGCTGCGAACAGCTTCTCGCGTCTGTTGGCGGGCTCCAGCGGAGGATTGTGTCTCATCAACAATTCGCGGCAACTGGTGGAGGTGGTGTCGTCATGGCATGGGAGTGGGGATGAGCTTGAGGTGGAGGATCTCTATACGCCGGAATCCTGCTGCGGACTTCGCTCAGGCCAGCCTCGCTGGCGGCAGCCCGGTGTCTCGGAGATTCATTGCACGCACTTTTCCGGGCAGCCTCCAAATCGTTATCTCTGCAACCCGATTGTCGCCCATGGAAACACACTGGGTATGCTGTATGTGCAATGTCCCTCGGATGAGGTTGTGCTTGCGGTGAACCGGCACATGGACGGTCTGCGGCAATTGGTTCAGCTCACAGGCATGGCGATCGCCACCCTGAATCTGCAAACCAAGCTGGAGAACCAATCCATACGCGACTCGCTCACCGGTCTCTTCAACCGGCATTTCATGCAGATTTCGCTGGAGCGGGAGTTGGCGAGGGCTGCGCGGCGCAAGCAGGTTCTCGCTGTCTTCATGCTCGATCTGGATCACTTCAAGAATTTCAACGATACATACGGACACGCCGCTGGGGATATGGTATTGCGAGCAGTCGCGGATGTCTTTCGAGCGGGTATTCGCACGGAAGATATCGCCTGCCGTTACGGAGGCGAGGAGTTCACGATCATTCTGCCGGATGTGGCACCGGCTGTGGCTCAGGAAAGGGCTGACAGCATTCGCCGTGCGGTGGAAAATCTGCGTCTCCCGTTAGAGCGCGAGTTCTGCGATCAATTTACGGTGTCGATCGGCGTGGCTCTCTACCCCAACGACGGCGAGGCGGCAGACCAGTTGCTGCGCCGGGCCGATCAGGCGCTCTACCGGGCCAAGCACTCCGGTCGCAATCAGGTGGTGCTGTACGAAACAACTGCGTCCGTCAGTTGAGTCTGCTGCGTCGCGGCCAGAGTTGGTCCCGGCAAGCATTCTTGACTTGAACGGGCTCGGTGTTACACTCGCAGAACTTCCCAATGCTTGCAAAAATATTAAGTGCTGCCGTTTATGGCATCGATGCCAATCTGATTGATGTAGAGGTAGACCTGAGCGGAACCGTCGCTGAGGAAGACCGTTTTCATACCGTGGGGCTGCCGGATGCGGCAGTACGGGAAAGCCGTGATCGGGTGCGCGCGGCCATGAAGAACTCCGGCTACCTGATTCCGCCCACGCACATCACCATCAACCTTGCTCCCGCCGATATCAAAAAAGAAGGCGCCGGCTTCGATCTGCCTATCGCCATCGGGATTCTTAGCGCCTACGGAGCGCTGCAGGGCTCGGCGGATCTGACGCGATTTCTGCTGGTGGGGGAATTGGGTCTTGACGGCGGCCTCAGGCCGGTGCCAGGGATTCTCTCGATCGCAGTGCTGGCGCGGGCGAGGGGAATTGCGAACCTGATCCTGCCCGCGGTAAATGCGCCGGAAGCGGCTGTTGTCGAAGGAGTCAATGTCTTCCCGGTGGCGTCTCTTGCAGAGGTGATCGAGCTGCTTAACTCGACACTGCTGGGCGAGGTGCAGCGTGCGCCCTTTCGCGTGGCCACGGATGAGTTGCTGGGCGAACTGCATCATTTCGCTGCGGACTTCAGCGATGTGCGCGGGCAGCAGACGGCCAAGCGGGCGCTTGAAGTAGCGGCTGCGGGCGGCCACAACATTCTGATGATCGGGCCGCCTGGGTCGGGCAAGACGATGCTGGCTAAACGGCTGCCATCCATTCTTGCTCCGCTTACCTTTGAAGAAGCATTGGAGACAACCAAGATTCATTCTGTGGCCGGAGTGCTTGACGCGGCGCAGGGGCTGGTGGCGCAGCGGCCATTTCGCGCTCCCCATCACACGATCTCGGATGCCGGGCTGATCGGCGGCGGCGCTGTACCTCGTCCGGGGGAAGTTTCTCTTGCGCACAACGGTCTCTTGTTTCTGGATGAGCTGCCGGAGTTTCCGCGCAATGTGCTGGAGGTGATGCGGCAGCCGCTGGAGGATCACACGGTAACTATCGCGCGGGCTTCTATGTCGCTTACATTTCCGGCCAGGTTCATGCTGGCGGCGGCGATGAATCCCTGTCCTTGCGGGTATTTCAACGACAAATCGCGCGATTGCCAATGTACGCCGCCTATGATTCAACGCTACGTGGCCAAAGTTTCTGGGCCGCTATTGGACCGGATCGACATTCACATCGAGGTGCCGGCGGTGCAATACAAGGAACTGCGCGGTGGCGCGGCGGCCGAGGGATCGATTGAGATTCGCGATCGGGTAATGCAGGCTCGTGAGCGGCAGCGGGAGCGCTTCCTGAAAGCCGGTGAGCGGATATTTGCCAATGCTCAGATGGGAACGCGGCAGATTCGCGCCTATTGCGAACTGGGCGCCGATGCCGAACGGCTGCTGGAGCGAGCCATGCAACAGCAGGGGCTGAGCGCGCGAGCGCATGATCGCATTCTTAAGGTGGCGCGGACGATTGCAGATCTTGAGGGAGCACCCGACCTTGCGGTGAGCCACCTGGCTGAGGCGATCCAATACCGTACGCTGGACCGGAGCTACTGGGCCTGATTGCCTGAACAGATTATGAGGCGAGGTTACCTAGATGGGGTACTGGAGTGGATATTACGTTGTATATAACTCCATCGAAGTTGTATATAGCTCCATCGAAATGAGTGCTAACTTTGTCTCATGTAAACGACTCAATTCCTCGCGTTAGCGTATTGGAGCTAAGTTTCTACTTCAACTGCCTGGCGACGACTAGAGAGACTTGGTCACAGGAACGCACGCAGAGAGAGTTGCAATGTTCGCGATTGAATGCATTACCCTTGCCGTTTTCGTCAGTCCGATGTTCGCCCTATTGTTTGCCAAATATTTCAAACTGGACGTCCCGGTGACCCAGCGGCAGCGACATGTAATGCGAAGACGGCTGACGCCGCAGGTGGACGCAAATGGAATTCCCGTCTGCAGGAAAACGCACGGCCATTTGAATCAATAGCATTGGACCTTGCCCATCTGGGCTTAGATCAAAGTTATACACAAGCGTGACTCCCGTGGGATGGGGATGCAACTTGCGTTGTATGGGAAACCTCCCGTCCTGAGCAGAAGATAGTTAGAGAGATGGTTTAAAGACGGTACTTTCGTAAGTGCACACGTCTTGCGATTCTGTCCCTCATGTGTTTCGGAATCGTCCACGGCCGGAGTTTCTCTGGTCGGCTGGATGCTGGAAGGGTAGAAGCGAATGTCAGTACTTCAGTCCAATGCAGATGCACTTTTGGTTGCTATTCCGATGATCGGAATCCTCGTCGTGGGTTTCTTTCGACTGGATGAACTGGTAGGCAAATCAAACAAGAAGCCAGTTATCCATCGCCGGCAGATTGCAGGCCTTGATGAAAGAGGACGCCAGGTCTGTTTGGATCCCGATGGAACGGTGCAAGCCGATCAAAGATCTACGCGAACACCCCGCAAGAAGAGATAGTGGCAGTGACGAACACAGATAGGTCTATTTACATTACCTACGTAAGTTGAAGTCTTTAAGAACCCCGTCCGATGAAGAGATCGAGCGTCTCAACCGATGCCTGCCACAGGCGGGTTGGTCGATCGCCCGAAAGGACGGAAGTTCAATGGCGGCACTGGAATCGAATACAGACGCGATCCTGATCGCAATACCGATGGTCGGGCTGCTCTTTGCTACATTTTTCAGGTTGGATGAAGCCTTTAGCAGGTATCCGAAGCCCTCGAAAAACGGCCACCCCCTATCTTGTCGAGACAAAGATGGGCATCCGGTCTGCATTGAACCGGATGGGAAGCTGCACAGGAAGCCGGTTGGCACCTCCAGGCTGGCACCTCCGGGCCGGACCAGAACGGACCTGGAATAGATCGGACCGGATGGATCCAAAGAATACGGATCGGATAAGGTGTTCAATATGGTTCCGAAGTCGTGCCTTTTCTGAGAATTAACCTTTCGCCGGTAGCCGCAGAAGGACCGAGGGGCCCAAAATGGGCATAAAATGTGTTGATTAACCAGATCAGGCGGTGTTGAGGAATCACAGGAAATGTGCTATAAAAAAGAGTTGACCTGCAAGCACCTTGGGTATAGATTCGGTAGTGCTATCCAACAAGGCTGATTCGCGCAGACAGAGTAGAAAGACTGGTTGCGCACTGCGTCGCCTCAATCCCGCATTTTGATCCCGCATTCCTTTCTGTACTTGCGGTTTGCCTTGCGGCATCGTTGTGCCGGTAGTGTGTTTCTTGTTCTGAATTGAGCATTCACGCTTCTCTTTAATGGGTAGTGTGAATTTCATCTGGCAGTATCGGGCTCAAGCAGCTTTGGAACTGGGGGCAAGATTTTTGAACTTAAGCCCCCGCTTCTGCGTCTAATAAATGGCAGCATACAAAATAGGATTGTGCCGCTTAACGGCCTTCCTCTGCACCGGAGAACCGGGCAGTGACCACCACAAAGGAGAACGATGCATATGCGCTCGGAACTGATTTTTGGGGCACTTACTCATGTGTCCAACCGCTACCAGCTGTGCCAACTGGCGAGCAAGGCAACCAGGAAGCTCCACAAGCCGAACAGCCGGCTGCAGGATACGACCAACGAGGTTCTGTATCGCTTCCGCAATGCAAACCCTGGCATGTCGGCGCCCATGGCGGAGCCGCAAGACCAACAGAATGTTCAGCCGGTCGAGCAGCGCCGCGCAGCCTAATCGCGCGGCCTGCACCACCCGCACCATCCCATCCGCAAGACCCTCTCCGGAGCATCTTTTTACCCTCACTTTATTCTCCCCACCTTGCTCCGCCCGTAATTGGCGAATTTGCAGGTAACCGCGCAGGAATCCATGACCATTGCTGAATTAAAAGAAAAAAACATCACAGAACTGAGCCGTATCGCGCGGACTCTGGACATCCAGGGCGCCAGCGGCCTTCGCAAGCAGGACCTGATTTTCAAGATTCTTCAGGCGCAAAGCGAAAAGGAAGGCCACATCTTTGCCGAGGGCGTGCTTGAAATTCTGCCTGACGGGTACGGCTTTCTTCGTTCGCCGGACTATAACTATTTGCCCGGCCCAGACGATATCTATGTCTCGCCCTCGCAGATCCGCAAGTTCGATCTAAAGACCGGCGACACCATCAGCGGCAACGTGCGGCCTCCGCACGAAGGCGAGAAGTATTTTGCCCTGGTCAAAATCGAGGCCATCAACTTCGAGTCTCCTGAAGAGACGCGCAACAAGATTCTCTTTGACAATCTGACACCGCTTTATCCCCAGGAGCGGATCAAGATGGAAACGATTCGCGAGGGCACCAGCGGCCGTGTCATGGATCTGCTGACGCCAGTGGGCAAAGGCCAGCGCGGGCTGATCGTCGCGCCTCCCAGAACCGGCAAGACGATGCTCCTGCAGTCGATTGCCAACTCTGTGACCTCAAATCATCCGGAGGTTGTCCTCATCGTTTTGCTGATCGACGAGCGTCCTGAAGAAGTCACGGACATGCAACGTTCGGTCAAGGGCGAAGTTATCAGCTCCACCTTTGACGAACCGGCGGCGCGCCATGTGCAGGTAGCTGAAATGGTGATTGAGAAGGCCAAGCGGCTGGTGGAGCACAAACGCGATGTGGTGATCCTGCTGGATTCGATCACGCGTCTGGCGCGGGCCTACAACACCATCGTTCCGCCGTCGGGCAAGGTGCTCTCAGGCGGCGTGGATTCGAACGCGCTGCAGCGGCCCAAGCGCTTCTTTGGCGCAGCGAGAAACATCGAAGAGGGCGGTTCGCTCACAATCATTGCAACGGCCCTGGTAGATACAGGTTCGCGCATGGATGAAGTTATCTTCGAAGAGTTCAAGGGCACCGGCAACATGGAAGTGATTCTGGATCGCAAGCTCGTGGACAAGCGCGTATTCCCAGCCATCGACATCCAGCGCTCCGGCACCCGCAAGGAAGAGTTGCTGATTCCGAAGGAAGATCTGCAGCGCATCTGGGTGCTGCGTAAGGTGCTCAATCCGCTGTCACCCGTAGAGGCAATGGAACTGCTCGTGAGCCGCCTGGAAAAGGTGCGCAACAACGCAGAGTTCCTTCAGAACATGAACCATTTGTAAGAACCCGAGTGAGAAGGGAAGTCGGCAGAGACGATGTGCGGATTTCCCTCTCGCTGTTAAAATAAGAAAGTTCTTCTCCACTGTGGGGCTGTAGCTCAGCTGGGAGAGCGCCTCGTTCGCAACGAGGAGGCCAGCGGTTCGATCCCGCTCAGCTCCACCATAAAATCAACAACTTGCGGTACCCCCTCCATCTCCCGATGGGCATTTGTGTCGTAGTTTGTGCCGTAACTTTTCTTTGTGTCGGAAACATCGATTTTCGGCGCTGGTTTCATGCTTAGCGCGTCCAGCGCGTTTCGCTTCGCTTCCATCCGAATGTGGCTGTAGTGTCCGAGCATTTTCTTGGAGACGTGCCCGGCAATTGACATGATCGTTTGGTCGCTTGCCTTGGACTCAGCAAGCTCCGTGATGGCCTGATGCCACGTATCGTGGAAGCGCAATCCCTTGAATGGGCTTTTCAGTCCGCTGATTTCGGCGTCACACTTGGAGCACGTCTCGCCCGGATTCTGGAGCTGTCCGCACTCCAAGCATTGAATCGCGCGCGTCAGGCGTCTCCACGCGCTGCGCCAACTCTTCATCGGCCGCGTTCGGGTCGGCGGCGGTCATGAATGGGAATTCAGAAACCTGATTTTAGCTCTCCAGCCATCATTTGCAAGCTGGAAATACCGGTGACATTTTAGGAAAAATAGACAGTCTTCGACGCCGGGTAAAGTGGACCGAACGGCGCTTGACAGGACAACTCCGATTCAACTCCGTCGCGTCACCCGCAGACAAGCTGTTGGGAGTTTCAAGCCGGTCAAGGTCTGAGACCACGCGAATCGCTGGATTATTCGGTCGGCGGCTTGGCTAGAAATGTTCACAAGGTCGGTGACGGGAGCGTCTGGCTGGAACGTGGACCGCCTTTTGCGGTTTCCTTCTGGCGGCGTTGGAACTCCACCGCGGATACGCGTTTGGCAAGTTGTGGCTTCCACACCGGCACTGGGGTCAAGACGCGACCGGAGTTGTGGTGCGCGGCTTTATCCCAACCCCGGCGGCCACACTTGGGGCAGATCCGGGGCTTGCGCTCCTGACGTCGCAGCCAAACAAACTTGCAGTCGACGAAGTCGCAAAGCCAGAATTCCGCAGCTTGCTAATATACCCACGCTGGATTTACTCCCGCTCGCGACTGGCCGCGGTCTGATATTCAGTGTCCCAATCAATCGGCTTCTGGGCAACGGCTGCGAGCGGGATCAAGCAGATTGACGTAAATACGGATGCACCTGCGTCCTCACCATAAGAGGGTGGGGAAATGGGCTAAAACACTGGTGTTTCGCGGCGAGCACGGTATCGGGACGGTTTCTGCAAGCTGCTAAGAGGGCAATCCCAGATCGTCCGTGTTCTGCGAACTTAGAAATCGCAAAGAAAAGCGAAAAAAAACGGAAAGGGAAAGTTTTCTACATGAGGGATCAAGTAGAAGTGGCCTCTCGTAGTGAAAATTCCCGGTCCCCCGATTGCGCCCTAACTTAATGGTGGCTGCCACCGCCGCTGGAACCTCCAGAACTGGAGCCGCTGCTTGAACTGGCACCTCCGCCGTGCGAGCCGCCGCCGGAGCTCGCGCTACTAGACCCGCCCCCACCCCGCGATCCGCCGCTGCCTCCGCCACCCCGGGAGCCGCCGGCGCTGGTCAAGCCGCTGTGGCCTCCAGCGACGCTATCGCCGCGTGCCTGCAGCGTGCCGCCGCGGTTCGTCATGGGCACGGAGACGGTGCTGCTCCGGCTTCCGTGCATAACTTCTTTCGCCATGGTGAAGCTGTGCGTCTTGGCATCGAAGCCCAGTGGCACGCCCGTTACCTTGACTGCGGTAAAGTTGCCTGCGCGGGTTCCATTCCTGAGCGTATGTGCTTCCATGTGCGGCATTTCAGCGCGCGACAACGGCGGCAGGTAGGCAGTGCGAAACTCGTGCGGCGGCGACTTGAGATCTTCAACCGAACCTTCGAACTTCACCCGCTGCACTGTCAACCCGTTCTTGTTGTTGACCTCGAAGGCCTCTTCCTTACGATTGATGGCCGGCCGGTTCTTCACATCGAAGGGATGCAGGGGGACAAACGCGACCCTGTGGTTGCTCTTGACCCAGCGAACCGGCGCAATGTGGTGCCGCTTCCCGCTCACCACCCAGCGATAGTGACGCCGATGGTGAACCCAGCTTCCGGCGTGGCATACAGCCCAATCCCATCGGCGTGGATACAGTCCCAATCCTGTATTGGCCACTCTGCTGGCTCCGGTCACCGGGTCGCGCATAAGCCGGTACCGAAGCGCATCGGGAAAACACGGGAAGTAAAGATCCTCGTCTGCCGAAAGCGGATAGAGAGCCCCGGCCTGGAGTGCCTGCGTGGCTAACCGTGCAGGCTGACTCAAGCTTGCCTGGACAAAATGCGCGCCTTGTATTGACGAAGCCCGTCCTGCCGGAGCCGACCCATGTTCCTCTCCAGCTCCGGGCACGGAAGACGGCCGGTTACGGGAGACCTTCTCCTCGTCTTGCGGAATCCCATTTGGCTCCCAGCAGGTTCCGTAGGGCGCGCACTCGAAAAATCTGCCCTGTCCCTTCATATCTGCCAGACCCGGGATGGGCACTGTCAGCCCGGAGGCTTTCATCATCTCCGCCATGTCAGCTTTGTGCTGCGCAACCCGGTCCGCGACCCATTTATCCCAATCCGTAAATACGCCCGGGGCGTCCAATCCTGCCGAATCAATGCGGTGGCCTTCGCGTAAAAATACGGTCTGGGCTTCTGCAACCTCTTCCTGTCCACCCTCCGGCAACTGCAACTTCCCTCCATGCAGCATAGTGATAGCGCTTCCATCCAGGTAGCTGCTGATCCGGCCATTGATGTGTCTGGGATATGACCAGATGAAGCGCTCGGCTGGTGTGTCCATCGCGAACACTTCCTGCGCAATCGTTGGATACAGATTGACCGATGCCGTCCCCGCCAGAAGCGCCAGCTCTGTATAAGGCACGCCGCGAGTCGTATGCAGATCGTTGAAGGTTAGAACTGAATTCTCCGCCAGATACAACGTCGAAGCATCTTCGAACTCGATCTCAGCCCGCCCGTCGCCGGTCGCCAGGCTGAAGCCTGTCTCGAGCGGCAGATCGACAGCCGCCTTCTCCCACGCAGCGCCAGCGGGCTTTTCCTTCTCCGCGCCGCGCGCAATGCGCACATCGCCCTCGACATAACTGATCCGCACGATCTGCGCATAGGTAGCGTCGGAGTAATGCTGCCCGAGGATGAAGAGCGCTTCTTTCTTCAGCTTCTCCGACGAGTCACCATTCAAGATCTCCTGAATCTGCGCCAGGGCCTTGGATTCATCCTTCTGCATCAGGGAATTGAGCGCCAACAGCTTCAAGTCATCATCCCGTGTGGTGTTCGGGTCTACGGGCTTGCCAGCCTTGGCTCGAATCTCAATCTCCAGCGCCCCGCACTCATGGATCCAGCTGCTGCTGGCATAGGTATGGCCCAGCTCGGCGCAGGTCTCCATCGCGGCTTCTCCATGCCCTTGCTTGTTCTCCGCGTAAGCCTTCCAGTAGAGCGACCCATCTGCACGGCTGCCATGCTCAGCGGCAAGCTTGGTGAAAATTGCTTCGGCGTCAGCCCATCGTCCGCCGTTGATGGCGCGTGTTCCGTCCGCATAGAGACTGTCTTCGGGGGCACTCAACTCAGCTGCACTTGTCTCCAAGCCAGTCGTCTCTGCGCTCCCGGCGAAGCTCTGTCCCGGTTGAGCCAGGCTAGCCGGTGCATTAGAAAGCAGAGCCCCGCATAGCAACACACCCAACCATCCCGAACGCAAAATTACGCTGTGTCTCATATCCTGCCATCCTTCTTTTGGGCCGTCGAAGCTGCCTGCCGGGAACGCAGCACGCGCACCTCGAAAAGCAGCCGGTCTGAATTCATTTCTTCCTGCAGCCGGGCAATGCCGGCACTATCCAGGCTTGCAGGCTGGCTGGCAAGCGCAGCCAGTAGAGGGTCCAGTCGGTCGAGCGCTGCCGCCAGATCCGGATCGTCATCCTGCTTCGTGTTCTTGCGGCAAATACGATTCGCCACCAGCAAAGTCCGCGCCTCATCCCGCAACGGAGACACCGTCTCAGCGTTGCCGGTGTCGGCATGTTTCAGCTCCATCAGCAGCCGCTCCGTGCGGTCTAAATGATCGCTCAACACCACCACCACGACGCGCTCCTGTGGGTGCGCGACGGGCGGTTTTTGCTGAACGGGATTGCCTGCAATCGTCTGCGCAGGTTGCCCCTGCTTGCGCTCCCAGAGACGGCCGGCCACAAAACCGAAAACCAGCAGCCCAGCGCAAGCGCCAACCGCTAATCCGCCCCACAATCCTCCCGGCATTCGACCTGGAAACCAGCGCCGCTTCGGTGCCTCATACTCCGGCAGCCGGTCCGCAATCGATTCCCACACCCGCTTGCCATGCAGCTCGTCCCGCATCGGCACCGCCGCAAACTCCATTTCATCGAGATCGCTGCGCACCGCTGCATAGGCCGTCGCACATTCAGCACATCGCTCCAGATGCTGTTGAACAGACTCTGTCTCATCCTCGGCGTAGGCGTGCGCAACCAGTTCGTCTTCCGTCAAATGTTGCATGTGATTCATACCTTCATCCTCAAAACCGCCAACCGCAGGCGCAGCTTATGCACGGCGCGAAATACAGCCTGTTTCGCCGCGTTGGGAGCAATCTGCAACGCGGTTCCAATTTCCTCGCAGCTGCAATCTTCCACATGCCTCAGCACAAAGGCCGCTCGCTCCACAGGCGTCAAACTATGCATAGCAAACGCCTGCATCGTCCCAATCTCGCTGCTGAGCAAGAGCCGGTCTGGGCCGGCAACCCTATCCGCTACCTGAATCTCGTCTAGCTCAGGGTTCGATTGTTCAGCCACCCTGCTGCTCTCATCCAACCGGGACCCGCCAATATTTTTCAAAGCGCAATGCACCGCGATCCGATAGATCCAGGTCCCAAAATCCGACCGTTGCTCAAACCCATCCAGCTTGCGATACGCCTGCAGGAACGTCTCCTGCACCACATCCTCCGCATCCGCTTCGTTGCCCGTGATGCGAAACGCCACGCGAAACAATCGTGCGGTATGGCGAACCACCAACGCCTCGTAAGCTTTCTTGTCCCCGGAGAGAACTGCCCGGATCGCCGCGTGGTCGCTCTTATCCATGCCGGACATTAGATACCAACCAGCCGCAAGTGGTTAGGAGAGATTTTGCAGTGATCCTGGAATCAGCAGTTTTGTTTGATCAGCAGCTTTGTTTGTTGGCACTCCCGAGGCGGAGCGGATTGTCTCGCAGCCAGGTTGGAGGCCAAGCCCGCAGATGTTTGGAGCCGGAACTGTATCCGCCCCAAGCCAGACCCGGACTGGTGACGGCACCATGAAATAAACACCAATCTAATGTTTCCGAAACGGGCAAGACACAGCGCCACCGCGTGAAATCGCTTGCTGCGTTGCTCATGCAACCGCAGAGAGGAAAGAGCTATGTCCCTATAAAAAGTTCTACGTCTACGCGACGTGCGGCGTCGCATATGCCTACGTCACAGGCTTTGCCCTGAAGATGCCATTGAAGCTTTCGCGGTACTGAAGGAAGACCAGCACCCATAGGACACAGGCCACCAGTCCCGGTGCGATGCCCGGCGAGAGCGTCAGGTGAAACGCAAGGATGTTGTAGAGCACCGCCGCAAGCAGTGTCAGCGCAAGTGGCACGAAAAATCCGGAAAGGAGCAGCAGCCCGCCGAGGACCTGCACCGCGAAGAAGAACGCGGCAAAGTGCGATGCGCTGACAGAAACAAGAAACTGCATTGCCAGTGGATTGGCCGGTGGCGGCTGGTGGATAAATTGGAGAAACCCGTTCAGGCCGAAGACGGTGAACATCAGGCCAAGCAGATAGCGAGCGATGATCGAAGCGATTTTCATGCGTGTCCTCCCTAAATTGTCACTGCGTGCGTTTGCACAGCTTCGAGATGCGGCGCGAGAAACGCATCTCGGTCCTGCCCATGATTCAGCGCCATCGTGCCACCAGTGGTTAGGAACGTCGCATCTGTGAGTCCGAGGAAGCCGAAGAGCGACCGCAGATACGGCTCTACAAAATTGAACGAGGCCATCTGTGTCTGGGCATCATAGATGCCGCCGGTAGCAACAATGAACGTCGCCTTTTTGCCGATGATCAGGCCCTTCGGTCTTCCGTCCGCATACGAGAAGGTCTTGCCGACACGGCAGATTTGGTCGATCCAGAGCTTCAGCACTGAGGGCACGCCAAAGTTATGCATCGGCACTCCGATGACGTACTCATCGGCCTGCTCGAGTTCGGCTATCAGGGTGTCGGAAAGCGCAAGCAGTTTCTTCTGCTCCGGAGTTCGCGCCGACTCTGGCGTGTATACGGCGCCTACCCATTCCTCGGTGATCGGCGAGATTGCAGTTGCGTTGAGGTCGCGATCGATGACCTTCCCATCCGGGTGCGAAGCCTTCCATTGGGCGACGAACGCACTGGTTAGCTCGCGAGAGACTGACCGACCGTAGAGTGGGCTGGAATTGAGATGAAGAAGCGTGGACATGGCAGGATCTCCTATACGACAGTTGATGTCTAATCAACACTAGTCGATTCATAATAAATCGACAACTGTCGCATTAGCATCCATTGCTATAGGAGGAGGTATTCTGAAACCAGCAATGACTCAGGCGCTCCCATCCGCGACTGCACTGGAAGCGACGGACCCCCGAATTCTGCGTAGTCGGCGCATGCTGATGGAAGCCTTAGTCAGGTTGTTGACTCAAAAGGAGTTCGACGACATCTCCATTCAGGAGATCGCAGACGAGGCGACACTAAACCGAGCTACTTTCTATCTCCACTACCCGGACAAGAACGCCCTGCTACAGGCCATGACAGCCGCCCGCTTCCGTGACCTCATCGCACGCCGTGGCCTTTCCTTCACAAACTGCGACGGCGCACTCCGTGCCATTGCGCTCGGTGTCTGTGACTATCTCGCCGCAACGACGTGCTGTCCGACCCATGTGGTGAAAATGCCTCTCGAAGGCTCCATTATTCCGGTCATCGAGGGCATCTTCCTGGAGGGCGCTGCTCATCACGAGCAAGTACCCGGTGTCGATACAGCACTGCTGGCGACAACCGCCGCATGGGCCATTTTCGGAGCCGCGCGGCGATGGTTTCAGAGTCCCAACCGCATCCCCGCCGAGGAGATGGCCGCCAAGATTGAAGCTATGGTGAAGCCGGTTTTTCTCAGCGCCGCTCGATAGGCATTTCCAGCACCAGCGACTGCTGACCTTACGTTGTATAGGCGGTTTCATCGCGCCTGCAACTGCGACGATACGGTCATCCCGCGCTTGATCTACGCCTTGCCGATCGAGCATTCCTGGGCACACTCAAAAGGCGTGACACTGCTGGGCGACGCCGCGCATGTGATGTCACCGTACGCCGGCGAGGGAGCCAACCTCGCCATGCTCGACGCGACCGAACTGGCTTTGGTTATCGTCGAGCACGACGATGACATCGACACGGCACTAACACAATACGAGACTGCCATGTTTCTTCGCAGTAAGGCAGCGGCCAAAAAATCCGCTCAAGGCCTCGAAATGTGCTTCGCCGTGGACGCTCCCAAGGGGTTGGTCCAATTCTTCGAAAGCATGGGAATTCCCAGAGAGCACTGAATCAGCGAAGTACGCGTATCCGTTTGCTAAAAGAGTTGACCAATTCGCATGGTTGCTCTCACTCCTGCGCGAGCCTGGCTGCCACTCGCTATGGACGCAGTCCATGCGACGCAGGATGGTGGATGGCAGAGACACCTGGCCGAACTCATGGGACTCATACTTGCCACGCAGTAAGTCCTCCGCGGAAGCAGGGCCGAGGCGGGAAACTGCTCTAGCTGTAGCGCAACTCTGGGCTGTATCAGATGGGGAGTCATTACCGCGCAATTATGCCATAAGACTTCAGGATTGCATGGTTAATTGAAGCAATGACTGTTTGACGGATAGTATCCTTTCGCAATGGAACAGCTTGCTAAGGGATACGCATCGCGCGGACAGAGTCAGAATCGTCTATGAGGGCTCGCGGAATTCACAGTGTTGGAGGACAAATCATCGGGGGACACTACACCCACCAATGCTTTTCGAACGCGGATACGGCCCTTGTATACGATGAAACCGAGTTTCTGGAATCGGTTCAGAAATACGCTTATTCGCGAACGAGTCGTTCCAACGATATCCGCCAGGGCCTCCTGGGTAATTGGCGCTAAAAGCACTTCGTCTTTCCCGTTCTTTTCGAAGTCGGCCATACGGAGTAAAACTCTCGCCAGACGCTTTTCGCTAAAGTTGAATAACTGATCGATCAGGTCGGCCTGAGTCCGCATATTGCGAGCCAGAAGGAACGCAATGAATTGTTCAGAAAAGGCATTCTCCTCACGTATTAGGCGAATCACTTCGTTCCTACGTATCTTGAGCGCGGTGCATTGAGTAATTGCCGTCGCAGTCGTCAGGCATAACGTGGGCACTCCCGAAAGGGATTCCTCGCCAAGAAACTCTCCCTCCGATAGAAACGCGATGATAGCCTCTCTGCCCTCCGTTGACACTACTGTGAGTTGTGCCCTTCCCTCTTGAAGATAGAAAACGGAGTCAGCGCGACTACCTTGCGAGAAAAACACATCCTGGGGCTTCAATTGGACGATAGAGAGTCCGACACCAGACCGTGCCAGGTACGTTTCGAGATCAAATGATTTTCTTTGCGGATCGGTCATCAGAGTCACTTTGCGACTGGCTTCGCCTTTGGGAAGGGATTCGTATTCTGTGTTCAACGTCATTCGATCATGCACCAGCAAGTCTGTAGAGTCAGTATTTCCCCGAGTGTTGAGCGATTCGCAGATTTCGTGCAGTTGATCCAGCTTTCGTGTCAGTAACACGTGAATGTCCGAGATGACCAGAGAACCTAAGAAATCAACCTTCAAGAGCAAGTTGAATAGGAGCAAAGACTGCGATTCGTCGAAAACCCGGTACTGGACACTGAGATCACTCGATGTCCTGAAATCGTTCCGGGCTGATACCGGCATCTCCACTTTCATGTTTCGCCGAGCTAAAGGTATGCCCCCTGAGCGTTAGGTAAAACAGCAATTCAACACGACTCGAAACGCCCAATTTATCGAAAGCCCGGAACAAGTGATTCTTGACGGTATGCTCACTCACCCCTAACTCCTTGGCTATTGCCCTATTCGTTTTACCCTCGGCCGCGCGCTGTACAACTTCTAACTCACGGGCAGTCAGCGTCTCTGTGTCACTGGTGGTGACCAGATTGGGAGCAGGTATGTTCTTGAGGGCCCTTAGCAGACAAGACGTTTCCTCTCTTCCCGCCCAGATGGATCCTTTTCGGACGTTGTCGACACAATCGAGGAACTCCGCCATCGCCTGTTGACGTGAAAACACGCCGCGTGCCCCTGAACGAAATGCGTTGATGACGGACTCGCGAGTGCTGCGATTGAGGAGAATGACAATGCCTATATTGGGATGAGCGCAACTCACTTTGTGCGCGAGATCGAACCCAAGGCCTGATTTCGCGTTCAGATCAGCACCGATTACAACGAGATCAACCTCGCTGGTGGAAAGCGCATGCAAGAGATGAGCGGGTGGAATCGCGACTGCCTCGCATCTGCTATTACGAACCAGAACATTCGCAAGAAGGTCACCGCTCATGGAATCGCGATCAACTATCAAAACTCGAAAGTCCGTTGCCGCATCCTCAACAATCTTAACGATATTATCTGCTTTACTTCTCCTGGTAGATACTCGACGCCTCCCCTGGTAGTCGCCCGGGGGAGCGTCCTTTGAATTTGGCGAGAGAACTGGCATGGAATTCCTCTCCTTTCTTCAATTGGGGTCGTTTGGACGTGCGAGCGCAAGGCAGTGCAATGTGAGTGAGGTTATGTCTTTGTTAACACAATACTTAGTTCGTCACTATGCCTGGGGAGGGCACTGTGAGCGAATCAGCTGATCCTGAAGCTTCTAATCGAAGGCTTCAAATTTTCCTTGCGTAATAGCACAAACTGAAAACTGCGTTGTCCCACTCTACCCTAACTTGTACTTATTACAACCAGTTTTTTATGCACTCATACTTTCTTCTCAGGTGCAAGCTGAGAAACCGCCCCAGTACGACTATGGGAGGATTTGGCTACATGTACTAACCCTTAGTGCATGTAGCACTTAAAGGCTATCTATTCTTCTCACCCTATTTTGAGCCGTTCGGCGGATTGTGGAGTGGGCGACGGCACCTTATTCTCACCTTACTTATGAGGCCCAGTCCAGTTCTCGACCACATAGTGCAGCGAAAATCTGCAGTTCGATACCAGCTGCGCCTTCCAGTCATTTTTTGCTGGAACGATGGAACTGAGCACACAGCAGGGGGCTTCACGAGCGACGTTGGACTAGACGGAGCCCTGATCCTAAGCCGCAAATGTCCACCAATCGGATCCGAAGTTCGAATTGAAGCTCTAATCCCCTCGCCTGATCAAAGCGGCGAAGAATTACGAATCGAGTGTATCGGCAAAGTCACACGCGTAGTAGTCCTGCCCGGTTACAGTGCGTTCGGTATTCAAGGGGTGTTTGACGACGATCACCTGACACGCCAGGTCTTGATGTGATGGATCCAATGATGGAATCACCGTTCCTTTCTACGAAGCTGAGCAAGCACCAAAGGTTTCAAGATAACAGTCTGGAGTGGCGTCGGCGTTCCAACGCCAACACACGTCGATTCTGCGAGTTAAACGATCAAACTGGGACATAACAGGCGTCAGCGAGTAGCTAGCGCACTTGCGATATAGCACTCATGAATCTGAATCTTAGGTTAGACAAGAAAGCGGTCATGGGACTGAGAGGGCGAAGCTATGCCTCGTGGCAGCAAGTTCGTACAAGCCTCACAGGAGTCGGTAGACGCTTTGGAGAGAGACGCATGGATCTGGTAGTAAACAACTATCCATCCGATTCGCGCTGGTTCGCGATCTGGACCCGGTCGCGACAGGAAAAAGTGGCAGCCTCGATGCTTGAATCTCTCGGTGTGCCCCACTTTCTACCATTAAAGTCGGAACTCCGTCAGTGGAGTGACCGCAAACAGGCTGTGATGGTGCCTCTCTTTAGTGGCTACCTGTTTGTACGGATGAATCCAACCAAAGACAGTCGACTCCAGATACTCAAGACCCCGGGAATAGCCGGTCTTGTCGGAAATAATTCAGGTCCGACGCCAATCCCCGATCAGCAAATCGAAGACATTCGCACGGTGCTCACCCGGCGAGTCGCGTGTACCGTCCTTCCTCTTCTTGAAGTGGGGGACCATGTTCGGGTAGTGCAAGGACCGCTCGTGGGCGTAGAGGGCACTCTTGTTCGCACCAATTCCGGAGATCGCCTGGTGATTTCAATTGAGATGATTCGGATGTCATTATCCGTCAACGTTTCACGACGAGATGTGGTGCTGGTAGATCAACATGCGGCCTGAGGTTATGTAGCAATCCGCTGGGCCGCCTTTCTCTCAAATCTAAATGGAAAATGATTGTACCCAAGTTGCCATCTCCAAATCTGCTGCCAGAGGCAGAGTCGTCGCGCTTAGTGGTCCGTAAAGCTAACCGATCAACCAAACAGTGTGGAAGGTGTAACCATGAATAACGAACTGACAATTCAAGGTCTTATCCTGATCCTCAAGCGGCGGCGGACCGTCATCCTACGAGCAATGTCAATCTGTTTTCTTTTGGGTGTGATTGCCAGCATCTACTTCTTCATCAAGCCCCGCTACAGGGCACTGGGTGAGATAGAAATTCAAAAGTCTGCGACGGACGGCTTGGGCTTAGAGAACCTGACAAGCCCGACACCGGAGCAATCCGATGCGCTGGACGCCAGTATCACGCTACAAACGCAAGCTACGATTCTTCAGTCCAATAGCTTGGCTCTCAAGGTAATTGAGGATTTAGGTCTCGAAAAGACTGAGGACTATAAGGCGGTGTTCAACCCAATTTCGTGGGCGCTCGGGCTGCTTACGCCGAGTGGTGTACAGGATC
>Ga0302326_10010836_pt1 | contig 19688 bp, 17 predicted proteins | sample Palsa_T0_3_FD_202264 | JGI IMG/M metagenome (GOLD analysis project Ga0302326, IMG submission 202264) | Peat permafrost microbial communities from Stordalen Mire near Abisko, Sweden - Palsa_T0_3 | ecosystem: Environmental > Terrestrial > Soil > Palsa > Peat permafrost | place: Sweden: Abisko...
CGAGTTGGGTGATTGCCGCGAAACATAATTTGTCGTCCTGAGGCGACATGCCCTTCGTCGCCGAAGGATCTGGGTGCGCTGCGCGAATCGACCGCGTTCTTTGCGGGCGAACAAATCGCGCCTTTGGCGCACTTCTTTTGCCAAGACTGCAACCAGGGAGGTAAAAGCGGCGCAAAGTATGGTCAAACTCAGGTGGTTCGGGCGGTTTGTCGTGCTTTTGGGTCGGTTTCCCACCGGCTCCTCTTTATCAGCTTCCCGTTCCCACGGCCTTAACTGTCTTGACCACTCCATACCACTTTGTACCACATCTTACCCGTAAGTCATTGATTGTCAAGCACAAACTTGAAGGTTGGTATCCCACCTTGGGAGTGTTTCCGCAAAACGCGAGCACTTGTGGCTAACGAGAAAGGCGACCACAAGATGTTGGGTTTACACTCCAGGCTCCTTCGCTATTCATTCGCTTAGATTTTTATTGCATGCCGCGCCCGGCGCGGAGTTTCCTGTGGAAATTGTCGGCGCGAAGAGTCAACCTGGAGGGCCGAGCATCGCCGAATGCTTTGCGAGCTCCAATTCGCCGACTGGGTTCCGGTTCCTGTGCCTCGCGTCTTTGCCTTCTTCGCGAATCCCAGAAACCTGCCGCGCCTGATGCCCTCTGTGAGCAGAACCGCAATTGATGGCGTCCAGTTGGTTCCTCCAACTCCCCCGCCCGCACCCGATCAGGAGACGGTTCCAATCAATCAACTTGCCGGCGTCGGATCGATCATAGGAGCTTCATTTCGCCCCCTCCTCTTCTTACCCTGGCGGAGCAAGTGGACGGCTGCCATCACCGAATTCGAGTGGAACGATCACTTTACCGATGTGCAACGGGAAGGTCCGTTCAAGCGCTGGCATCACCGCCACGAATTTCTTCCGGAGCACCGCAATGGACTCGGCGGAACCCTGGTACGCGATGTGGTTGAATATGAGATTGGATTTGGTCCGATCGGGACGCTCGCCAACTCACTCTTCGTCGAACGTCAGCTGCGGAGCACCTTCGCACACCGTCAGGAAGTGCTTCCGGAGCTTCTCCTCTGAGACCGTAGCGGAATTTCCTACTTCGCCGGCTCCACGAATACCGCGGTACCGTACGCCAGTACTTCGGTGACGCCCTGCATTATTTCGGTCGCGTCGTAGCGGGCGCCCACCACGGCGTTGCCGCCTAACTCGGCGGCATGCTGCAGCATTAGATCGAAGGCTTCGGAGCGCGTCTTCTCGCACAAGTTGGTGAGCAGTGTGATGTTGCCGCCGACCAGCGTCTGCAATCCGGCGCCGATCGTGCCGAAGATCGAGCGCGACCGCACCACGATGCCGCGCACCACTCCCAGCGTGCGGGTCACGCGAAAACCATCCAGCTCGAACTGCGTGGTCACCATGTTGTGCGCCACCATCCGTCCACTGCCTGTGTAGGTTGTTCCCATGGCCGCCATCCTTTCTGGACCCTTCTCGCGGTTGCCTTCCTGCGAGCAGCTAACTATAGCGCGAATAGGATGAAAAACTCACTCCAGCGCGGCGGTAATGAAGAATTCCTGCGACGCCGTGTCGTACTCAACCCGCAGCACATTCGGCTTGCAGCAGACCTGGCAGTCTTCGACATAGCTCTGCCGGCGCCCCGCGGACTCGTCGACCGCGGTCAGGTTCCACTCGCCACAACCCGCACATTGAAAGCCAGTTTCCGTACAGCAATTATGACAGGGCTGGTGCGACCGCTCCTCGCGCGGACAGCAGGAACTTCAACTGCCCTATAATGGCCGGACTTTGAGTTTCGAAATACGGAGGCTTCATGATCTCGCGACGGCGGTTTCTCGAAGTAGGCGGCGCAGTGGCAGGAATCGCAGCTGCGTCCCCTTCCCTGTTAGCTTCTCAGACGAGAGAGAAGTGCGCCGACGCTCTTCCACCGTCCCTCTCGGGCTTGAAATCGCGAAAAAGCGAAGCCACTCCAATTTCGCGTGATGAGCGGCAGGAGCGCCAGGCACGCGCCCGCAAGTTAATGAGCGAAAACGCAATCGATGCCATCGTGCTCATGGAAGGCACATCGCTCCGATATTTCACCGGCATTCGCTGGTGGGGCGGCGAGCGCCTGTTCGCTCTGGTGCTCCCGGCGAAGGGGGCTGCGTTCTATGTATGTCCCGCATTCGAAGAAGGCCGCGCGCACGAGCAGATTGCCGGCGCGCCTGATGGAGAACATCCCGACGTACGCACGTGGCAAGAAGATGAAAGCCCCTACCAGCGCGTAGCGCAAGGCCTGAAAGACCGCGGCATGGCCGGCGGCAAGGTCGGAATTGAAGAGACGGTGCGCTTCTTTTTCGCCGACGGAATTGCCAAGGCCGCTCCGCAGGCCACATTGACGAGTGGCACGCCGGTCACAGCCGGTTGCCGAATGATCAAGAGCGCACACGAACTTGCCCTCATGAGTTTGGCTTGTCAGGTAACGCTAAGCGCATACGAAGCGGTCTATCGCGCGCTGCGCGAAGGCATGACGCAAGAGCAGGTCGGGGATTTAATCGCTGCGGCTTACGACCAATTAGGTTTCCCCGGCGAGGCCAGTGTGCAGGTGGGCGCATATTCCGCACTTCCACACGGATCGGCTACGCCCCAGGTGATTCGCGAAGGCTCGATCATCATGATCGACGACGGCTGCACGGTGGAAGGATACCAATCCGACATCACACGCACATTCGTGTTGGGCAAAGCTTCCGCCAAGATGAAGGAGGTCTTCGACATCGTGCACCGGGCCCAGGCGGCGGCTCTGGCTGCGGCGCGTCCCGGAGTCGAATGCGGCTCGGTCGACGCGGCGGCGCGAAAGGTAATCACCGGCGCGGGTTACGGACCTGACTACAAATACTTCACTCACCGCCTGGGCCACGGCATGGGAATGGACGGACACGAGTGGCCTTACCTCGTTCGTGGTAACACCACCAAACTCGCCCTCAATATGACCACCAGTGACGAGCCCGGTATCTACATTCGCGGAGAATTCGGCATCCGCCTCGAAGACGACATGCACATCACAGAAGACGGCGCCGAGCTCTTCACGCCGCAGAGCCCGTCGTTGGAGGATCCATTCGGGAAGGCCTGAGAGCATTCAGCGAACTCAGCCCCAATCCCTACTTCGAGGGTTCGACCTGCAGGTTGTTGGTCACCGAGAATATCCCCGGGACACTGTTGGCGCGAAGGCCAGCCACGTTCTTGTCCGTCTCGTTATCGACGACGCCTTCGAGTGTGACGTGGCCGTTCTTAACGATGATTCGAATTGGCTTCTGTATGCCCATGGCATACTTCTCCAGCATCGGGTATCCGTAGATGGCGCGAAACAGGCGCCGGCGCAAGCCATCATCCATGCCCGAGGGAGGAAGAACCTCGATTTGGTTATCGACCTTCTCGACTCCTTCGATATGCTTCACCGCGTTTCCCGCATCGGATTTGAGCGTGGGCTGCACGACCTCGCCCAGCAGCGTAACGTTAAAGCCTTCCACCTTAAACGATATAGAATCGAACACACTGAAATAGGGGAGCATGACAAGCTCGTGCCGAACTTCCTTAATGATACGTTCCTGTGCTTTGGCCGAGGCCTGGTCACGATCCTGGGCAAGACCTAGGGTGGCGAGCGCTAACAGAATCACGACGGCAACCAGCAAGTGGCGTTTCATGAGACCTCCTTGATCGAGGCAGTCTGCGACCACCGTAGTGTACTTGTGGCAGACTCAGTAGAGCCTACTGTGTTTGCTGTAGTCCAAAATTTGTGTACAAAGGGGTTCTGTAGGGAACGCAGAACAGAATCATACCCTATTGCGCGATATCCTTAGGGCGCTTCGAATAAGGTTTGGCTATGCAGCATCTGAGTCCGCATGACGTGATGACGATGTTTATGGCGCTGGCCACCCTGCTGGGCTGCGCCAAGCTGGCCGCGGAATTGATGCAGAAGATCGGTCAGCCCTCGATTTTAGGGGAGATTTCCGTCGGCATTTTCCTGGGACCGACGGTTCTCGGACACTACCGGCCTCATCTGTACGAAACCCTTTTCCCCACCACGGGGCCCATGCCGATCGTGCTGGACACCGTGACCACGCTAGGAGTCGTCTTCTTCCTGCTGACGGCCGGTCTGGAGATCGACCTGAGCAGCATCTTTCGCCAGGGCAAGAGCGCGCTGCTGGTAAGTCTGTTCGGCGTGGCGTTTCCGTTTGCGGCCGGCTTCTTGGCGGCTGAAGGCTTTCCGGAATACATGGGCGCGGTCAAGGGATCGAACACCCTGATCTTTTCGCTGTTCGTGGGAACGGCTCTGTCGATTTCGGCATTGCCCGTGATAGCAAAAATCCTGATGGACCTGAACCTTCTGCGCACAGAGATGGGAACGGTCATCATCTCGTCGGCAATGTTCGACGATCTGGTGGGCTGGATTCTGTTTTCGTTCGTCCTAGGCATGATGCACCCCGTTGCCGGCGGAAGTATCGGCGATGGCGTGAAACACACCATCATCCTCGTAGTTCTGTTCGTAGGCATCACCCTGACTCTTGGGCGCTGGCTGATCGATAAGATTCTACCGGTACTGCAGGCTCACACCACGTGGCCGGGAAGCGTGCTGGGATTCATCTTTACGCTCACCATGGCAGGGGCGGCATTCACCGAATATGCCGGGATCCACGCCGTATTTGGGGCTTTTGTAATCGGCATAGCGGTGGGAGAGTCAGGACATTTACGGCAGCGAACTTCCCAGCATATCCACCAGATCGTGACCAACGTTTTTGCGCCATTTTTCTTTGCCAGCATCGGACTGCGAACCGACTTTGTCTCGAACTTTCACCTGGGCTTGACTGCGACCGTGATCGGAGTGGCCTGCGTGGGCAAATTGCTGGGAGCCGGCTGGGGCGCGCGCCTGGGTGGAATGGACCGAACGTCCGCTCTGGCAGTGGGGCTCGCCATGAATGCGCGCGGTGCAATGGAGATCATCCTGGGCATTTTGGCGTTGCAGGCGGGATTGATCCGCGACAACATGTTTGTGGCGATGGTGATAATGGCTTTGGTCACTTCGCTGGTATCAGCGCCGGCAATTCACTTTCTGATCCGTCGCAGGCGGACTCAGACTTTGAAAGACACTGTCACTGCAAAACTGTTCCTGCCGCACCTGGCTGCGACCACCCGGCTGGGAGCGTTTCGGGAAATGTGTGAAGTGGCCGCGGAGGCTGTAAGCAACGCGCCGGAAAGATTGTTGCGCCTGGTTTCGGAACGGGAGCGGGTAGTTGCCAGCGGTTGGGAGAATGAGTTGGCGGTGCCGCATGCGCGGGTAAATGGATTGACCCGGCCGGTGGTAGTAGTGGCGAAATCAGAGGGCATCGATTTTGACGCGCGCGATGGCAAGCCGGCGCGGCTGATTATCATGATTCTGACCGGAGATAGCCAGTCGCAGCACGACTTGCTGGGCGATGCCAGCGAACTCTTCAGTAACAAAGAGGCAGTGGATCGCGCTGTGAATGCCAACACCTTTATGGAGTTGGTAGCGGCTTTAAATGCGCCGGTGCAGTAGGCGGCGGGGAGGAGCTGCTTGACGAACTCCAGTTGATAAAGACCGCCCGGCGGAGTTTGAAGATACTGCTGATACTGGTTCAACGTGTTGCTTCGCCAACAAAGCTCCTATGCGCATTAAGGTCTCAACGAGTAGTGCTGCTCGGAGAGCTCCCGCAATTTTTCGGCCGCGAGTTCGGGCGTCATGTCACGCTGAGGCGAGGCCAGCAGCTCATAGCCCACAATGAACTTCCGGATCGTGGCTGAACGCAACAATGGAGGGAAAAAGTGCGCGTGAAAATGCCACTCTCCATGCTCTTCGCCATCCGTGGGGCGCTGATGAAAACCCATCGAATAAGGGAACACGGTTTGAAACAGATTGTCATAGCGGGTTGTCAGGCGTTTAAGCAGATCCGCCAAACCGGCGCGCTCGGATGCATCCAGTGCTTCCATGTCGCCGACGTGTCGCTTGCTGAGCAGCAGCGTTTCGAATGGCCACGTCGCCCAGAAAGGCACAACCGCGACGAAAGATTCATTCTGGCACACGATGCGCTCGCCCGATGCCGATTCCAGCGCGGAATAATCACATAGAAGACAGCTACCATGTTCCCGGCGATAGTCTTCGAGCGCTTCCTGCTCCTTCCGCGGCTCGTTCGGAATCGTTTGCGTGGCCCAAATCTGCCCATGCGGATGCGGATTGCTGGCACCCATCATAGCGCCGCGGTTCTCGAAAATCTGAACGTGGCGTATATAGGGAAGGTCTCCAAGACTCCGGTACTGCCCAACCCAGACCTCGATCACGCCACCAATCGCGGCAATCTCCATTTGGCCCAGTGTCAAATCGTGACGCGGCGAGAAGCACACCACGCGGCAAATGCCGCTCTCCGCAGCGGCAACCAGTAGACGCTTACCGCCCTCATCGACGGTCAAATTCGCCAGGTCCGGCTGCAGGGCAGCAAAGTCGTTGTCAAAAACAAAGGTGGTGGAGTACACCGGATTGCGCATGCCACCTGCGCGCGCATTACTGGGGCACAGATAGCAGTCCGGATCGTAGGCGGACAAAGATGACTGCGCCGGCTTCTCCACCTGCCCCTGCCAGGGGCGTTGTGTGCGGTTCGGTGAAACCAGAATCCAGTCGCGGGTCAGCGGATTGTAGCGGCGATGCGAACTCCCTTGAAGCTTGCGCAATTCCACGTGCGTCAATCCTTCTCCATTTGCGTTTCAGCGGAGGTCGACTTGCTGCCGCGATTCTTCCCTCGCATCTTAACAAGGCGAAACAATTTCTGCTGGATAAGCGATGGCAAGCAACGGCAAGCAACGGCAAGCGATTGCAAGCTCAGCGGTGACGAATGTCGCGGTCCCGCTCTGCTTCCCTTCTACGGGCGTGAGAACCGGAGTCACAAGACGCGTCGCTGACGTTCTAGGCCCGGCTCGCGCTTAACTCCTCGAGTGCAGGATAGGAACTGGGCTCGCAGAGCGTGCGCATTGGCGGCTGCACGCCGGAACGAAGGGCCTTGACCATCATCTCGAAGGCCACGGCCATGGGAGGCGGGGTTACCACCGTTGCCGCGAGCAGACCCCGGCGTACCCACTCCTGGCCTGTTCTCGGCAGACCGTCGCAGCCTGTAAACGGCAGTTTTAGCCAGTCTTTCCGGGCTTCACTTTCAGGCATTTCCTCGAATGCCCTTCGCGCGCCAAGCGCCATTGCATCGTTCTGGCAGCCGACCACACCAATCGGCAGTTGTTGGGATGTATTCAACGACAACCATGATTTAACGGTTTTGTAGCCGCTCTGTTGCGTCCAATCTCCTCTGAGCACTTTCATCTTATCTTGATGTTCTCGGGCTTGGCGGAATTCATTCCCGACGCGCGTAGCTGTGCAACCTCGCCTGTGAATGGCCCCTCGACGTACAAGACATCTCCCCCGTTCTTCAGGAATAAGGCAAACTGTTTTGCCTGAATCCGTCCAACTTCTTCCTGGTCGATAGACACGGAAAATACGGGAGATCGAGACATTCCGCGGAGTCTGGCAACATAATCCACTTCACGATTTAAAACTCCCCAGCCCACGCCGGCAGCGGACGCAGCGGCCGCCACCTGCGGCATGCCGGTGCCAACCGGCTCCACGAGAATTGCATCGGGACGCGCAGCCGCACTCTGTATCGCCCTGACCAGCTGCTGGCTTTGATCGACCGCGTCGTTGCCGGCATACATGAGTCGAATGCTTACGTCCAGCCGACGGGCGGCGTCTTGGGCCGCTGCCGCCTGTTCCACCTGGAAGTCATTGTCATCGGTGATGAGTGAAACTAATACGTTGAGTTTCGTCATCGAGTTCTCTCGCACCGTGAGGCTCACTTCCGCCTTACCAAAGGCTCGCGGGGCGTGTCGCACGACTCACCCACAATCGCGATCCACTGAATGAGGCGACTTGAAGTCACGAAACAAGCGAATGTGCAATCCTGACCGTAGGTCGAGAACAGGCGCGAGGAGTTATCCGGCACAATCGGATTCAACTCCAGCGCCGTCGGCGGCCGAACAGATGTAGACGGCTGGCTCAATGCCCGCCGTCTTTTGGTAGCGACCCGCAATGAGGCTGGCAAAGGCATCTGCTTCCCCCGCCGCCACCAAATTTATCGTACACCCGCCAAATCCGCCTCCGGTCATACGACCGCCATAGAAACCCGGCAGGCCTTCGGCGACCTCAACCATGATGTTCAGTTCGCGGCAACTCACTTCGTACAGGTCACGAAGACTGCGATGCGATTGCCGCATCAACTCTCCAAAGCTGTTCAGATCGCCGATCCGCAGAAGGCGGGCCTCGTCACGCACCCGTGCGTTCTCCTCCACCACATGACGGCACCGCCGGAAGATCTTTTCGGGAATGTCTTGCGAGTGCCCCAGCAATTGATCGATCGTGACATCCCGCAGAGCACGAATATTCGGGTACCACTTTGACAGGATTCTCAACCCCTCCTCGCATTCCTCGCGGCGCCGGTTGTATTCCCCGCCGGCGTGCTCGTGCTTCACCATGGTGTTACAAATCACCAGCCGCACGCCATCCGGGATGGGAATCAACTCGAAGTCAAGGGAGCGGCAATCGAGCAGAAGGGCGTGTCCCGCCTTTCCCATGCAGGAGACGAACTGATCCATAATTCCAACCCGTGCGCCGATAAAAGTGTTTTCACTACGCTGGCAAAGTTTCGCCACCTCGGGCATCGGCAAGGCAAATCCAGCGCGGGAGCTTAATGCCAGAGCGCTCGCAACTTCAATCGCTGCCGAGGAACTGAGTCCCGCTCCCATGGGGATTTCTCCGCGCACCAAAAGGTTCGCGCCTTGCAACCCATGACCTGCCTGTTGCAGAACTACCGCGACCCCCAAAACATAGTCGTACCAAGCCTTGCCGCCCTGCTTGGGCAGATTGTCTAAATCAAACCGAAACTCCCCCGTGAATTGCTCGGAACGAATAAGCAGTTGACGATCCGGCCTGGGAGACATGGCCACACGAGTGCACATGCCGATGGCACTCGGCATCACAAAACCATCGTTGTAGTCGGTATGTTCTCCAATCAGATTGACCCGGCCGGGCGCACTGAAGATGGTGGGGCGCACTCCAAATATGCCGACAAATTGCTGGGCCAAATCTGTAGAGTGCATCCTTAGAATCTCGACGAAGTGCTTACCAAACCAGACCGAGCTGCGGCAACGAATGAGCGGAATTGCAAACGATTATTTGGTGAAAAAACCATAAGCCGCAATTCGCGACGTGTCAATCCAGGGTTCCGTGGATCGCCCTCTCGCAAGGCAATCCAGAGCGGCTTCTGTGCGCGGGAAATTCGCGAGCGCATGTTGTGAACCCGATACACTCCTCGCGGTAAGTTTGACTCTTTCCCGCTCCTGCCGGAAGAGGCGACGCCGGCGGAATACCGGTCTCCCCATAAGCGCTTAGCACGTGAAGCAGCACAGTGCTGGTCTGGTCGGAGCTCGGACCAACCATGATTTCGAATACTCCCGGTTCCACGACTTTGTGCATATCAACGTTAAGCATGGAGAGCGCGTCCGGCGTGATCGTGAAGTCGACGGTCTTTTTTTCGCCGGGCTTCAATGCGATGCGTTGGAAGCCCCTCAACTGCATCACGGGACGAGTGACCGACGCGACCTGCTGGTGAACGTAGAGTTGTGGAACCTCGTCTCCCTCGCGCGATCCCATATTTGTAACGTCGACGCTGACCTTGGCAGTTCCACCGATCTTGATCTGCGAAGGCTCGATGCGAAGATTATCGAAGCGAAAGCTGGTGTAACTCAGTCCGTAACCGAACGGAAAGAGCGGCTTCCGCGTGCTGAAAGCATAGGTGCGGTTATCGGATGGTTTGTGATTATAGAAATCGGGAAGATCGCCGACGGAATGCGGGAAAGTAATGGGCAGCTTGCCGCCGGGATTGACATCCCCAAAGAGAACGTTGGCGGCCGCAGTTCCGCCTTCTTCACCCAGGTACCAACCCTCAACAATCGCCGGAACGTGCTCGGCAATGTAGTTGATCGAAAGCGGCCGGCCATTAATTAACAGCACGACCGTCGGAGTTCCGGAGTCGACGACCGCCTTCACCAGATCATTCTGCGCACCGAGCAGATCGAGAGAATCGCGGTCTCCCAGGTGCTGCTCCGACCAGGCTTCGCGATTGGTGCTTTCGTTTTCTCCAACCACCAGGATCGCGACGTCAGCCTTCCGCGCAGTATCAGCGGCGGCCTGCACGCTCTCAGACTGGGTCTTGGGGTCGATCAGCTTGACATTGTCGGCAAACCAGCCATGCCAATCCGGCTTGGCATCGGTGATCTTGCAGCCTTCGGCGTAGACCACATTCGCCTTCGATCCCACTCGGTCGCGAATGCCTTGCAGGATGCTGACTCCATGCACCGGATCGCGGCTGTAGCCGCCAAGATGAACCCCTTCGGCATTCGGTCCGATCACCGCGATAGTTTTGAGCTTCGTTAGATCCAGCGGCAACAGGTTCTTCTCGTTCTTCAGGAGTACCACCACCTCCTGCGCGGCTTTCAGCGCGAGTTGGCGATGCTCGGCACTGTTGGTATTCCTTTCCGCGTAGTCCGGATCGACAAAGGGATTGTCGAACAATCCTAACCTGAACTTAGTGGCCAGCATGCGAGCCGCGGCCTGATCGACCTCACTCTCGGGAACCATGCCTTGTTTCACTTGCCACAGCAGCGTGCGGTAAACGGAACCGTCCGACAGGTCGTAATCCACTCCAGCCGCAATCGCGAGGCGCGCCGCATCTGCATCAGTCGCCGCGACCCTGTGCGTCTGCACCAGCATTTGAAGTCCGTCGCCATCGGAAGTAACGTAACCACGGAATCCCCACTCCTGGCGCAGGACACGGTCGAGCAGCCAGTGGTTGATGTGGGAGGGGATGCCATCAATCTCGTTGTAGGAAGCCATCACGCTCCCGACCTTGGCTTCCTCCACCGCAGCCTGGAACGGCACCAGGAAATTTTCCCGAAGAATGCGCTCCGAATAATTCGCAGGCGCGGTGTTGGTACCGCCCTCGGGTTGACCGTGCGCCGCAAAGTGTTTCGCGGTTGCCAATACGTGATGACGGCCAATCATGAAGGAATCGCCCTGCAGACCTGTGATCGCAGCCACTCCCATGCGCGAAACGAGAAACGGATCTTCGCCGTAGGTCTCCTCGGTTCGTCCCCAGCGCGGATCGCGAGCGATGTCGAGAACCGGCGAGAAGACCTGACCCGCACCCCGCGACCCGGCTTCGTCTCCAGCGGCGGTAAAAACCTGATGCACCAGCTCCGGGTCCCACGTGCTGGCCAAGCCCAGCGCCTGCGGAAAGCTGGTGCTCCCGTATTCCATAAAGCCGTGCAAGGCTTCGCCCATAAATAAGGACGGAATCCCAAGCGGCGTCTTCTCCCGCAAATAGCGCTGTATTCCATTGCGCAGGATTGCCGCCCGCTTAGGCGTGAATACAAGGTCAGGGTCCCACCAATGCGCCAGAGTGGCTCGCGCCTGATCAGTGGTGAAAGTGCCGGTGGGATCGATGACCTCGACCGATCGACCCTCTCCTCCGCCGGTGATTTGCTGGACCTTCTCCTCCAGCGTCATGCGCGGCAGCAGATCGGCTACACGTTCGTCAACCGTCAGATTAGGGTTGCGGTACTTCGGAGCCTCCTGCGATTTTGTTTTGTCCTGGCCGGCCAAGGACGAAGACGCGGTGCACAGCAAGGTCAGGAAAAGAAACGAACGAAGTAGTGGATTATTTTGTAGGATTTTCATTTTGCTCGTTGGAGCAGGCAGCTCCTTTCGGCATAACGGCCTTCATGTTACACCGATACGAACGAAGATGAGGACATAGCTCCCTTTCTCCTAAGAGCGCAACCATGGTGCTGCCAAGAGCCGCGATGTCGGTATCTGAGATCGGTATAATGACCCGACGCTCATGAAGTGGGTTTCGGCCATTCCCAGGCTGTTTGACTCGGAGCGTGGCGCACGTGACCGTCTCCTTCCGCGCTGGTTTTTCCTGCGGGCACTCGGCTGCATTTATTTTTCTGCATTCTTCTCGCTCGTTTTTCAAATCCGAGGGCTGATCGGACCAGACGGAATTTTGCCTGCGGATGAATACCTTCGAGCCGCGGCTCATGCGTTTGGTTACAGCCGGGGCATGTGGTATGCCCCCACTTTGCTCTGGCTAACCAGCGGCCCTCACATGCTGATCGGCTTGTGCTGGGTGGGCATGGCAACGTCGTTATTATTGCTCTTGAATGTATGGCCGCGCGCAATGCTGTTGATTTGTTTCGTGTGCTTCCTTTCATTCGTAAGCGCTGCGCAGGATTTCTCCGGCTATCAATCGGATGGCATGCTGTTGGAGGCAGGCTTCATCAGTCTCTTCTTCGCTCCGCCCGGATTCCGTCCCGCATTCGGCGCCGCATCACCGCCATCGCGCGCCAGCCTGTTCCTGCTGCAATGGGAGTGGTTTCGCATCTACTTCGAGTCCGGTGTCGCCAAGATTATCGGCAAAGATCCCGAGTGGCGCCACTTCACCGCGATGGATGAGTACTATCAGAACGGTCCACTGCCCACGTGGATCGGCTGGTATGTACAGCATTTGCCGCATTGGTTTCATGCCTCATCGGCCTTCGCCACTCTCGCGCTCGAGTTGGTTTTGGTTTGGATGTTGTTTCTGCCACGCCGCTGGCGCGTGGTCTGCTTCTTTATCGTGACTCCGTGGGAGCTGGGCATTATTCTCACCGCCAACTACACATTTCTAAACTATCTCGTTCTAACGCTGGGATTTCTCCTGTTGGATGACAGCTTTCTGCTGCGCTTCTTACCAGCGAGATGGAAGAAGTCGTTCGTCGTGGGCAAGATGGAAGCTTTAGAAGTCGAGCCGAAGGCTTCTGAAGCCGAGTTCCATGATGCATCTGGGATTCCATCAATCCTGGAGGTGCCTCAGCAAAACCAAAGACAAAGACAGACCCCGGTTGGCTTTCGCCGGACCTTCAATATCGTTAAGCTATCTTTCGCCGGCGCTGTACTTGCCTGGATCTTCTACGCCACAACCGTGCAGTTGATCTGGATGTTCTCCGCACTGCCGTTGCCAACGTCGCCCGTAGTCGCGCTTGATACTTTCCGCATCGCCAATCGGTACGGTCTTTTCGGCATCATGACGCGAGGCCGCTATGAAATCGAATTCCAGGGATCCGAGGATGGGAAAAACTGGGTAGCATATCCGTTCCGGCATAAGCCCCAGGATCCGAGCAAGCCGCCCGGTATTTACGCGCCCTATCAGCCGCGATTCGATTGGAACCTTTGGTTTGCTTCGTTGGGCTCATGGCAGGATTATCCGATCGTGCCCAGAACTGAAGTGCGTCTTCTTTCGAATGACAAGGATGTGCTCGCCCTGTTCGCCGGCAATCCCTTCCCGCATGAGCCTCCGCGCCAGGTGCGCGCCGTGATTTGGCAATATTGGTTTACGACCATGGCTGAGAAGCGAACACAAGGTCTGTGGTGGCGCCGCCAGTTTCTGGGACTCTACGCGCCCACGCTCGAGCGCGAAGCAGACGGCACGATTCGCGGCGTCGAATGGCCTACCACTAGTCCGCGCGAGTGAGTGCCGCCCACGCCACTAATTTCAGACTGGCCTTAAGCCCGATCCCACCTTGACAACGCCATCTTCGCCGCATGATAACCGCACATGCCGTGCACGCTTCCGCCCGGTGGAGTAGAGGCGGAACAAATGTATACCTTCGGCGCCGAGGTGGCGTAATGCCTCCACGTTGGTCGAAAGACAAACTGCCGAATATCCATGAGTCCGCCCCCAACGTCGCCTCCAACAAGGTTCGCGTCCATGCCCTCAAGATCGGCGGGAGAAAAGACGCGGCGCGCCAGAATGCAATCGCGAAAGCCCGGAGCAAATCGCTCAATCTGAGCTTCCAGCCTTTCGAGCATGTTTACTTTGCTTCCGTTCGGCACATGACAATAGGCCCAGGCCGTATGTTTTCCCGCTGGAGCCCGAGAGCTATCAAACAGACTCGGCTGAGCCAGCAAAACGAACGGACGCTCTGCGTGCTGTCCCATTCGAACCGCTTTTTCCGAGGCCGCAATCTCCTCAAAAGTCCCGCCCACATGCACCGTCACCGCTCGCAGACATTCGGAGTCTTTCCATGGAATCGGTGAGCTCAGCGCGTAGTCAACTTTGAAGGCGCCGGCCCCATAGCGGAATTTTCCCAGGCTCCGCTTGTAGCTGTCAGATAACGATGGCCCGCCAACCGCAATCAGTTGCCGCGGCGTCAGGTCGCAAAGAATCAGGTCGTAGTTCGCCAATGCCGCCAAACTCAACACCGGCGACGAAGTATTCACCTTGCCTCCAAACTTCGACAGAACTCCGCACAGCGCGTCGGTGATTGACTGTGCTCCGCCGCGCGGAATCGGCCACCCAACGACGTGTGCCGGCACAGCCATCATGATCGCAAACGCCGCGCTCAACGCTTCGTCCAGGCCAAGGAAAGAGTGAGCCGCCATGCCCGCGAACAGTGCCCTAGTTCGCGGACTACGAAAACGGCGAGCGATCGCTTCAGCCGACTGCAGCCCGACCGCAGCAAAGCGCGCCATCAGCCGAGGGTGCCGGGGAATGAACGGAAGCGGATGCAGAATCTCTGGAGCAAATACATCCCAGTCCTGCACGAATGGACGCATGAGCGTGTCCCATGCCGCTCCGTCTACCCCAAGCGAATCTTTTGTTGCCCCGAGGTCCCGTTCCAGCAAGACGGCAGACCCGTCATCGAGAGGATGAGCCAGGGGCGCCGGCGAGTGAATCCACTGCAAGCCATGCTCGGCCAAAGGCTGCGACGAGAAGAACGGCGACCCTGCGCCGAGCGGATAGACTGCCGATCCGAAGTCGTGCCGAAATCCCGGCAAGGTCAATTCCAGCGTGCGAGCAGCCCCGCCCGGCGTCGACTGAGCTTCGAGCACATCCACCTGCACCCCGGCCTGCGCCAGAACGATCGCCGCCGCCAGCCCATTCGGACCAGCGCCGATTACGCACGCGCTACCGATTTTCGTGACGCACCCCGGTCACCATAGGAATATCCAATCGTGCCTTCCTGCCTATTGAAGAATCTGTAACTTGCTTGTTTACAGCGTCGTTAAGAACTCAGTTAGTAAACACCATGCTGCATCGCGATCGATCATGCTTTCGGCTCTGTTTCTGCGGGATTTCACGGCCTCGTTGCGGTTTTTCGCCGCCAAAATTCGGGGCTTCCTACATTTTAACCTTGACTTCCACAGGCCTCGTACCGCAGATTAGCCCTGCGGTTGGAACCTTCCCCCAATATTTGGGTTCCTTAGTAAGGAGTAGCCGGCTCTGGCACTCCCACAACCCGATGGCCACGACTCTTGCCCCGGTAGATTCTAGGGAAGTCGTCCGTTGCGATCACTGCCTGCTGGTTCAATTCCGTACGGTCAACAACAATTGCCGGCGCTGCCACTCGTCCCTGGACGAGGAACCAGAGCCCGAACCGGTGGTGATGGAGCAGCCGGTGATGATGCCCATGCCCGGCATTGGCCGTGGGCACCTGAACCTGGCCACTTCGATCCGTTCGCTGCGGTTGCGCAGCGGGTTGAGCCAGCGCCAACTCGCAGGACGCATGTCCGTGCCGCGGACTTACGTTTCCAAGATCGAAAATGAAAAAGCGACGCCCACGCTGTCGTCCCTGGAACGGCTGGCGCGAGCCCTGGAGGTGACCGTGCCGGAACTGCTCAGTGGCGGAGAAAAGAGCCGCCAGGACGAAATCAGCGAGCTGATGAAAGATCAGTTTATCGCGGAAATTCTGCCGTTTGTTTCGCAACTGAACGGAATGCAGATGTCGAGCATCCTCACCCAGGTGCGGGATTTGACGGTGCGCCCGCGAAGGACCGCGTAGGCAAAAGAGACTTATGTCGGGACAGCCGTCCTCGGCTGTCCGCCGGGCGCAGCCCGGTTGCTTTGCATAATTTTATCCGGGCAACCAGCCAACTCGATGCCGGGACCATCCTTGGTCCCGGCTTTTTTCTTGCCTCGCCGGGCGTGAATCCGAAATAGATTGACTCACATCTATGTGGCATGAGCTTGGAAGAAGTTGGAAGTGTCTTTTCTCCGTTATCCACCAATTTCGCATCTGCAAATCCTGAGGCGAATGCTTGGAACGACGAACGTCCGCGGGGAATTTCTCCCGATGACTCGTTGCTCGACTCGTACTCGCGAGCGGTAATCGCCGCAGTTGACCGCGTCAGTCCGTCTTGTGGTGAACATCGAAGTGCATCAATCTGCAGGGCGCACGCGCTCGGGAGAGCCGCGCGAACGGCGGGGTGGAGGCTCGGGCTTCGTGTTCACTCCCGACGGCCTCATTCTCACGAATAGCCACGTCGTGCACGACGCAAAGCGCATCGAGGTGACTTTGGCCGACGGCCGCCGCATGCCGGCCACTGCGATTGGAGACGACCCGGCGAGTGATTTGGCGGTGATTCGCATCGACGAAGCGCGTTTCGACGAGCCTGGCCTCACTGCGGCTGCGCTCGGCGATTCGCAGCAGCTTCGTGTGGGGCAACTAGTGGTCGCGATCGGGAATCCGTATGGCTTTCAGTCGACCGTAACGGCGGGCGTCGTAAGCGCGCTGGGGCGGTCGCTGCGATCGTATTCCGGGCGGCTCATTGATGATGTCATTCAGACCGACGCTGCGCTCAATCCCGGCAACTCCGGCGGACCGCTCGTCGATTCCGCAGGGCGCGTGGTCGGAGTGAATACCGCAACCATTCTGCCGGCACAGGGAATCTGTTTTGCCATCGGCATCAATACCGCGAAGTTCGTGGCCAGCCGCCTGCTGCGCGATGGACGCATCCGGCGCAGCTACATTGGCGTCTCGGCGCAGACTGTGCCTGTGCATCGCCGCGTGGTGCGGTTTTATGATCTGGCGAAGGAATCCGGCGCGCTGGTTTTGTCGGTCGAAGAAAATAGCCCAGCGAAGCGCGCTGGGCTGCGCGATGGCGATATCATCATTGCGCTGGAAGGCAAGCCAGTCGCAGGCGTGGACGATCTGCACCGCGTGCTGGCCGATACTCGCTCCGGCGCGAGCTGTTCGTTGACCGTGCTGCGGCAGACGGAGAAACTGGAGTTGAAGATTGTGCCGGAAGAGGCGAAGTAGTCTGTGTAGCGCGGGCACTTCTGCCCGCGATTGCCGACGCCCACCACACACCTCGCGGCCTGAAGCCGGGGACTTTTAGCGGCCCTCGCCGCCACGGGTGAAGCTGGACGCTTCCAAAACAACGTCAAGAGCAACGGACAGGAGTGTCCGTTCCACACGACCCCTCATTGCAACCTGCTTCCCCGCCGTGTTAGCCTCAATCCGAAGGGGATCACTTTGCAACACAAAGTTCCCGCCGGGCTGGATCGCAAGGAAGCGGAAGTCTACCGGCATCTCGATCCAGAGCGGCTCCCGAAACACATCGCCATCATCATGGACGGCAACGGGCGCTGGGCTAAGCGGCGGCACATGCCGCGCGTGGCCGGGCACCGCGCCGGAGTAGCGTCCGTGCGCTCGACCGTGGAGACGGCGGCGCGCGTGGGCATTCACGCGCTCACGCTTTATGCCTTCTCGGAAGAAAACTGGAAGAAGCGTCCCAAGAGTGAAGTCGACTTCCTGATGGGCCTGCTCAGCCGCTACCTGAAGGCGGAAGTGCCGACGCTGAACGAGAACAACATTCGCCTCGAATACATCGGCCGCCAGCAGCAGTTGCCGGATGACGTGCAAGAGCGCATGGCGTGGGCGCGCGAGAGTACATCGCGCAATACGGGCACAGTACTGACGCTGGCGCTGAACTACAGCGCGCGCAGCGAACTGGTGGACGCGTTCCGCTCCATGGTGAACGCGGCGTCGCAGAACGGCGGCATCGAGCACTTACACATTGACGAAGATACTGTCGGCGAGCATCTTTATACGCGGCACCTGCCCGATCCCGATCTGGTGGTGCGCACCTCGGGCGAAATGCGGCTGAGCAATTTCTTGCTGTGGCAACTGGCTTACGCCGAGATTTATGTCACGCCGACTCTGTGGCCGGATTTCCGCGGCGTGCATCTGCTGGAGGCGATCGCCGAATATCAGAAGCGGGAGCGGCGCTACGGCGGGCTTAACGGCGATGCTCACACGCACGGCCAGCCGGCGAAAGTGCACGACTAGAATCCACCATCCATGACATTGAGAGAAACCAGCAGGTTCCTCACCAGGCTTTCCGCCCGGTTCGGAATGACAAAGGACATTTCTTGATAAAGCGCATCGCGACCGCGGTCGTCCTGATTCCAGTTGTGCTGCTGCTGGTGCTGCGCGCACCTGTGCCGGTGCTGGCTGTATTTGCGGCGGCGGTGGCGCTGATCACAGTGCAGGAGTTTCTGAAGTTGACCGAATCCTATGGAGTGCAGCCCCTGCGCCTGCCGACTTACGTCTTCGTTGGGCTGTCGTTTCTGCTACTGGCGCTGAGCGCGGCAAGCGACACGCCGCAGCTCTCCACGTTGAAGTTTGTCCTCGGGCTGGGATTTGCCGGCGCGATTGCCCCGTTTGTCTTTCTGACAATCACGATGCGCAGGGCGGCGCTGAACACCGCTTATCCCGCTGCCGCGGCCTCGGCCTTCGCTTTCGGCTACGTTGCCGTGCCTATGGCGATGCTGGTAGAGCTTCGCCAGCAGTGGGCGGGAGCATTCTGGCTGCTCTACCTGCTTCTGGTGGTGTGGGCGGGAGACATTTTCGCTTACTTCGTCGGTCGTTCCGTAGGACGGCATCTGATGGCGCCGCGCATCAGTCCGAAAAAAACCTGGGAGGGCGCAGCGGCCTCGCTAGCGGCAAGCCTGGTGGTTGGAGGTGTTCTATTCACTTACGCCCTGCAGATCAGTTCGTTCCTGCTGCGCGTGGGCCTGATCCAGCGGCGCGACGGCTTGTTCGGGCTGGAAAAGCCGGAACTTTGGCCGATCATACTTTTGACCATCGCGCTGAATGTTGCCGCACAGCTCGGCGATCTGGTGGAATCTCTGATCAAGCGCGGCGCGGGAGTGAAAGACTCGGGCACCATCCTTCCCGGGCACGGCGGCATGTTGGATAGGATCGACGCCCTGCTGTTTGCCGCTCCGCTGCTATGGTTCTATGCGGCTTGGCGCGTGATGCAGTAAGGGTGTCGCTACCTTGGCTTGTCCCAAAGATTCTTGGACCTTGCACGGTCGAGCGAGTGTCTGAGATGGGAACCAAGACCGTATGCGGCAGCCGTCTCTGCCAGGATCTGCCACAAGACGTCGTCCGGGTACCTATCGCAACCCAATCCCAGTCCAACGATGTGACCGCTTATTTGATGTTGGAGTTCGTTCAAGCCTTTGAAGGCTCGCCAATACTGTTCTCCCGGTGGATGAAGCCCGAGCTCACGGCCGTGAATTGTAAGGTCGCTGGAAACAAGGCCGAGGAAAATCTGCTTGTCGGAGTCTATCAGGGCTAGGTACCAATCTCGTAGATCATCGTTCTCCATGCTGGGGTTCTCCTTTCTGCTGCTGTCGTGAGCTTCTTCGAGGGATAAATCGTGTTCTGGAAGGAACGGCGGAGGAGGGTGTCAGAGCGGGGCTTAGAGT
>Ga0302326_10010837_pt1 | contig 19687 bp, 19 predicted proteins | sample Palsa_T0_3_FD_202264 | JGI IMG/M metagenome (GOLD analysis project Ga0302326, IMG submission 202264) | Peat permafrost microbial communities from Stordalen Mire near Abisko, Sweden - Palsa_T0_3 | ecosystem: Environmental > Terrestrial > Soil > Palsa > Peat permafrost | place: Sweden: Abisko...
CCTTATATTTCGTGACCGCAACCGTGAGGCGCGCGGTATCGCATCCGGGTAGCGCGGCAAGCTTTTGATGGAGCGCGTCGACTGCCGCGGCGTGCGCCTTGAGCGCCGCGGCGGCTTCACTTTTATTCTCCGACATGCTCTCCGTATATCGCCAGCGCACAGGCGAGCGCCTCCTGTTTCGTTAGGCGAGCGCCGAGCTCGAGCCCGCTCGCGATTTCCTCGGCCGAAAGGGCGGTCGCCAAGCTCGCCATGAGTCGCTCGTGGCCGCGGCGCTCGGTATACTGGCGCGCCTCGCCGCTCGCGACGTAGAGAGCTTCCGAGAAGCCGGCCAGCGATACGGCGCGGTCGTGATTCGAGACGAGCGCGCCGAGCAGCGCGTGGTGCTGGATTAAGCTTGCGAGCCATCGGTCGCCTGCTGTTGATTGCTGCAGCACGAGCGCATCGCGCAGGTTCGCGCGCGCTTCGTCGAGATCGCCGGCTTCCAGGGCGTAGGCCGCAAGATTCGCGAGCACGAGCGCCGTGTAAATGGAGTTGAGGCTCGCGTACGAGTCCCGGGCGCGTCGCGCGGCGTCTCGCGCCGCCTCGACGTCGCCGGCAGCGTACTCGAGCTCGCCCAGGTTGAGCAGGGCGCTCGCGTGCGCTTCACTTCCGGGACGCTCCAAACGAGCGACTTGAGAAAACCGCCGGCGAGCGTTCTCGAGATCCCCGCCCTGGAGATTGCTGACGGCCCACATCCGAATCACCGCGTTGGTCGCAAGACGCGAGAGCCGATCGGACGTTTCCGACGCTTGCATGAAACAACGTTCGGCGTCGTCGAATCGGCCGGCTGTGCCGTAGATCGCGCCGAGGTTCGCGAGCGCACGGGCGGTTTCGTCGGTATCGCCGCTGCGACGCGCGACGTCGACCGCGCGAAGCGCGAGGCGCTCGCGGTCCGCAGTTGCACGTCCGGTCAGCCAGCCCAAAATGACGCCGTGCCGCAGCAGCCGCGCGTGAACCAGATCGCTCGGCATCGCATCCTCGCGCGCGAGCGCCGTATCGTACCAGCGCACCGCCTCGTGCGGCGTGACGATCCGTTCCGGCCATTCGATATCGGCGAGAAACTGCAATCCAACCGCGCGATCGTGGCCTTGCACGACGGTCCAATCGATCGCGGCGCGAACGTTATCGAGTTCGCTGCCGAGCAGCGTTCGCCACCGGGCGTCTTCGAGATCGGCAACCAGCGGCGCGAGCGCCCGCACGAAGGCGGCGTAAAAGCACGCGTGGCGCGCCGCGGTCGCCTCGGTTTCGCCCGCTTCCGCGAGACGCTCGCGGCCGTATTCGCGAATCGAGACGAGCATATCGTAGCGCCGCTCCTCGCCGGCCGGCTCCACGACGACCAGCGATTTGTCCACGAGCGACGCGAGCAGCTCGAGCGACTCCCACTCGTCCGTTTCGCCCGAACAGATCGATGCGGCCGCTTCGAGCGTCCACCCGCCGGCGAAGATCGAGAGTTTGCGCAGCAGCGCGCGCGCGCGCTCGTCGAGCAGATCCACGCTCCAATCGATGGTCGCGCGCAGCGTTTGCTGACGCGGGAGCACGCTCTTGTCCCCTGCCGTGAGCAATCGGAACCTTTCGTTGAGCCGCTGCGTGAGCTGCCGCGGCGAGAGCAGCTTGATACGCGCTGCCGCAAGCTCGACCGCAAGCGGAATTCCGTCGAGGCGGCGGCAGATCTCCGTGACGAACGGCGCGTTTTCGTCGGTAAGCTCGAACTGCGCGTCGATCGCTCGCGCGCGATCGACGAATAGGTCGACGGCATCATGAGTTTCCAGCGACGGCATCCGAAAGACGCGCTCGCCGGCGATCCCAAGCGCCTCGCGGCTCGTCGCGAGAACCCGGACGCCGGCGCACGCACGCAGGATCGCGGCCGCGATGCGGCGCGCCTCGTCGATGACGTGCTCGCAATTATCCAGAATCATCAGTAGCTGCCGCTGCTCGAGATGCGTCGCGAGCGTGGCGAGCAAATCCTCGCCGCGCACGTCTCGCACCCCCAGGACTTGCGCGATTGCGTTCGCGACCAGCGTCGGATCCGAGATGGGCGCGAGCTCGACCATCCAGACGCCGTCGGCGTAGCGATCGAGCAGATCGGCGCCGGTTTGAATCGCGCAGCGCGTCTTGCCGGCGCCGCCCGTGCCGGCGAGCGTGACGAGACGATGATCGTCCAACAGCGCTTTGATCTCGGCGACGGCACCGGTGCGGCCGACGAACGACGTGAGCTGTTGCGGAAGATTGTTTGGGAAGTAGTCGAGCGATCGCAGCGGCGGAAATTTATCGAGCAGATCGGGGGCCGCGAGCTGAAAGACGTGTTCGGGGCGCGCCAGATCCTTGAGGCGGTGCGCGCCGAGATCGCGGAGGACGATGCCGGCGGGAACGGCATCCTGCAGCATCTTTGCGGTGACGCCCGAGATCAGAATCTGTCCGCCGTGACCGATGGCGACGAGCCGCGCGATGCGATTGAGCGTCGGCCCGAGATAATCGCCGTCGCGCTCGTGCGCGTGTCCGGTGTGGAGCGCGATGCGAACGCGAAGGCCGCCGACCGCGGAGAAATCTTCCGCCGCGAGCGCGCGTTGCGCGAGCAGCGCGGCCGTGACCGCATCGGGTGCGGCGCCAAACGCGGCGCAAAATGCGTCACCGACGAGTTTGAAGACGTAGCCGCCGTGCGTTTCGATGGCGTCGCGGAGCAGCTCGTTGTGGCGCGCGAGGGCCGCCGCCATCGCGGCCGGATCGCGCTCCCAGCGCTCGGTACTGCCTTCGATATCGGTGAAGAGAAACGTTACCGGGCCGCTCGGCCCCGAACCCCGCATCGAAGCCGTACTTGCCCTTCCCGCGCGACGACTACCTCTTTGATCGGCACGCCGTGAAGGACTCCCAGCGATGCGGTGAAACCGCGCGAGTACGTTTGCCGCTTCGTACTGGAGGCCTCGTGAAACTACGAAAGATTGCCGCCTTTCTCGCCGTCGCGTTTGCGCCGTCGCTCGCGCTCGCCGCGCCCAACGTTCCGCCCCAACCGATTCTCAAGCTCGCCAATGCGGTGCTCCACGCCGCCGATACCAACGATTCGTCCGGGCTCGCCGGACTCTATACCGGCGACGCGGTGATCGTTGATGAGAACGCGCCGTTCACCTGGCGCGGCACCAACGCCGGTGCCGCGTGGTGGAGCGTGGTTTCAACCGTAACGAAGCGCGCGAAGCTGACCGGCCTGAAGGCGATCAACATCCGCATCAGCGAGTTCCGGCAGTCGGCGACCGATGCCTATTTGATCGAGCCGATGTCGATCGTCGGAACACTCAACGGCAAACCTTTCGCCGAATCGGGAACGATGACGTATACGTTCCACAACGCGGGCGGCAAGTGGCTGATCGCGAGCCAAGTGTGGACGACGAAACCCTAACGCCGTGAGCTTCGCTGAGGTTCCGCTCGTCGCGCCGCGCGAGCATGTTTTTCCAACTCTCACCGACGCGCAGATCGAGCGCGTGCGAGCGCGCGGTACGATCCGGCAGGTGAGCGAGGACGAGGTGCTCATCGAGCAAGGCGATGCGCCGGTGCCGTTCTTCGTTATCCTCTCGGGCGAGCTGACGATCGTGCGACCGACGGAGCGCGGACGCCGGCTCGTCACGCTTGCCGGTCGGGGGCAGTTCTCGGGAGAGATCAACACTCTCACGGGACGGCGAGCGATCTTTCGCACTACGGTCTCGAAACCGGGCGAGTTCATCGAGCTCGATCATCAAGAGTTGGTGGGGCTGGTGCAAGGCGACGCGGAGGTGGGCGATATCGTGATGCGCGCTTTTATCTTGCGGCGCGTCGGCTTCGTGCGCGGGAACATCGGCGACGTGGTGCTTATCGGCTCCACGCATTCCGCCGATACGCTGCGCATCAAAGAGTTTTTGACGCGCAACGAACACCCGTATTCATACCTCGATCTCGAGCACGACGCGGACGTGGAGCACGTCCTGACGTTCGGGATCGGTGCCGGCGAAATTCCCGTCGTCATCTGCCGCGGCACGCTCGTCTTGCGCAATCCGTCGAACCGCGAGATCGCCGAGGGTTTGGGATTCAACGAGTCGGTCGACCAAACGCACGTGCGCGACGTCGTCGTTGTCGGCGCCGGGCCGGCCGGATTGGCGGCGGCCGTCTACGGTGCGTCGGAGGGCTTGGACGTGCTCGTGATCGAGACGAACGCGCCGGGCGGACAAGCCGGTTCCAGTTCGCGCATCGAGAACTATTTGGGATTCCCAACCGGCGTGTCGGGCCCCGAGCTCGCGGCTCGCGCGTACGCGCAAGCCGAGAAGTTCGGCGCGGAACTGCCCATCGATCGCGCCGTGCGATTGGAGTGCGAGCGTCAGCCCTACCGCGTGCACTTGGAGAGCGGCGGCGCGGTGCGAGCGCGGACGATCGTGATCGCTAGCGGCGCTCAATATCGGCGCCCGGCCTTGGATCAACTCGATCGCTTCGAGGGCAACGGCGTGTATTACGCCGCCAGCTTTCTCGAGGCGCAGCTCTGTGGCGGCGAGGAAGTCGTCGTCGTCGGCGGGGGAAACTCGGCCGGCCAAGCCGCGGTTTTTCTTGCGGGAACCGCATCGCGCGTGTACGTGCTGGTTCGAGCGCGAGGTCTGGCGGAGAGCATGTCGCGCTATCTCAGCCGTCGCATCGAGGAAACGCCGAACATCACCCTGCTCACGCATACGGAGGTCGTCGCGCTTCTCGGCGACGCGCAACTGAGCGCGGTTCGCTGGAGAAACGGCGAGACGGGCGCGATCGAAGAGCATGCGGTTCGTCATCTCTTCATGATGACCGGCGCCGAGCCGAACACGGACTGGCTCGCCGGCTGCCTGCAACGCGACGAACGCGGGTTCGTACGCACCGGCCCGACGCTCGGCGTCGACGATTTGGCGGCAACCGGCTGGTCGCCGGCACGTTCGCCCTATTTGTTCGAAACGAGTCTACCCGGCGTATTTGCCGTCGGCGACGCGCGGGACGGCAGCGTCAAGCGCGTTGCATCGGCCGTTGGCGAGGGGTCTATCGCCATCTCGTTCGTGCATCAGGTCTTAGCGCAATGATCGCGCGAGCCAAGCCTCCATACCGCCGTCGAGATTGATCGCGCGATCGTAGCCGAGCGCGTTCAGCTGTCGCGTCACGAGCTCGCTGCGGCCGCCGAGATGGCAGATCACGACCACGTCGCGATCGGTGGGAAGTTCGCTCAATCGATTTCCCACATCGCGCATCGGAATATTGACCGAGTCGGCAATTCTGCCGTCGGCCATTTCCTCGGGCTCGCGCACGTCGAGCATGAACGGCGCGGCGTCGCTTTCGAGACGCCGCTGCAGTTCGTCGGCCGAGATGGCTAGCGGTCGGGGAGCCAGGTCGACTCCGAGGGCTTTGCCCGAACGATCGCGACCGCGTGCATCACGCGCGCCGCATCGTACTTCCCGCGAACGTTGAAGGGCTCGCCGACGACCAAGTCGCCGCTGCGCTCCTGACGCAGCGCGCCGGACGCATCCACCCGGACGACCTGCCCCGTACGCATTCGCAGCGTGAGGTACGAACCATTGACGGAGAGCAGCGTTCCCGTGACTTCATTCGGTGCCGCGCTCGTCGGGCGGAAGGCCGGCGCGTGCGGAGTTCCGGCTTTCGCGATCGTGCCGCCCAACCCGAAGATATCGAGTTGCTGGTAGCTCGCCACGAACACTTGGCCGTTCGCGACGACTGGAACGAGATTCGCGTTACCGTTCGATGAGGCCCACGATCCGGCCGTTCCCTGCCAGAGCGTCGCAAGCGATCCGCTTGCGGGTTCGGATGAGATCGCGAAGAGCGTGATGTTTCCGGGAACGTACTGCGGCCGTGCAAGCGCCCAAATAATCGCGCCGCGTTTGGTTCCGTTCGACGAGACGCTCGTGAAGAAACCGGGATCTTGCGAACCGGGCAGCCGCGCCGACGAGCCCTTCAGCACGAGCTTGACGGATCCCGCGGTCTTGACGCGCCACAGCATCACGGTGTTGCCGCCGCTGGCAACGACGTGCGGCGTCGAGTTTTTCGAGACGCCGAAGTACGACTGGCCGCACCAGCATCCGCCGATTTGCTTCGCGTCGACGTCGTTGTTCGGACCGCTCGGGTTGTAGCCGCCCAAGTTACTTTGATTGAGCAGGAACATCGTGCCGTTCTTGCCGGCGGCGGTGGCGAGCGGCGGGAGCGACGGCCCCAGCGTGGGCAGCAGCATCACGCCGCCCGAGCCGAAATCGACGTCGCCTTGATCGAGTCGCTCTTGATCCGACGGCGTAAAGATGCTCAGCAGCTGGGTGAGATCGGAACTCACCTTCACGACGCTCTCCTGAACGTTCGTGCCGCCGGTATACGTTCCCGGATCCGAGTTGCCGGTGACGAAGTAGAGGTTCCCGGTGGGATCGGCCGCAACGCCGTATCCCGACATCCAAATCGACGACAAGAAGAAGTCGTCGGGTGAGGTCGCGAGGCTGTCGTTGAGTTGGTTTGCCGCCAACGGCGCGAGCGAACCGGTCTGCCAACCGAGCAGCCAGCCGCGCGAGACCGATGCGCTGAAGTCGCAGAAGCTACCGAATCCGGCGTAGATATTCCCGTTCGCTTCGAGCAAGCCGGGGCGTTGTCGTTGATACGTTGCATTGAACGTATAGGTCGTGCCGTTGGTCAACTCGTGCGACGCGGCGACGACGACCGACGGTACCACATCGGAAAGATCGGCCAGACTCAGCTCGTGGATGCGATACGTCGGAACGCCGCTCTCCGTGTCGTACGCGATGACGTACATCACGTTGGCCGCGAGGTCGATGACCGGCGTTCCATCGATGCCGACGTTCGGTCCGTTGTTGTTGCAGCCCAACGGGGTTTGCACCGGCGTGCCCAAACTCTGACTGAAGAGCACGGTTCCGCTCGACGCATCGATCGCGTAGACCGTATCGTTCTCGGTGGCAACGTAGACGACGTCGTGCTTGCCAGGCGACGTGCCGCGAGTGGTCGTTTCCCCGGGTACGACGAGCGGTTGGACGTCGACTTGATCGTCGAGCGTGACGGTGTGCAGCAGGCCGAAGGAGCCGCTCTTGACGTTCTTCGCCGACAGCGTCGACTCGTTATCGTTCCAGCCCGTGCGCAGATTATCGTAGTGATAGGTGGTGATTGCAAACTTGGTTTGCGGCGCGAGACTCATCGTCACGGCCTGCGGCTCGCGAGCATCCTTAATGGTGGTCGCCGGAGCGCCGCCGGCGGGATAGGCAAAGACTTGCACGCCGGCCGGGTTGGGCACGACGATCTGGCCGCCGTGAATCCAAAGCTGGTTCGGATTGCCGGCGCCCTCGAGCGCGGTCTGATCGACGAATGCGGCGCGCCCGGCGCTTACCGCGTACCGGAGCACGGTCACCGAACCGGTCTTGCTGCCGGGAGTTTCCACTGCCAGATGCGCGCCGTCCCACTGGATCGAGCCGAGCCGCGATGGGCGCGCGCCGTTCCACGTCAGTTCGGCGAACTGCGAGCCGCCTTTCGGGAGCTCGAGCAGATCGATCGCGAAATGCTTGCCTCGCTCGCGGGTAAAGCGCTCGACGAAGAGATTCCCATCGCTGTCGTAGGCGGACGACCAATAGCCGCCGCGCCGGCCCTCGGCTCTATAGAGTTGAGGGCCACCCTTTCCGCCCGCGAAGACGGCGACGCCTAAGTGGGGATAGATGCCACCCGAAACGGCGAGACTGCCGGTCGCGGGGTCGACCGAACAGAACTGGAACGCGCCGCCAAGCGTGCCGCGCAGCGTCGCGATCGGTCGCGCACCGTCGTGCGCGTACTCGATGACTTGGTTGCCTTCCGGGATAAAGACGTCGCCGCTCTTATCCGAGCAGAGACCGTCGGCGCGTACGTTCTCGAGGCGCCCTTCCAACTTGCCCTCGGGGTAGGAGTAGACGGCGACGCTCCCGTCGACGGCATGCGCGACGTAGAGCAGGTCTCGCGTCGCTGCGTCGGGAGCCATCGATGAGGCTTGCCCACTGGACCGGTTCGCGCCGGATGCGTTGTTCTGGTTCGGCACGAGCGAGCTCGTTTGGGTCTGCGATCCCCCGCAGCCCGCGACGAACGAAAGCGTGATACACGCGCTTACCACAGCGCGCAGCGACCCCGAGAAAGCCTTCATAGCGGTGCTCCTTCTTGGCGTCGAAGGATTCCGCGCAGCACCGATGCTGCCCTCGCTCGGTCGAGCTCCGGTCAGGGGCCGTTCGACGGCGGGCTGACGGACTGGCCGTAGACGACACCAGGGGAGATCGTCGTCGGAATGATGCGCTTGGGGGTGCCGCCGTTGGTGTAATTCCAGAAGCCGTAGCGGGTCGGGCAGTTGAGGTTGCCGGCGACGACCGCGTTGAGTTTGCGCGTCGTGCCGCTCACGAAGGGCTGCACCTCGGCCATCCAATTCGTGCCCGGATAGCAGTCGTCGATGAGATGCGTGCTGCGCACGACGCTGACCGTGGAGCCCGATACGGTGATCCGGTAGATCATGGTGGTGTCGTAATACAGATAGTTCTGATCGACGACGGAGAGATAGAAGCCGTCCCACTGAACGCTGCCGGGAAAGTAAATCTTCAGCCCGCTCAGCAACGTGAATTGTTTCTTGCCGGCGGGCAGCTCCGCAAAATCGGGGTAGCCCGAGTAATCGGTAGCTTGTACGAAGAGATTGCCTTTCGTGTCGTAGCCCGGCGGATAGAGATGGTAGAGGTTCGCGTCGGCGTAGTTGGTCTGCTTGCCGCTCAGCCCGCCGGTAAAGATATCGACGCCGCCGCTCGTGCCGCTGTTGCTCGGGCCGCTGAAGTTGCCCACGGCGACGTTCCCGGTCGTCGGATCGACCGAACACCCGAGCGGCATGCCGTACTCGTCGATTGCGGTTGCAATCGGCGTGATGCCGCCGTGTGCGAACTCGTAGATTTTCGTCCCCGAGCTGTCGGCCACATACACGTTGCCCGCTTTATCGACGCACTGGCCGTAGGGAGAAACGAAGCCGGTGATCTGTCCGTAAAGCTTTCCGGCCTGGACGCGATAGTTATAAATATCGACCGTGCCGTTCGAGGCGTCGGAGGCGTAGATCAGCCATTGCTTCTTGGCATCGGGACGGATCCACGATCGGCCGCGATTGATGTGCCGTACCGGTGCGATGCCCAAGGGATTAGTCTGAGCGTAGATGTCGGTACCGGAAACGCCGGCGGACGGCGCGCCGCTTCCACAGGCGGCGAGGAGCGCTCCCGCGAGCAGCGCGCCGATCGAATTGCGAACGATTGCGAAGTTCATGATCGATTGTACCCGTCGACGATGAGGAGATCGGTCGTGCTGAGCCGTTGGCGCAGCTCCTTTGCCGGGGCGTACTCCGTCGAGGGCCACCACTCGTGCGCCCGTTCGTACGAGGGGAACTCGAGGACGACGACCCTCGTCGGCTGCCACGAACCCTCGAGCACGTTCATCTCACCGCCGCGCACGATGTAGCGGCCGCCGTACTGCTCGACCGTCCTCTGCGCCATCTCTTTCATAACGCTCGTACTCTTCCGGGTGCTTGGTATCCACATTGACGATCACGTATGCCGGCATTGCCGCATGACTTCTCAGCGAAGTTCACCGGGTCCGCTAAGGCCCGTCGTGACCCGTCGCGAAGGGGCGGGAGCGCTGCAACGCTTTGGCCCTCGGGCTCCCGTACGATAGTGGGTATAAGGCCTCCATGAGAACCACTTGGAAGCCACACGAAAAACATGGCCGTTTGACTCGGCAAAGCGATCTGCCCGACAGCGTCTACGCCTTTCCAAAGGAGCGTAAAGAGCCGCTTACCGATGCGCGTCACGTTCGCAATGCGATCGCTCGGCTCGATCAAGTGATCGGAGTTTCGGAGACCGCTCGCGCGCTTGCATTTGCGAACATCAAGAAAGCCGCAGCCTATTATGGCATCGATCTCACCGAAGCATCGTGGCAAGACCTCGGCGTTCACCCGCAACGCAACGGTACGGCTCGTAAAGCGACCGCGACTCGGAAGCGGCGGCGCGCCTAGCGCCGACGAGCAGGACTCAATACTTCTCGCGCGAGCAGGTGTCGACCCAGTGCCGGCTCTTGCCCTTAATAACGAAGTCGAAGGTCAGCGTGTACCGGTTGTTCGAGATCTTGTCGTAGCGTACGTGCTGGCTCGCATCCGGGTAAACCGACGCGGTGGCGATGTGACCGATGTCCGTCGAGCCACCTTCGAGCACCGACATGCTTCCACTCGGCTCCATGTCGACGATCCGCCACCGGTGGTGAGCGGCGTCGTAGGTCTGCATGTCCTCGCTTTGGGAGTTCACCCCGTGCGCGCTCGACTTACTCGTTCCGCGAAGCCACTGCGTGCCGGACACCACGTTCCAGTCGGTGGTGTACGTTTGCGGTCCCGAGGTGCAGCTCCAATGGCCGGCCAGATACGCGGCGAGCGCGAAAATCATCGATTGCATCGCCCTTCCTTCAACGCGGGATTTATAACGGCGGCGGGACGCATTTCCCCGACGTTACGCGGCAAGTGGCAATGACCGCCGGGGTCGAGCCCGCGGGAAACGGAGAGCCTTTCAGCGGCTTCAGCGCGCCGCTCGTCCCGATTTGATACCCCGAAATGGTGTCCGCACTGCTGTTACCGACGTACACGAACTTGCTCGCCGGATCGACCGCCCCATAGCAGGCACCGGCGCCCGCCGGAAAGGGCGAACCCTTCACCGGGGAAAGCGTCCCGTTGCTTTTAATGGCATAGGCGGAAACGTTCGCGGAACTAAGATTCGGCACGTAAACGAACTTGCCGTTCGGATCGAGAATCACACTGCACGGGCCGGTACCGGCCACAAAGGGCGAGCCTTTGATGGGCGTCAGCGCGCCGCTGGCAGCATTAAGTGCGTAGGCGGAGACATTGTCCGATCCATAGTTGCTTACGTACGCAAATTTGCCGGAGGGATCGACGGCCACGCCAAAGGCTTCACTCCCGGCATCAAACGGCGAGCCTTTCACCGGCGTGAGGCCACCGTTACTCCCGATCTTATACGCGGAAACGTTATCGGAGCCGGCGTTCGGCACATAAACGAACTTGCCCGATGGATCGGCCGCGACGTATTGCGCGCCGGTTCCGGCCGCAAACGGCGACCCTTTCACTTGCGTCAACGCTCCGCTGCTCCCAATCGCGTACGCCGAGACGTTGCTGCTGCTGGCGACTCCGACGTTGGACACATAGGCGAACTTACCGGTGGACGCCACGCCCGACGGCGCCGTGCCGCCCGCAAAGGGCGAGCCCTTAATTTGCGCCAGAGCGCCGCTCGCGGCGTCGATGGTAAAGGCGGAAACGTTATCCGAACCGGCGTTCGAGACGTGGGCAAACTTTCCCGAAGCATCGACGGCCACGCCCGAGGGCGCGGAGCCCGCCGAAAACGGCGATCCTTTCAACGGCGTCAATGCCCCATTACTTTCGATCTTATAAGCCGAAACATTCGTGGCGCCTTCGTTGGCCTCGTACGCGAACTCGGCGGCGACCGCAGCGGGTTGCGAGCGCTCGATTTGCTCGCTCCGATGCACGGCGGAGACCGGTAACGTCGAGGTGAGGCTCTGCGACCCACCGGAGCATCCGACGAGAAACGCGATGACGGCGACGGCCGCTCCAGTGACCACGTAGTTTCGCATGGAATTTGCTTCCTTTCGATCGGAACTGACCGGACGATACTTTGGCGCGGGATTCAAGGACCAAGGGCGGGCGTCCCGCATCCGGCAAAGTTTCACGCCCGAAGGGCGAACTCTAACCTTGCGGAGGGAGTATTTGAAACGTCTGCTGATCGCGCCGGCGCTACTCGCAGCGATGACGGCGTGCACCACCGTATTCACGGCAACACCGCCTGCCGGGCTGCAAGACGCGCGCGCCTCGCGCCGTCTCGTGCAGCCGCCGCGGCCTTCGTGGATCGTCGCGGGGGTACGTCATACGACGAAATCGCTGCTCTACGTGGCGGACACCTACGACAACGAAGTCACGATCTACATGCAGCGGGGACGCGATCAACAGCCCGTCGGCGAGATCACGACGGATCTTACCTTCCCGACAGGCCTGTGGGTCGACGCACATCGCAACCTTTGGGTAGCGAACTCATACAGCGAACTCGAGTCGAACATCCTGCGGTTTCCCCAAGGTGCGACTCAACCGGATCGCACCATTCCGGATGCGAACTGGAACGTCGACGGCGTTTGGGTAGCGCGCGACGGTAGCATCTATGCCATCAACAGCGGATACTACGGAAACTTCGAAATCGTGAAATATCCGCCGCACAAGACGGTCTCGCAAGTCGTCGGCGACCCGAACCTTACGAACGACATCACCGCGATAGCCGGGGACGTACACGGCAACCTTTTTGCGAGCGGGCTCACTCCATCAGGCGGAGGAGAGGTCGACGAGCTCGCGTCGGGTTCGACGAAATGGCAGAACACGCGCATCCCGCTTGCCGAGCCCGGAGGACTCGCCTTCGACCGGTCGGGGAATCTGGTCGTCAGCGATATCGGCCGCGACGTTATCGACGTCTATCCGCCCAATCGCAGGAAGCCGTCCGAGACGATCAGCTGCAGCGCCCAATGCTGGGCCGTCGCGCTCAATCATCGCTCGACTCGGCTCTGGGTGGACGAGGTCAACGACCTAAACGGTACGATCGACGAGTTCTCGTATAAGCAAGGAGCGTTCATCCAGACGCTCGCGCAGCCGCAAGACTCCTATCCGCAAAGCGTGGCGACGACGCCGGATCTCTATTGAGGGCTGTTGGGCGACCGACGGCTCGCGGATGGGGTATAAGGCTTGCATAGGGGAGCGGATGTGTGAGACACTACTGGCCCACACTAAGCGCGATCTTTCGAGTTGGTCGATAAGTAGCGCCACCGAAAGATAGGCTCATCAAAATTCTCCCGGCCGACCGCGTAGACGTCGAACCTTCGCCATACGATTTGACGAAGGGAATGTATCGTTTACCGCTATCGGGCCGGCGATCGAGACCGAGGAAAGGCTCAAATGTACACTGACGAAACTCTTAACTGCGTCGATTGCGCACGCACGTTCCAATTCACTTCGAGCGAACAGGAGTTCTTTGCAAGCAAAGGATTCACGAATAAACCCAGCCGGTGCGGCGATTGCCGCGCTGCGCGTAAAGCGGCCGGCGGCGACCGCAGCCAATCGAGAGGCGGCGGCTCCGGCTATGGACAACGCGAGATGTTCAAGGCTACCTGCAGTCAGTGCGGTGGCGTCGCGGAAGTTCCGTTTCAACCACGCGGCGATAAGCCGATCTATTGCCGGGACTGCTTCGCATCGCGACCGAGTTACCGTTAAGCCTTTGAGCGCCGGGCAGAACCTTTGAGTTTCTGCTCAGCGCACCCTTAAGTCGTTAGGCGCTCGCGCGTGAGGCATCGCCGCGCTTGCATTGGTATCGCCGGCGTAAGCGGCGAGGACGCTGAGACCTAGAACCTCGAGCCGACCCTAAAATTGCTCTCTTTACAGATTTCCTCGATCTGCTGCAGACTTAGCCGGCGGAAGGTCTTGTTACCGTACACAAATTCCTCGCCCGCTTCGGTCGCCTCGTAGCGCGCCTTCGCACCAGAATTCAGCGGCGGCCGTTGCTTTATGATGTTGTGCTTGAAATTGATTCGATAGGCGAGATCCTTCGCGAACAACACGATCTCGCCGCGTCCGTTCGCATATCCCCCGTAGACCGGCTCGGAGCGCTCCGGAGAGTTTAGTCCCCTGACAGCACCTTTTATGGCTAGAGCGGCGATCGGCAAGGGATTATACGTCACGGGTATAGCGACCGTACCAAGGTTCGAGAGGTTGCATTCCTGGACGAACGTGACGCTACGCAGCAAAGCTCGGGTCGGTATAGCAGCCGGTCCGTATTGCACGCTGCAGGCCGGAAACAAGTAGGGCGTGGCGGGACGTTTTTGAGAGCACGCAACTGGCGCCTGCGAGATGACATGCGCGGCCCCAAGCACGCTTTACGGCTCCCGTATACACCACGATGACGCACTCCGGTAAAACGAAACGCAACTGGCGCAACGTCTCGAGCTGGTCCACTTTTTGTCGATCGATGTCGGCAATGAGAACGTCGGGTGCCAGCTTGCCTAATGCGGCGACATCGAGATGGGCGACGACCGTGAGGCCAGGTTCGCCGGCGCCTTTGAGTGCGGCGCCAAGCAGCGGGACATCTTTAGGGTCGATGGCGGCCAAACAGCATACGCGGGCCATACTTATTTACGCTTTCAGGTGGACGAGGCAGTACGTCGTCCCGTAGAAGAAGAACGCCCTAAGCATACCATTGGCGCGAGAAAGTAACCATCATGAAAAGCTCCGAAACTCCCGCAGCGGGCTGAAATGGAACCCCTGACCGACGTGATGCCGGAGTCGGATCCGGCGTATCCGATCATCAACGCGATTCTTCGCGTTGTGCCGGCCTCACGTTGGTCGTTTGCGCGCCTAGTTCCAACTGGGGAGTTAGCCGGTCTCTTACTGAACCCGCCGGAAAACGGCGACGAGTTGTCGCGGCTTTCGGACGAGTTCAAGCGCCAGCGTAAGAGAGCGGCGAAAGGTCCTCGCATTGCTGCGACGCTCGGTCCACTCGGCGATTTTGAAAGCGGCGTCACGCTGTTGTTTGCCGACGCTCAGGCCAGCTTCGGGATCCTCACGCTGCTGCGTACGAGCGAGCTGGGACCCTTCACCTCAAGCGAAATCAGCGTCTTGGCATTGTCCCTCGACGCGACGTCGGAGCGCCTTTGCGCACTGCGCTTAAACTCTCCCAAGAGCAGCCGACGCGTTACTCGCGACGCTAATGAGTGGCCGCTCGATGCAACGAAGATTGCAGCCGCCGAAGCTTCCGGTGAGTCGTTCTACGTGCTCGACAGCGACTTTCAGATCGTGCTCGCATGGACGGCCGAGCAGCAACGGCGCATCGCGCTCACCGGGCTGCGTACGCGCATCGCCAATCGCCTGCCTGTAGTGTTGGAAGAAGCGGTTCGAAGGCTGATCGCCGGTTGGCGCGGGGACTCAGGCACTCAGAAGCCGGGCATAGCGCATCCGGTCCCGTTCTTGGTCGTGCGGACGCAGCCAATGTCGGGCCCGACGGGACTCTTCATCGGCGTCCGAATCGACCGTTTCAGACCGCCGAGGTCGCTGAGAGGCCCGGCCGCACGCTTCCATATCTCCGCGCGCGAGCTGCAGGTGCTGGGGATGTTGCTCGATGGTGAGAAGCTCGAAGAAATCGCCCAAAAGCTGCATATCGCCCCTTCAACCGTCCAGCATCACGTGAGGAGCATGGTCGATAAGACCGACAGCAGGAACCGCACCGAGTTGATCGCTCGGGTGCTGGGTTGGGAGAGTACGGGCGATATGGGGCGCTTTTCGCCATAGCGCCGCCCTCCGCTTCCACGCTATACTGGGAGGTCATAACAAGCAATGGAGTAACCCTTGACGTCCGTCGTTCGCGTCGTGGAATGCCTGAACAACGCATTTTGTGGTGATGGAAAAGCACATGGATCGGTTTTATAGCACTATTAAGGGTCTCGGCCTACTCGGAATTCACGTCGGTGCCCTTGCGGTCTTCTGGCCGGGCGTCTTTGCGTGGCCGGCACTGGCGGCCGCGGCCGTCGTATTCTATGCGACCGTCGCTTTAGGCATTTCACTTTGCTTCCATCGGACCCTCACCCACCACAGCTTGCGGCTCTTTAAGCCGCTCGAATACGTGCTGGCGATTTTCGGAACGCTCGCGCTGCAGGGCGATCCGATCCGATGGGTGGCGGTTCATCGCAAGCACCACGCGCATGCCGACCGAGAGGGCGACCCCCACAGTATCCACGGCGGGTTCAGGTGGGCGCACGCGGAGTGGGTTTACCGGCACAATATCGCGCTACCGACGGAAGAAGAGATGCGTCACTTTGCGCCCGACCTCTACGCGCAGCGATTCTATCGGGCACTCCGATATCTCAGCGTTCCGCTTCAGATCGCGCTCGGCGTGGGACTCTTTGCGCTCGGCGGATGGTCTTGGATGATTTTGGGCATCTTCGTGCGGTTGGCAATCAGCTATCAATCGACGTGGCTGGTCAACAGCGCGTCGCACATGTTGGGCTATCGCACCTACCAGACCGGCGACCGATCTACGAACTGCTGGTGGGTGGCGCTCATTTCGTGGGGTGAAGGCTGGCACAACAACCATCACGCCTTCCCGTTCTCGGCGCGGCACGGGCTACGCTGGTTCGAGATCGATATGACGTGGTGGCACGTCCGGATTCTCGCGCTGCTCCGACTCGCCGATCGAGTTAGGATCCCGAGCAAATCCATGCAGCAGCAGCGGCTTCGCTCCAACCTCTAGATTTCCACTACCGAGTTGTGACCCGGATATCCCGAACGGTCCGAATCTCGGAACCGCATCATGACGCAATCGCGCGCCTGGAAGCGTTCTTTTCGCAGCAACCCAAACTCCGGGTCAGGGCTTTAGGTTTCTCCACAGCCGAAGTCGACGTACGATACTCTTTGCTCTACGATTGGACCAGCATCGCTCCGCCGCGCGGTGGTATCGCGTTTGCATGGAAGCCGGCTTGGCCCGGTTTCCCATCATTTGGTGCAACGCTTACCGTCCGGCCGGCCGGCGAAGAGACGGATCTCGTGCTCGAGGGTTCGTACGAGCCGCCCGGTGGATTCGTCGGCCGCCTGTTCGACGGCCTCGTCGGCCAAAAGCTAGCAGCTCACACGATGGATTCGTTACTCGATCGGCTAGCGAATATCGCGCAGAAGTAGATAACCCGCGTCTTCTCGGTCCTTCACTCCGGCATCGCGATTGCAGCACAGGCCACATACCTTTGTATATCGGCGCTGCTTTCGTGAACGTCGATGACGTACTTGCCCTGGAGCAGATCGCCGAGGGTGATGCCCGATATCGTCGTCGTGCTGATCCCGTGGGCGATGTTGGTCAGAGTATATTTGGGAACCGGGTCCAGCGCTGCGCAGGTGCCCGTGTGAATGTGGACGGGCTGCGAGCCGTTTTGGCCGCCCGACATCGTGACGACGATCCTGACGCCGCCGGCAATCTGCTCGAACATCGCCTCGCCGGTTTCGCCGGGCCGATTCTGAGCGTACAGTTTTACAGTCAGCGTAGACGGATAGGCGCTAGCGGTCGTGCCGACGATTGCGCTCAGCGCTGCGGCGACGATTATCGTCCGTAGATCAAGCATGGTCCCTCCTCCTATGCCGGAGGCTGCTGCTGCGCCGGTTTCCGGTCGGCATCCGGCGGCTTGTTGGCCCGTGTGTCCGCTGTAGTGACGGGCGCAGAGTTTGCGGGCCTATTGGTAGAGCTGAACGGTTTCGCGACTGCGGTGACCGGTGGACTGCCTTTATTGACGGATGCGTAAAGGTTACGGTCTTGCCCGGCGATGGTCGCTTGCTGTTTCTGGTATGTGGTTGGCGGGACGAGGTGTTCCGCTGCCGCCATCTGTCCGGAAGTCGGCCTTGCCGAGGTTCCACCGTGGCCACCGTTGTAGCTAACGCGATCGTTGTAGACGTTCTTATTGACGACCGTCTTATCAACGTAGGTGTTGTGAATGACGGTTCGGTTGACGTTTACGACGGCGGTGTTATAGCGGAAGTTGTTGCCGGACCAAATGCCGCCGACGAAGCCGGTGCCGTAGTAGCCGTAACCGTAGTTGACGCCCCCATAGAAGCCGACGCTGGAACCCCAAAAGCCCTGGTTCCAGCCGTAACCGCCGCCGGAGTGACGCCAGTATCCCGGCGTCCAGTACAGGCCGCGCCGCGGTGCCGGCGCCCAGGTGCCCGGAACCCAGTAATAGCCGGCCGTCCCCCAGCCCCAGTAACCGGGGTTCCATTGGTAGTTTGGCGCGGGAGCGGGCGGCTGCACGTAGACGGGCAGCGGCGGGGGCGGCACGCCTATCGTGATACCGATGCCGACGGAAAACTGCGCGAGTGAGGGCGCGGGAATAGCAGCGAGTAATAATGCCGCGATCGACACCGCTGAAAGTCTTGAGATTCGCATGATTGCTTCCTTGGGGAAAGTCGTGTTTCCAGAAAGCTTAAGTGTAGAGTAATCGGTTTCAAGAGTCGGTACGCTATAGCACCAGGAGCGTCACCCAAGTCCGAAAAACTTCCTTTTCGTGACCGCTAAGCAAGTCCTGATACCCAGTCAAGCCGTGCTTAAGCATAACGCCATCCTGGGCGGCTTAAGTGGAAACATGGTCACCGAGGTTCTCAAAACCGCGAAGTTGATCGTGCTGGAAACATCCCAGCAGATCTATGAGGCCGGCCGTCCAATTCGAGACGTTTATTTCCCAATCGATGCGGTGCTTTCTGTGGTAACCCAAATGCGCGACGGCGGCTCAATCGAAGTAGGAACGGTTGGCCGAGAGGGCGTTTCGGCAATTCCATTGCTGCTCGGAGCCACGACCTCGGCGAACGAAAGTTATTGCCAAGTTCCGGGCCGCGCCGTCGTCATCAGCAGCGAGCATTTTAAACGATTGCTCGACGGCGGGGACGCCCAGCTCCGCGGCGTGCTCGATCGTTTTCTTCAGGCGTACGTTAACATGCTGGGGCAACTCGCCGCGTGCAACGGAATGCATAGCATCTACGAGCGATGCGCGCGTTGGCTTTTGTTGACGCACGATCGCGTCAACTCCGAAAAAATCGCGCTCACGCACGAATACCTTGCGATGATGCTGGGCGCGCGCCGTTCCGGCGTAACTATCGCTGCGGCCACCCTCGCGCAAGCAGGGTTCATTCGCTATGCGCACGGCCATATCGTGATTCTCGATCGACAAGGCCTCGAAGAGGCATCCTGTGAGTGTTATGGCGTAGCCCGCGAGCAGTTTGGCCCGCTACTCGGGTAATAAGGCGCTAGCCGCCTTCCTGGCTCCAGAGACGATTTGCCGTGCCGCGTGTGAAACCGTACCGATTTAGCGCCAGGCCTTTGCTAGGCTAGGCTCAAGGAATCATTTAACTTGATAAGCGACGATATACAACATATTACAGGACTTGACGAATCAGAGGCTCGGTTTTCACTACACGGGGAATTCGATATTCTCAACAAGCGGCAACTCTTCGCGACCTTAGAGCCCTACATCGATTCTCAAAGGCTCACAGTCGATCTCGCGAACGCCACGTTTATCGACGCTAGCACCGTTGGCATTTTTGCCCACATCGCACGCCGTCGCCGGGAGATCGACGCGACCCGATTTCGGATGATTAACGTCGGCAGTCATTTTCGGCGAATCTTTTCGCTCTGCGCGTTGAACGACGTTTTCGACATTGAGGCGGGCTCGCTAGCGTTTGCGGCGCTGCCGTGACGCACGGGCCCCGTACGAGTAACACATTTCAGCTCTACGTCCACGACACCGGCGGAAACCTCGTCGGCTTGTGCACCGAGCTGAGAGAAGTCATTGAAGGTTCCTCTGCCGATGAGATCGTCTTCAAGGCCAGAGCCCTGATCGATTCCGTCACGAATCGCGTAAAAATGCGAAAACCGCGCATTATGGTGCGCATGAGCCCGAGCTTGCAAAAAGCGCGCTCCTAAACCGCGGCAAGCGTTCGCTTCATACGGGCGTTCGTGTAACCTTCCTCAACCTTTTGGGTTCGCTATGAGTGGAAAGAACAAAACTC
>Ga0302326_10010838_pt1 | contig 19684 bp, 15 predicted proteins | sample Palsa_T0_3_FD_202264 | JGI IMG/M metagenome (GOLD analysis project Ga0302326, IMG submission 202264) | Peat permafrost microbial communities from Stordalen Mire near Abisko, Sweden - Palsa_T0_3 | ecosystem: Environmental > Terrestrial > Soil > Palsa > Peat permafrost | place: Sweden: Abisko...
CGCGTCGGCGCGCACCGCCAGTTTGCCTTCCAGCATCGATTGCGTCAATCCCACGCCATCGGCCACCACGCGGCTCAGGGCGTCGATGCAGACGTTCAGGTTGTTCTTGATTTCGTTGAAATCGCCATTATAAGTGTCGGTGATCTTGGGCGGGATGTCGCCTTTGGAGATGCGGTCCACGTATTCGGCGGAGACGTTCAGCGGTTTGATGACGTTGTCCAGGGTGAGGTTGAAGCCCTCGATGACCTTTTTGAAGTCGCCTTGGTGCTTGGCCGCGTCGGCGCGCACCGCCAGTTTGCCTTCCAGGGCCGCCTGCGTCAGCGCGACGCCGTCGGCCACCACGCGGCTCAGGGCGTCGATGCAGACGTTCAGGTTGTTCTTGATCTCGTTGAAATCGCCTTGGTAGGTGTCGGTGATCTTGGGCGGGATGTCGCCCTTGGAGATGCGATCGACGTACTCGGCTGACACGTTCAGCGGTTTGATGACGTTGTCCAGGGTGAGGTTGAAGCCCTCGATGACTTTGCGGAAGTCGCCCTGGTGTTTGGCCGCGTCGGCGCGCACCGCCAGTTTGCCTTCCAGCATCGATTGCGTCAATCCCACGCCATCGGCCACCACGCGGCTGATGGCGTCGATACAGACGTTCAGGTTGTTCTTGATTTCGTTGAAGTCGCCTTGGTAGGCGTCGGTGATCTTGGGCGGGATGTCGCCCTTGGAGATGCGGTCCATGTACTCGGCGGACACGTTCAAGGGCTTGATCACCGAGTCCAGCATGGCATTCAGACTCTCCACGACCGCGCGGTCGCTGCCCTCGAATAACTCGGCTCGCGCGCGTTCGGCGAGGTGGCCCTGCTGGAGGGCGGTGGCCACGCGGAGTATTTCCTCCGGCAGCGCGTCCCTATTTTCCGGCCCATCATGTTCCGGACGGTCCAAAACGGCGGCGCCGATGGACCGGTTGCGCTCGGGGCCGACGCTACGGCCATTACCTGCTTGTCTTGCCATAAATTTTGCTCCTTGTATTCCTATTGAGTTAGTTATGAGATTCCAAAAGGCGGGCGAAACCGCCCGCCCCCCCACCGCCGCCCGCGGCCAGCGCCAACGATTCGCGCAAACGCTGGTTGCAGCGCTCCATCAGCGGAGGGCCGTGCCCGAAGTAGATTGCCCGCACATCGCGGGCGCATATTTTCTCCAATGCCGCCAGAAACCCCGGCTCATAAGTGCCGGTGGCCGACGCGATCAGCAGAGGCGAGTCGCCCGCGAAAATTACGCCTTCCGACCGGTTGTAAAGGCAAATCGAATCGCTGCTGTGGCCGGGCGTGTGGATGACTTCGAAATACTGGTCGCCCATTTTGATCGTTTCCCCATCGCGCAGCAGGCTATCCACGCCGTCGGTGTTGGGGGAAAAGGCGAACACCTTGGGGTGGAAGGCCTCCCGGACCCGCGGCAGCAGCGCGCAGTGATCGGAATGGTTGTGCGTGAGCACCACCTGTTCCACGGGCCATTTGCCGACCCCGGTGGGCGCGCGCGCGACGCTCGCCAGGATGGCGGGGTCCTGGCCCGTGTCCACCAGCGTGTTGACGTCCTCCAGGCGGCTGGCGTTCCCGAGCACCAGGTAGACCTGCGAGGTATAGAATTTGCCGCTATTTTCCAAGGTCACGATGCGCATGCGAGGCTATCCAATTTGCGGAACACGGGCGCATCCGGTATCGCCCGCAGAAACAGCGGCGCCAGCTCCGGCGGCATCTCTTGCGTCAGTTCGCTGACGAACAAGCCGCCCGGCGCCAGAGCGCGATGAAACATTTTGAGCACGGAGATCCTCTCCGGCGGCTGGAAGTGCAGGAGCACGTTCTTGCACAAGACCAGGGAATATCCGTGGCCGATTTCCTGGAACGACAAAAGATCGTGCCGCTGATACACGACCCGCTGCCGGATGTTGTCGATCACGCGAAAGTGGTCTTGCGGGCCATTCGGTTCGAAGTACTTTTCCAGAATGCCCTCGGGCAACCGCGACAACTCCTCCCTGGGGTACAGGCCCGCCTCTATCATTTGGGCAAACTGGCCGGTGCTTTCCACGTCGGTGGCATCGATGCGGAGATTGTTGAAGGCGAAGTGGCCCATGCGGCCGGCCAGGATGATGGCCAGCGTGTAAGGCTCTTGCCCCATCGCCGAGCCGGCATCCCAGATGCGCGGACGACTGCGGCCGGCGAGGCTGGGGAGGACTTGCTCCACCGCGCGTTCCAGCACCTGTTGGTCGCGAAAAAAGAAAGTGAAGGCCATTTTCAGAACTCTTTACGGCACGCTCGCCTAAGGCGCGCAGAGCGCGCCTGCGAGCGCAGGAGTGCGCTCGCGGCAGGCAGGCGTGCCTGCGCCACGCGGGCGCAGGTCACGAGGCGCCCGCCGCAATGTCGATGGTTTTCTCGGTATCCAGGATCAGCAGCAGACGATCCTTGAGTTTGTACACGCCCTGCAGCAGGTCGCGCGCGGCGGCGGCGACGTTGTCCGGCGTGCGCTCGAAGGTTTCGGAATCCACTTCCACCACGTCGCCGATCTCATCCACCAGCAGGCTGACGGCGGCGCCCTCCTTGGTGCGGACCACCGTGTTCATGGGCGTCTGGCCCTCGGCGCGGGGCATTAGCTTGAGCCGCCGGCGCATGTCCACGGCGGTTACGATCTGGCCCCTCAAGTTGATGAGACCCTCGATCACGTCGGGGGCCAGGGGCACTTGGGTCATCTCCTGGTAGCGCAGCACTTCCTGGACCTGCAAGACGTCGATGCCGAAGAAGAGGCCATCGACGAAGAAAGTGGCAAACTCGCGGCTGGCCGGAGCGGCGTCGGCCGGCGCGCCAGCGGCTGCTTGTGGAGCATTCATGGGTTTTAGCCTTTCTCGCCGGCGGCCACTGGTTCCGGCCTTCCGAGCGCGCATGAGAGCTTGGCGAGGGAACGCAGCATGGCGTCCCGATCGAACTTGAGCTGGTAATCGGAGAAACCTTGCGGGGCATCCCCCGGGGTCTTGGCTTGTTCGGCGGTATCGATTAAGGCCAGCGCGGGTATTTGCGCCAGGGAGGGCACCCGGCGCATGCCTTCCAGAAGGCCGCAGCCGCCGTCGGACGGAAGGTCGAGGCCGGCCAGCACGACATCGATTTTGCCATGCTCCAGGGCGCGCAGGGCGGTATGTGTATCGGCCGTCTCGACTACCCGATAGCCGGCCATTTCGAGCGAATTGCGCACCAGGCCGCGCACGAAGGAAGAGGCCTCCGCGACCATGACGGTGGCGCTGTGGGAGCGTTGGCTGGAGCGGTTGCCGAACCAGCCGTCGTCGGCCGCCGCGATCACGGCGTGGAGATCGAGCAGATCGGTGACGCGCTTGCCGATCACGGCGGAACCCAGCAACCCTGGGCGCTCCGTGGACTGGCGGGCGGCCACCTGGTCCTCGACGATATCCAGAATCTGGTCGACCAGGATACCGATGCTGCGCTCTCCGTCATTGAAAACCACCACCTGGGCGGGATCCTGCAGACCGGCGGTATCGGCCGCGCCAGGATCCAGGATCTGCGCCAGGGAGGTCAATTGGAGTATCCGGCCGCGGTATTGCACCACGCGCTTGCCGCCGGCGTGCTCGATTTTAGAGAGCTGGATCTCCTCCAGCCGGGCGACCAGCGACAGCGGAACGGCGAGGCGCTCGAAGGAGCCCGCGCGGAACAACAGGAAGGTCTGGCGTTCGCTGCCGGAGTGCTCCTGACGCTCGGTGTCCGTTCTGGATTTTTCGCGGGATTCCTGGACGACGCCGGAGAGTTGCGCGATGCCGGACACGTCCAGAATCAAAGCCACGCGACCGTCGCCCATAATGGTGGCGCCGGCATAGCAATTCAGGCTCTTCAGTTGTTTGCCGAGCGGCTTCACGACAATTTCCTGGGTATCGCTGATGCCATCCACTACCAGGCCGAACTGCCGGTCCTCGGCTTGCAGGACGACGATATTGACGACATTGGATTGGCCGGTTTCTCCCAGTTTCAAAACCTCGGCCAGATAAACCAGGGGCAGCAGGCTGCCTCGCCGGCGGTAAAACGGAGTATCGTGGATGCGTTCGATCTGGCGCATTCCGGATTCGCCTTCCAGACGGATCAATTCGAGCAGACTCACCTGCGGAATGACGTAGCGTTCGGCGGCGCCTTCCAACTTGCGGGGGTGCGATCTTCTTTCCTTGAGGGTGACCACCAGGCCGGGAATGATGGCCAGGGTCAGCGGAATTTTCAGGCGCAGGGTGGTGCCTTCGCCGGCATGGCTCACCAATTCGACGACGCCGCCAATTTTTTCGATATTGGTTTTGACGACGTCCATGCCCACGCCGCGCCCGCTGACGCTGGTGACTTCGGCGGCGGTGGAGAAGCCCGGAAGGAAGATGAGGGCGAGGGCTTCGCGATCGGTGAGGCGTTCGGCCTGTTCAGGCCGCAGCAGGCCCCGCTGTACGGCTTTGCTTTTCAAGACCGGTACGTCGATCCCGGCGCCGTCGTCGCCGATTTCGATGTTTACCTGGCCGCCTTCGTGGAAGGCGCGCAGGCTCAGCTTCCCCTGGGCAGACTTGCCATTGCGGACGCGCACTTCGGGTCTTTCGATCCCGTGGTCGCAACAGTTGCGCACAATGTGGGTGAGCGGATCCTTGATGGCTTCAATGATGGTCTTGTCGAGCTCGGTATCGGCGCCGTCCATCTCCAAGCGAATCTGTTTGCCGAACGAAGTGGCCAGATCGCGAACCAGGCGGGGCAGCTTGTTCCAGACCACCCCGATCGGCTGCATGCGGGTCTTCATAACGCCTTCCTGCAGCTCGGTGGTGATCAGGTTCAGGCGTTGCGAGGTGGCGTTGAGGGTGGAATCTTCCTGGTGCGCATTGAACTGCAGGATCTGGTTGCGCGCCAGCACCAGTTCTCCCACCAGATTCATGAGCTTGTCCAGGAGGATTACGTCCACCCGGATGCTGGAGTCCGACGCCGAGGGGCCTTTCTGGTTGGCCAATTTCTCGGTTTCGGGAGATGCTGGTTCGGGGGATGCCGGTTCGGGCGAGGCAGACGGGGCAGCGGAGGAAGGCGCTCCGCTGGAGGAAGCCAGGGCGCAGGCGGCGTCCAGGCGTTTGCGCAAATCGTCGAAGGTATCCGGACCCTCGGCGCCAGTGGTATCGATGGCCACCAGGACGGCTTTCACCACGTCCACCGCTTCCAGAATAAGGGTCACCAATTCCGGGGTGAGGTCGCGTTTCCCATCGCGCAATTGACTGAGGATACTCTCGGTGCGATGCGTGACGGCTTCCAGAGCGGTGAAGCCAAGAAACCCGCAAGCGCCTTTGATAGTATGGATTGCGCGAAAAATACTGGCTAACAGTTGAGGGTCGTGTGGACGCTTTTCCAGCTCCACCATCTCCTGGTCAAGGCGGGCCAGGTTCTCGTTGCTCTCAATGAGAAACTCTCGAATAATATCTTGGTCGTCCACTACTCACCTGCCCACATACTTGTTTCGATTTCACGATGCTAGTGCCGTCAATGGCCGGAAAGTCTCAGGCCGATTGGCTGAATTCAAAGCGGGTTCCGCAACGTTCGGATGGAAATGCCGGTTACCGGGCAACATGCGCATCCTCCGCGTTCTGGCTGGCGACGAACGCGTCCAATTGTCCGATTAACCGTTCCGCCGGACGGGTTACCGGAAACACAGCCCAACCAACCGAGACCGGAATCATCGCGGTGCGCGCGCCGATGCCGACCTCATATTCGGGTATGCTGGCCACCAGCCTGCCGACTTCCCGCCGGACTTGATCGACGGGCGCAGGTCTGGTGACGATAGCCAGCAGGGCAGGGCCGCTCCAACGGAAGAGCCCCTCTTCGGGATGCACTCCCGACGCCAGATAGCTCGACAGCCGTTCCAGCAAGCCATCGCCCACCTTGTCTCCAAATCTCGAGTTGACCTGCTTCAGCAGCTTCAACGCGAATAATACGGCCAGCGCCGGGACGCCCTTAGCCGCGACTTTGGTGAGCACGGTTTCGGCCTCGGCCCTGCCCGGTAAACCGGTGACGTCCGCGGTCCCCGGGCGCGTACGCTCGATGGAGATCTCCAGTTCCCTGGCTCCCTCGGCGAGGCGTTGCATGCCGGATGCCGAGCTCTTGCGGTGCTCCTCCACCTCGCGCGCCATGACGTTGAGGCAGTCGCACAAGTGAGTTTTCAAGAGACGCAGGTCTTCAATAGTTTCGGCGCTCCCGAGCTGCGTCCGGATCTGGCCCAGGCGCTTCAGGGAAGTGTCGCTGGCGGAAACCATGGCGGCGACGGCGGTGGTGAACGCGGCGATGATGGCCTGCAATTCCGAGAATTGCGCGCGTAGCTTGGCGGTGGTCTGCCGGTTGTAAGCTTCAAACGTTTTGATGATTTGGCCCACCAGGACAAACAGGTCCGGATCCGGTATCTCAGGGAGGAGCCTTTGCTGCAATTCGGCCAACCCGGACCGAAAGCGCTCGTGATCCTCCTTGTTGCAGTCCAGGGTGTGCAGCTCCATGCCCTGCACGAGGAGGCTGATCGCCCGGATGTGCGGCGGCTCGTCGCCATCGGACTGGGACCGGAGGTACTTCGCCAGAGAGATCAATGTTGCGACCCATTAGTATGATCGGCTGGGAAGTGCCAGACTTTAGGGAAAGCAGGGAAGCGATTTCGCACAAATAGTGGGGCAGGCCCTCGGCCTGCGGCGGACCATCGGTCCGCCCGGCCCGGCGGCCGGGGGGGGCGCCGCCGGCCGGGGGGGGGGCCCCCCCCCCGGGGGGGGCCGCCCCCGGGGCGGGGGCCCCCCCGGGGCCCCCGCGGGGGGGGGGGCGGGGGCGGCGCCCGGGGCCGGGGGCCCTGCCCCACTTTTACGCGCGTGTCAGGAAGATGGGGAGGCCTATTTTGTTGGCGTAATTCGGGCGGTAGCGGCGCGTGTTGTACATGGTTTCGAGATCCACCCTGCGGGGACCGAGCTTGGGATCGGGGATGGTCACAGCCTGGTAGCAGCCGCTGGATATGGCCATCATCACGCCGTGCTGGCCCTGTTGGATGCAATCCATGGCCATGCTGGCGAAGGTAGACGCCACCATCTTATCCACGAAATCCGGGCTGCCGCTGCGCAAGTCGTATGTAAGATCGCTGACGATGGTTTCCTCACCCGTGGACTTCTTGATTTCCTCGGCCAGGTCCTCGCCCACGTTCGCCTTTTTCTTGTGTCCAAATGCGTCGGCCTCGCCGAGCTCTTTCACCTGGTAGCCTTCCCACTCGGCGCCTTCCGACAAAATGATGAGCGCGTAGTTGCTGGGATTGTACTGCTTGTCGGTGATGAGCAACTCGATGAGGTGCTGGAGATTGAAGCGGTGCTCGGGAATGCAGCAGCGCATGGAAGTGACGTAGGCGGTGTAGAGGGCGGTGTATCCGGCGTCGCGTCCGAAAATACGGAAGACGCCGATGCGTTCGTGCGAGCCCACGGTGGTGCGTTGGCGCTCGATGGCTTCCGTGGCGCGGGTTATGGCGGTAGAGAAACCGATGCAATACTCGGTGTTGCGCACGTCGTTGTCCATCGTCTTGGGGATGGCGAGGACCTTGAAGCCCTCGGCGTCGAGGCGCGCGGCGTAGCTCAGCGTGTCGTCGCCGCCGATGGCGATGAGGTAGTCGAGGCCTAGCGTTTCGACGTTTTTCAGCACGCGGCTGGTCATGTCGTAGACCACCGAGGTGACGCCCTTCTTGGTCATTTCGGACTTGGGGAACTCCTGGCCTTTCACCACGGGCGGCAGGGCCTTCATCTTGGCGGGGTTGGTGCGGGAACTGTGCAGATAAGTGCCGCCGGTACGGTCGATGGTGCGGGTATTCTCGCGGTTCAGGGGCAGCACGTAGCGGGCGCGACTGGCGGGATCGTCCAGGTTCACATGCGTCAGGCCCTCCCAGCCGCGGCGAATACCGATGACTTCGCAATCGATTTCGCTTCCTCTATAGACCACCGTCTTGATGACGGAATTCAGGCCCGGCACGTCTCCGCCGCCGGTGAGTATACCGATCCGCTTAGCGGGCATCAAAGCTCCTTTGAGTGGGGAATTTAACACCCTATTATAGCCTTAGGCGAGCTGACGCGCCCGTGTTGCATGCAAAGTGGGGCAGGCCCTCGGCCTGCGGCGGCCTCTCAGGCCGCCACCGGAGCGGGTCCAGGGGACCCGGCCCAGAGGGTCCCCGGGCCAAGGGCCTGCCCCACTATTTATGCAGACCCATCGACGATTCTAAAGTAAGTGACATTGGCGAACCCGCCCGCCCCGCCAAATCATTTGCGCTTGGTGAGCAGTACTTTGGTTTCCACCGCCTCGTTGCCGCGCATCACCTTCACCAGCACTTCGTCGCCGGGGTTCTTGGCGCGCAGGGCGTAGGTGAAATCGTAGAGATTCTGGATGGGCTTGCCGTCGAATTGGACCAGTATATCGCCGGCTTTCAGGCCGGCCTTGGCGGCGGGCGAGCCTTCGCGAATATCGGCGAACTTCACGCCCTTAACGCCTTCGCCGAAGTCCGGAATACTGCCAAAATCGGGGCCATAGCCGGAGTGCCCGGAAGATCCGGCCATCTCTCCGGGTTGCTCCGGTTCCTTCACGCGCACGAAGAGCGGCCGGCCGGGGGCCTCGCGCAGATCCTCGCCCACCTCGGCCACCAACTGCAACACCTTGGCGGCATCCGGCGCGTCGATCTTGTCCCAGGTGTCGCTGGGCTTGTGATAGTCGGCGTGCAGTCCGGAGAAGAAGAACAGTACGGGCACTTGCTTGGTGGTGAACGAAGTGTGGTCGCTCGAGCCATAGCCCGCTTCGGAATAGTCTATATGCAAGCCGTACTTGGGAGTTATTTCTTCAAGTAACTTTTTCAATGTCGTGCCGGTGCCCACGCCACCGATGAACACCTTGCCTTCGCGCACGCGGCCGATCATGTCCATGTTGATCATGGCCACGTCTTTATCCAGCGGGAAGGTGGGATGATTCACGTAGTAGCTGGAACCCAGCAGCCCCAGCTCCTCACCCGCGAAAGTTAAAAACAAAATGCCGCGCTTTTGTTTTGGCTGGGTGGAGAACCAGCGCGCCAGCTCGATGACGCCGGCCGTGCCGGAGGCATTGTCGTCGGCGCCGGGATGCACGGTGCCTGCCAGGGACGGCGCCAGGGAGTACTGCTCGCCCAGGCCGAGGTGATCGTAGTGCGCGCCGATCGCTACGTATTCATCGGTTGTGCCCGGCAGGTAACCGGCCACGTTATGGGCGGTCTTCACGATGCGCTGCACGTCGAGGTTGGCGTCCACCTGAAGGGAATCCGGAAAGGCAAAGGAGCGCGGCTGCAGGTCCTGGTCGATGCCTTTCTGAATCTCCTCGGGGTTTTTGCCGGCCACCGCGAACCAGCGCTCGGCGATTTCGTAGCGAATCTGCACGAAGGGAATGCCGGCATCGCCCGGTCCGGCGGCCTCGGCGAACTTCTCAAGCTCATCGGCTTCGCCGGGGTGTGCGGCACGGTCGTTCATGACGATGACGCCGCGCGCGCCATGCATCTTGGCGTTGGAGGCTTTGCTCCAGTACTGGGAGTGCTGCGTGTAGACTTTTCCCGCGAAGATACTCTTTTCGTCGAATTCCTGGGGCTCGTGGCGGAGAATCAGCACGATCTTGCCGGCCACGTCGATGCCTTTGTAGTCGTCGTAATTGTACTCGGGGGCGGTGATACCGTATCCGGCGAAGACCACGGGGCCGGTCATTTTCTCGCGCGCGGAGAAGTTGAACGGCATGAAGTCGCCGGAAACGGCGAGCTTGACGCGCGTGGCGCCCACCTTATACGACAGGCGATTGTCAGGGCCCAGCCTGGCCTTGGTAGTGACGCTGAAGGCCTGGTAGTAGCTTTTGCCGTCGATGGGCTGCAGCCCGAACGAGCGGAACTTGGCGGCGATAAAGGCGGCGGCCTTTTCCAGTTCGGGCGTGCCTGTGCCGCGCCCTTTCAGATTGGGCGACGCCAAAAACTTGATGTCGTCCAAATATACGTTGGGATCGATCGACGCGGAGGCGCCGAAGGCCACCCAAGCGATCGCCAAAGAGCACAGAGCGATGCGCAGGGGCGCACGTTTGACATGCTTCATGAAAACTTTCCTAATTCAATTTTGGGGCGGGAAGGCTGACTTCGCAGCCGCAATTTTCGCCGGCGTTGTGGGCCACCTTCTGGTAATCGATCTCGTAGTCGATAACGTTGCGCAAGGACGGCCAATCCAGGCGTCCCACGAGCCGGCGGCCATTGACGAATAACGTGGGAGTAGCGCCTACGGCAACATCCTTGCCGAGGGCTTGGGCCTTGTTCACTTCGGCCTCGGTTTCTTTATTATCCATGCAGCGGGTCAGTTGCAGCGCGTCGAGTTCTTTTCCCTTGGCGAATTCCAGGACCTTGTCCTTCAAATTCTCGGGCTTGATCTCGTCCTGGTGCGCGAATATCCAGTCGTGATAATCCCAGAAGGCGTTGGCGTTCTGGCGGAAGATGCAGCGGCCCGCGATGGCCGCGGCCCGGGCCCAGGGATGAATCTGATCGAGAGGAAACTCTTCGAAATAGAAGCGCACCTGGGTGGGATAGGTGCTGGCCAGGTTGTCGCGCAGCATCTTGGCCTCTTCCTTGCACATGGGACACTCGAAATCGCTGAACTCCACCAGCACCACGGGCGCGCCGGGCGTGCCGAAGCTGGGTTGCAGGTCGGTCTTCAGCTTATCGAGTTCGGGCTTGAACGGGTTCTGCGAGATATCGTAGAGGTTGCCTTCGACGACTTTCTGCCCGTCCTTGGAGACGTAGAACGAAAAGTCGGCGCTGGCGGCGCCGGCGGAGGCATGCACCACAACTTCGGAGAAGCCGGGCATGGGAGAAGGCTTGGGGTCGGCGATGTCTACCTTGATCTGGGGCCCGAAGACCTTCAAGTGACGGACGTAAGCTTCAAACGTAGGTTTATCGAAGGCGGACTTTTTCTCCGCGGCTTTCTCCGCGGGTTTGTCGGGAGGGGCGGAAAACAGGCCGGCGGCCAAAAGTGCAAAACACAGCAGCAATCGTGACATTTACTGCCATTGTAACCTACTGGCCCGGGGGAATCCGGTGCACCTCCATGGTCACCGAGCCTACGGCGCCGGATGTCATGTCCTGCAGCAAGACGCGCAGTTGTTCCGCGCCGGCGCGCATGGCGATGGGGGTGGTAAACCGCAACCCGGCGGCCGCCGCCTTGGCGTGATTGGTCTCCGACAGCTTCATGGCTAAGTCCCGATCGAATTGCCAGATTTCCCTTCCGGTTGCATCCATCTGCACAAACACCAGCTTCACGCGCGCCACCCAGCCATCCACGGTGCTCTCAAATGCAAGCGAGTTGCCCGGCACGTGCGCCCTGGTGGTCACGGTGCGGCTGGATGCGGAGCCCTCTTGAGCCGCCGCCACATCCATGGGAATCTCCATCGAATCCGCCGTGTTCGCCATCGCGGCGTGCAAGCGATTGGCCGGATCGATGGCCGGCTCATCCACCGCGTAATACCCCTGGCGCACTCTGACCTTCGCGCCGGCGTGGTGCACCTTAACCCGCAGTTCATGGAACTTGCCGTCCCAGTCCGGCGCATAGAACCCGATCAGATAGCCTTGGCGGCCATCCTCGAAAGCCTTCCGCAACTGATCGCCGATGTCGTTGGAACTGGACACTATGCCGCCGGTCCAATCCGCGATTTGCGCCAGGGTCGCGGTGTAGTTGGAATCCGGGTGAAGGGTGGCCGACAAAATCGGATTCATGGCCGCATTTGTCACACTACCCATCGGCGAAAGATGATCCTCCACGCCTTGATCGAGCGATGCGACACCGGCCGTATTTACCGGATATACCGCGATATCGGCCGAGTTGAGGCGGCGCGCGAGGGTTTCCAGATCCGCGCCGAATGTGGCCGCATCGTGCAGAGGATCGACGAATACGCGGTTCCGCGCCAGCCCGAACGCGATCGGAAAGCTGCCCGAGATCCAGAGCAGGTTTTTACGTCCCGGCATGCCGGCGATCCGGTCGGCGATGGCGGTCAACGCGGCTATGGTCGGACGCACCCGCCGCTCGGGCATGTAATATCGCGCTTCGATCTCGCCGGCGAGGTTCTCGACTCCATCGGTGACAAAACCCGTAGCAGCGGGACGGGGGGCGGCAGCCGTGCGATCGAGATTCTCGGCGGGTGCATAACGGGCGAGGCCGCGCAGGAGCGCCGCACGATCGGCGGTGAAATCCGCCAGCAGGGAAAGTCGGGTATTCAATCCATACAGCGCCAGAACTCTTCCTTCGCCGGCATTTTCGAGAAACGCGAGCAACGATTCGCGGGCGCTGGATTGTTCGGTGAATCTGGTAAATCCGACGCCTTCCATTGCTTTTTGCACCGTGGGGCGGCCAATCATGGCCGCAGCCGCCTTTTCAGGCGGCCAAAGCCGGCTAAAAGCCGCCCCCAAAAGGGGACCCCGGGGCAGAATTGCCCGCCCCACGGTGCAAAGAGTGTGTGTCATTAGGGCTGGGAGGCAGCGGCCGCCGCACTAATCTTGAACACGACTCCGAAGTCGTCGGAGCCGCCGTAAAAGGTGGCGCCGTAGAGGTTACCGGAAGAGTCCAGGATGACGCCGGCATACGGAAATCTTCCGTCGGAGCCGGTGAAGCGGTGCAAAATCGTCTCGTTTCCGGAGGGGTCCAGCTTGTACACCACACCGCAACCGATGTTACTGCAGACGCGGGAAGTAACGCCGCCGCTGCTGGTGGTGCCGTAGAAGTTGCCTGCCGCATCGCGGACGACGCCCCCCAAAGGGTCGCCGCCGTCGTTCGGCGATCCGGCGAAGCTATGCAGCAGCGTGATGATTCCGGAGGGAGACAGTTCGTAGACCACTCCAGCGTTAGACGTGCCGCCGTTCTGAGTGGTGCCATACAGGTTGCCCGCCGAGTCCCGGATCACGCCAGCCCACGGGGAATCCCCGTCACTAGGATAGCCGGCAAAACTATGCAGTATGGTCTCGTTGCCCGCCGGGTCGACCTTGAACACGATGCCGCACTGGTTCGGGCAGTAGAGATTGTCCACGGTACCACCCGCGCTGGTGGTGCCGTAGAGGTTGCCCTGCGCATCGCGGACGAGACTGGCCAAAGGGCCCCGCCCGTCGGTGGGCGGTCCCGCGAAGCTGTGCAGTTCGGTCAGGATTCCGGCCGGGTCGATTTTGAATACGCCGCCGTTGTCGGGGTCCGCGCCTTCGCCGCCCGTGGTGCCAAAGATGCTGCCTGCCGAGTCGCGAATCACCCCTCCATACGGATAATCCTCATCGGCGCCACCGGAGAAAGTATGCAGCAGGGTTTCTGTTCCGGTTAGAGCCAGCTTGAACACCACGCCGCACCCGGAGGTACAGGTGGAGTTGGGAGCGCCGCCGTAGGTTGTGGTGCCATAGAGGTTGCCCGCGGAATCCGGGAACACACCCGCTGCGGGACCACCCCCGTCGGTTGGGGGACCGGCGAAACCGTAGAGCACGGTCAGGCTGCCCGACGGGCTAAGTTTGAATACCGATCCGTAGCCGTGAACTCCCTCGTTAGTGGTGCCATACAGGTTGCCGGCCGCGTCGCGGATCAGGTTTCCTTCGGGATATCCGCCATCCGACGTGCCGGTAAAGTTGTACAGGACCGTGTAGGTCTGCGCCCCTCCCGGCGCGGTGCAGACGGCGGCCGCCAGCAACAACATCTTTGGCAGTGTACGGCTCTGGGTTCGCATGATTCGGCAAGTATACACTGAAAACGTGCGCCTGCGGTAAGCTAAGGTTGTGCGACTCCTGGTAGTGGAAGACGAAAAGCGGATCGCGGATTTCCTTTGCCGGGGCCTGCAGGGCGCGGGCTACGCGGTGGATGCCGCGCTCAACGGCGCCACCGCCCTGGAGTTTTCGCACGCTACCGACTACGACCTGGTCATCCTCGATATCATGCTGCCGGATATGGACGGCCTCGCGGTGCTGGAAAAAATCCGCAACCGCAAACTCGGTCCGCCGGTGCTGATCCTCAGCGCGCGTGACACGCTCGACGACCGCGTGCGCGGCTTGGAGCAGGGCGCCGACGATTACCTGGTGAAACCGTTCGCATTCGTGGAACTGCTGGCGCGCGTACGCGCCCTGCTGCGCCGCGGCCAGCCCGCTCCCGAACGGCTGCAGGTGGCCGACCTGACTCTGGATTGCATCCGCCGCAAAGTTACCCGCGCGGCCGAGCCCATCGACCTGGCGCCCAAGGAGTTCGGCATTCTGGAATATATGATGCGGAACAAGGGGCGGCCTCTCAGCCGCACCATGATCGTGGAACACGTCTGGGATATGGATTACGACGGGCTCACCAATATCGTGGACGTTTACATCCGGCATCTGCGCAGCAAGATCGACGACCGCTTCCCGCAGAAGCTGATCCAGACCGTGCGCGGCATCGGGTACATGATCGAGGCGCCCGACAAGGCCGCGGAAAAAGCACCCGATCAGCCGGCGGAGCGGCAAGCATAGCGTGTCCGGCAGGCGTCATGTCACGCGCGGACTGCGCTTCCGTCTCACGGCGGGATATGCGCTGCTGTTCGCCCTGCTGCTGATAGGCATCGCGGCACTGTTCCGCGAGCGGCTGGCTTATACCCTGAACTCGGAAGCGCACGATCTGCTGGAGCAGGAGTGGGTGGCCATGAAAGGCTACCTGCACGTGGAACGGTTGCCGGTGAAGGGACACACCGCCGAGCATGTGCCTTGCCCACCCTTCCATCCCGTCTGGGAATACGACAAGAACGATCCGGACGAAGATTTTGCGGTGGAGCGGCTGCGCCGCGTCTATGTGCTCACGGATGCCAAAGGCTGCGTAATGGAAGCCTCTACCATTTACCAGTCCATCGGCATCGAGCGGCCGCGCGACATAGAAGCCGCCATCAAGGCCAGCCAACCCATCTGGAAGCTGGGCCACAGCGCGCACGGCATCCCGTACCTGATCCGCGCCGGGGTGGTCTTCGACGACAAGCATCACGGTCCGTTCTACGTGGCGGTGGGCCGGCCAATGGATGAGAGCGACAAAATCCTGAAGCGTTACACGTGGGTGTACGCGGGGCTGATCCCGTTCTCGCTGCTTTGCGGATGCCTGCTGGGGTGGTTTCTCACGGGCCGGGTATTGATGCCCGTGATGGAAGTGGCGCAGGCGGCGCAGCGCATCACGGGGTCGAACCTGAGCCTGCGCATCCCCGCGCGTGCCGCGGGCGACGAGCTGGATTACCTGATTCTCACGTTTAATCGCATGATCGAGCGGCTGGAAAGCTCATTCCAGCAGATCCGGCAGTTCTCGACGGATGTTTCGCACGAACTGCGGACTCCCATTACAGCTATCCGCGGGCAGCTCGAAGTGGCGCTGTTCACCGCCAAGACCATCGAGCAATATCGCGACGCTACACTGAATTCCCTGCAGGATATCGAACGGCTGTCGCAAATCGTGCGCGCGCTGCTGCTGCTCTCGCAGGCCGAGTCCGGGCAACTGGCGTTGCAGAAAACGCGGCTGGACCTGGCTTCCGTGGTGCGCGACATTGTGGAGCAGTTCCAGATTCCCGCCGAGGGCGCCCGCGTGGAGCTTTCCGCCGATCTTCCGGGCGAGTGCTTTGCAGAAGTCGACCGCGTGCAGATTGAGCGCATGCTCTCCAATTTGCTCTCCAACGCAATGAAATTCACGCTGGCGGGGGGGCGTGTGTACGTGGCGCTGCGCAGTTCGGAGGAGTCCATTGAGTTGGAGGTGGCCGACACCGGCTGCGGCATCCCCCAGGAGCACATCCCACACATCTTTGAACGCTTCTACCGGGTACCCGCCCAGGTCACCTGTGCGAATCCGGAACCGGGGTTGGGCTTGGGCCTGAGTTTCGTAGCCTGGATCGTGAAGGCCCACGGGGGTACAATCCGGGTGGAGAGCGCGCCCGGCCAAGGCACTCGTTTCACTATATCGCTACCCCCGGCAATGGCCGAACCGGTAACGGCTGGGACCCTTCCCGTGGTGGCGGCGATCGGATGAAAGAACTTTAATCCGGCGTTTACCCAACCTTCATACCTTTTTCATAAGCTATGGATGTGCGTTCTATCTCGTGCGGCGTTATCGGTGTGTGCTTGGCCCTGGCCAGTTCCAATGCTGTACGCAGCCAAGACCCGCCAGTCGCCATACAGCCGCAGGATCAGTTCTTTGCGGGCACGATTACGGCCTTGAGCGACACACGGATCACGGTCACGCGCACTGTTTTGGGGAAAGAATCCACGGTCCGCACTTTTGCGGTCACCCCTGAAACGGTGGTGGAAGGTGGCAAGCTGAAGCTGAAGGCCAGAGTCACGGTCAAGTGGGTGCACGGCGAGGATGGGGATCGCGCGGTGAAGATTATTCTGCGGGGTCCGGTGCCTCCACCGAAAAAGACGTAAAAGGTAGTGGGGCAGGCCCTTGGCCTGCGGCGGCCTCCCAGGCCGCCTCCTATCTGCGCATCGCGCAGCGCGAGTTTCGCTCGCGGAAAAAAGCCGGGCGACGCCCGGCGAGCCGGCTGAAAGCCGGCTGCGGGCATGATTGCCCGCCCTCCAGTCGAACTTCGGGCGCAAGGGACTATTTATGGAGCGCGTTCACGCAGGCGGGCGGCTTGGGTCAGCAGGTAATTCCGTTCCGGCAGGCTGGTGGTCCGCATGGCCGCGGTATGGTATTGCGCCAGGGCTGCCGGGTGGTCTCCCGCCAACTCCAGCAGGTGCGCGCGCACGGCGTCCAGGCGATGATGACCGCGCAGCCGTCCGTCGGCGTCCAGGGCATTCAGCAGATCCAGTCCCGCGGCGGGGCCGTCAACCATGGCGACGGCGATGGCGTGGTTGAGCAGCACCATGGGATTGCTGCCGGACATGCGTTTGAGCAGGTCGTATAAAGCCAGAATCTGCGGCCAATCGGTTTCTTCGACGCGGGCGGCTTCGTCGTGCACGGCGGCGATGGCGGCCTGAAGCTGGTAGGCGCCAATCGATCCCTTCGAGAGCGCGGCGGTCACCAGCGCGACGCCTTCGGAGATCTTCCGGCTGTCCCACAGGGATCGATCCTGTTTAGTGAGCGGGATCAACTCGCCGTCGGGTCCGGAGCGGGCGCCACGGCGCGCATCGGTCAATAACATGAGCGCAAGCAATCCGGCGACCTCGGCATCCTCCGGGAGCAAGGCGTGCACGGCGCGCGTCAGGCGAATGGCCTCACTCGAAAGCTCGGGCCGATGCAATTGTGGGCCGGCGCTGCTGGTGTAGCCTTCGTTGAAAATCAGGTAGAGCACGTGCAACACCGCGCGCACCCGTTCGGTACGCTCGGGGTGGGCCGGCAAGCCAAATGACACTCCCGAAGCCTTGATGCTCTGCTTGGCGCGGCTGATCCGCTGTGCCATGGTGGCTTCGGGCACCAGGAAGGCGCTGGCGATTTCGGCCGTGGTCAAGCCGCCCACCGCCCGCAGTGTCAGGGCGATCGCGGATGACGGAGTCAGCGCGGTATGACAGCACATAAAGAGCAGAATGAGAGTGTCGTCCGGATCCGTTTCATTCGCCTCACCGGATGCCGGGGCCGGCTCGTCGCATGGCACGGCCACGGCGCTTTCCCGGCGGCGGCGGGCGATCTCGCTGCGCACGTGATCGGTCATGCGCCGGAAGGCAACCTGCATCAGCCAGGCGCGCGGATTGCCGGGAATGCCGTCCTGTGGCCATTGTGTGGCTGCCGCCACCAAGGCCTCCTGCACGGCGTCCTCGGCGGCGGCGAAATCGCGGAAACGGCGGATGACCGCGCCAAGCACCTGCGGCGCAAGATCGCGCAACAGGTGCTCGGAGGCGGTGTCCCATGAGCCGGGCGTCACGGCGAGTCTCGTTACAGGATGCCGCTCTGGTCCGCGAATTCGTCGGGCGGACCGCTCAGCACTTGCCGCACTTCAATGGGGATGCTCAGCGTGATTCCGCCGGGTCCCGGCGCCGCCGACGCCTTCGCGGCGAGTTCATCGGCGCGCGCGGGACTCGCAACATCCACGATCCAGTAGCCGGCCAGAAACTCCTTGGACTCCGGGAACACGCCGTCGGTGACCGGCAAACCGTCCTTTCCGGCGCGTACGATTTTGGCTTCGTGGGGGTCGGCCAAGCCTTCGGCCGAGACGAATTCTCCGGATTCGACGATCGCTTTGTTGTAATTGTGCATGAACGCCATGTGCGCCTCAATATCCTTCTTGGGCCACGCGCCAAACGAATCATAACCCTTTCTGGGGCAGTGCATCATCAAAATGTATTTCATATCTTCTCCTTCTCGATTTTCGCGCTGGTTGTGCGCTTTCACAGGTGAGTCGGAGCAGGCAGCCCATTCTCGACATCGTGGGTTCCGCCTGTCGCTGGCAGATCGCCGACGTGGTGCGGGCTACGCCCGCGGCGACCGCAAGAGTGCGGTCGCGGCACGCTGAGAGCGTGCGCCGCGTCTCCAAACTCGAGCGAAGCCCGTGTAAGCACGGCGCACCCCTACAGTCCGGATTGGATGGCGTCGGCCAACGCCGCAATATCGCCTTCCATGGGCCGGTCGCTTTCCAGAAACGCGGCCGCTTGCCGCACGGCCTGGTACACTCCCCGGCTTCCCTCGCCCAGCCGCGCTGGCCCGCCGCGCAAGTCCACCGCCTGGGCCGCCGCCAGCAGCACCATGGCGGTCTCGTTGCGCAGACACTCCAGCGCTTCGGCTGCGGTCACCGCCGAGTGCATACCCAGGCTGACTACATCCTGATTGTACGTTTCGGTGGGCAGCGAATGAATGGAACTCGGCCCGGCCATCTGGCGGATGGCGCAGGCCAGGCTGGTGCAGCTCAACTGCATGCCCTTAAACCCGGAATTCGCGCCCGGGTCGGACACCAGGTTGGAGGGCAGGCCGCCGTTGAACTTATCGTCCACCAAAACGGCGAACAGCGCATTCGCCCAGTTGCCTTCGATGGCGAAGTCCAGCTTCCAGGTGTCCAGCAGGCGGGAAATGTGGCCGCCATAAAAATTGCCGGCGCGGTACAGATTGCCTGTGTCCGGATCGATGAGCGGATTGTCGTTGGCCGAGTTGATCTCCCGTTCGACCACTGCCCGCGACGATTCCAGCGCTTCCCAAGCCGGGCCGAGCCCTTGCGGCGGGCAGCGCAGCGAGTAACAGCTTTGGGAACTGGATTCGGTCACATACCCGCTGCCCTCCAGCAACCCTCCGACGTAAGCCGCCACCGCGATCTGGCCGGGATGGCCCTTGCTCTCGTGGATCCAAGGCCGGTACGGCTCGGAGGGCGCCTGCAAGGCCTCGATGGCCAGCGCCACCGCGCCCAGCAGCGCGCGCAACACACGCCACGCATCCATCCAGAGGAGCGCGGCGAAAGCGGTCATGCTGGTGGTGCCGTTGATCAACGCCAAGCCTTCTTTGGGCGCGAAGCGCATGGTTTCGAGTCCCGCTGTGCGCAGCGCCTCGTCGGCCGGTATGCGGCGGCCCTGGTAATCGACTTGACCAACTCCCAGCAGCGTACGCGCGATGTAAGCGGAAGGCATCAGATCGCCGCTGGCTCCCACCGATCCGTAGCGCGGCACCACCGGCACAATGCCGTTGTTCAGCAGCGCCTGCAGCCCGGCCACGAGTTCCCAGCGC
>Ga0302326_10010839_pt1 | contig 19682 bp, 16 predicted proteins | sample Palsa_T0_3_FD_202264 | JGI IMG/M metagenome (GOLD analysis project Ga0302326, IMG submission 202264) | Peat permafrost microbial communities from Stordalen Mire near Abisko, Sweden - Palsa_T0_3 | ecosystem: Environmental > Terrestrial > Soil > Palsa > Peat permafrost | place: Sweden: Abisko...
ATGCCGGCAAGCCCGTGGTGTGGCTCGTCGTCGACTCGAGCTACTTCACCACGCCGGAGAAGTCCGCCGCCTGGAAGAAGTCGCAGGGCTTCACCCCGCCGGTGCTGCAGGACCCGAGCGGGACGGTGGGACACGCCTACGCGGCGAAAACCACCCCCGAGATGTACGTTATCGACACCCAGGGCGTCCTTCGTTACGCCGGCGCCATCGACGATGACCCGCGCGGCAGGAGTGCATCCGTCAACTACGTCCGCCAGGCGGTCGACGCACTGCAGAGCGGAAGGACGGTGCCCGTCACCTCCAGCCCGCCGTACGGCTGCTCGGTGAAGTACAAGGGCAACACCTGAGCCGCACCCAGCCACTCAGTCCCGGACGCGGAGGATGGCGTGTGACTGCTCTTTTGCTCCTGGCGTCCGTCCTCATCGGGGTGGGCCTCACCCTCCAGGTGTTGATGAATTCGCGGATGCGGGCCTTCAGTGGCGGCCCCTTCGGTGCTGCGCTCATGTCCTACGTCGTCGGGGCCGTGGCCATGGCCAGCGTCCTCGCCGCCGCGCGAGCGCCCTGGCCGGGCGCCGGCCTGGCGGCCGCACCCTGGTGGACATGGTGCGGTGGGTTGATGGGAGGGGTGTATGTCCTCGGCGCCATCCTCATCGCCCCGCGCATCGGCCCCGGCCCCCTTTTGTCCCTGGTGGTGATGGGACAGATGTCCGCCGCGTTGGTGCTCGAGCACTTTGGCTGGATGGGGGCCGTGGACCATCCGGTGAATGCAGTGCGCATCCTCGGCGTGGTGCTCATCGTGGCCGGCGCCGCGCTGGTGCGACTTTTCTGAGCGCGCCGCGCACCGTCCGCCGCATAGGCTGCGCCGCCCCGAGCTGAAGGGGTAAGACGAGGGGCGCCGCTAGGGCCCCCTCCAAGGGAGAGCCGCGTGTCTCTTCGGTTACCGGTGGTGCGTGTGGCCGGCGTGGGCCTCTTGTGTCTCCTCCCCGTGGCATCAGGCGCCGAGTCCAAGACGGGCTGGACCGAAGTCCAGACGCCACATGTGACGGTGAAGACCGACCTCGGTCAAGACACCGCCGAGCGCGCGGCGGTCCTGGCCGAGCGAACGCGGGCCGAGCTTCTCGGTGCCGTCTGGGCCGGCGCCACGCTGCCCCAGGAGCGCATCCAGCTGGTCGTCTTCTCCAACCACCAGGACTTCGAGCACTACTTCGGTGATTTCGTCGCTCACAAGATGGGCGTGGCGGATTACCCGCCCACCGTCTTCCTCTTCGGTCCGCCCGAGCGCTGGGAGAAGCGGGCCTCCGCGGAGCTTCAGGAGACGAACTCCGTCCTGAAGCTGGTGCTGGTGCAGCATCTGTCGACCTTCTTTTTCCGGCGGCAACCCCGGTGGTTCCTGGTGGGCCTGGCCGAATTCTTCGAGACGCTGCGCGTCGCCGCCGACGGCACGGCCACCATGGGCGCGGTGAACCCGGTGGCCATGAGCAACTACGCCACGCACCGCCACGTCACGGTGGCCGACGCCCTGGCCTGGGGAAGCACCCTCAATCCCCACGACGAGGGGACGCTGCTCGGCCTGCAGGGCCTGAGCTGGCTCATGGTGCAGTGGATGTACAACACCCACCACGCCGAATTCGTCCGCTTCCAGAAGCTCCTGGTCTCGGGCATGGACCCGGCCAAGGCCTGGAGCGTGGTGATTCCCAAGGAGACTGCGGCCAACATCGACCAGGAGCTCAACCACTTCGCACAGTACGGCCCCTTCAGCGTCGCGACCGTCGGCCTGCCCGAGGCCGAGTACACCTTCGACAGCGAGCGCAACCTGGCCTCGGCGGAGGTGCATGCGCTGCGCGCCGAGGCCGCCCTGGCCGCGGAGCGTCCCAAGGAGGCGCAGAACGAGCTCGCCCTGGCGCTGGCCGATGACGCGGGCAACGTCGACGCCGTGCGCCGGCAGCTCGTGCTCGGCAAGCCAGAAGAGCGGCTGGCACTGGCCCGACGCGCGACGGCGGCGCACCCGGACGACGGCCTGGCGTGGCTCGCGCTCGGCGATGCCCTCAAGGAAGGAGGCGAGACGTCCGAGGAGCGGATGGCCGCCTACAAGAAGGCCATCCAGCTCGCGCCCAACCACCCCTTGGCCTTCGATGGGCTGGCTTCGCTGAACATCAAGAAGGGCCATGCCGAGGAGGCGTTGCCTCTTGCCCTCACCGCCGTGCGGATGGCTCCCTGGGACGCGGCCCTCCTCGACACGCTGGCCTCGGCGCTGGCCGGCGTCGGGCGGTGCAGCGAGGCGGTCTCCATGGAGGCGCGGGCCATGGACACGGCATCCGAGAATGGTGCCGCCGCGCAGCGCGCGCTCTATGCCGCGCGCATCCCCGACATCCAGAAGAGCTGCGTCGAGGCTCCGCCGGCTCCAGCGGTGCCCGCTGCTCCGGCAGCGCCGCCGCCAGTGCCCCCCAGCCCGCGAAAGCCGTGAGGGTACGGCTGCGCGAACGGGCAACCTGCTCGCTGCCGGTGGCTGTGCCTCGCTTCAAGTGGCTGGCCGTCTGTCTTCTGCTGTCAGCTTCGCCATCCAAGGCCGCCGACGCCACCGCGGGCTGGACGGAGGTGCGGACCGAGCACATCACGCTGAAGAGCGACCTCGGCAAGGAGGAGAGCGCGCGCGCCGCACTTGCCGTGGAGCGCACGCGCACGGCGCTCCTCGCCGCGGCCTGGCCGGGGGCGAAGCTGCTCCAGCCCGAGCGTGTCGACGTGGTCGTCTTCGCCCGGCAGATGGACTTTCTCCACTACTTCGGAGCGAACCTTATCGGGCTCTTCTTTTACGACCAGTACCCGCCCATCGCCTTCCTCTTCGGCCCTCCGGAGAAGTGGGAAAAGCGGGCGACGGTGGCGATGGAGGAGACGACGTCGGTGCTGAAGCACGAGATGTCCCATCATTTGGCCGCCTACTTCTACCGCCGTCAGCCGAAGTGGTTTTCCGAGGGGCTGGCCCAGTACCTGGAGACGTTGCGCATCTCCGAGGATGGGAAGTCGGCCACCCTGGGCGAGGTGAATCTCGTGGCCATGGCCAAGTACAACCGCTTCCCCCAGAATGTGGCCGACGTGCTGGCCTGGAGCGGCAAGCTCGAGGCCAAGGACGTCTCCCAGGTGCTCGGCCTCTACGGGACGAGCTGGCTGCTCGTCCACTGGCTCAACAACGTGCATCCGGAGGAGTTCGCCCGCTACCAGACGCTGCTCGCCAAGGGCATCGACCCGGACAAGGCCTGGAAAATCGTCTTCCCCAACCTCACCAACAGCGAGCTCGACATCCTCCTGTACCAGTACGTCCGTACCGGCGAGTACCACTACTTCGTCGTCCCCATTCCTCCGGCGGAAGGGACGCTGAGCAGCCGTCCCATGGCGCCGGCCGAGGTGCACGCCACCCGCGCCCGGGCGTCGCTGGCCGGCGCGGCGATGGCGGTGGATGGCACTGCGCTGCGGGCTGAGGCGCAGGCCGAGCTCCGCGCGGCGCTGGCCGATGACCCGGTTGACGTGGGCGCGCTGCGGATGAGCATGGCCGGCATCTCCAAGCCCGAGGAGCGCGTTGCCCTCGCACGCCGTGCTGCGAAGGCGCACCCCGAGGACGGGCTGGCGTGGCTCACCCTGGCGGAGAACCTTCCGACGACGCCCGAGGCCTGGGACGAGCGCGTGCAGGCCTTCCAGAAGGCCACGGCGCTCCTGCCGGACAACCCGGTTGGTTTCAGTCACCTCGCCTGGATGTACCTGTTGAAGGGAGAGCCGCAACAGGCTCTCCCGCTGGCGCTCACCGCCGTGCGGATGGCGCCCTGGAACCCGGGCATGCTCGACATGCTGGCCCGCGTGCTGGCTGGCCTGCACCGATGCTCCGAGGCGGTGGGCATGGAGGCACGGGCGCTGGACACGCTTCCTGAACGCACCGGCGCGGAAGGGCACGCTGAGTTTGCGGGCCGCCTGACCGACTTCCAGAAGCGGTGCAGCGAGGCCGTCGAGACGCCGTCCACGTCCAGCACGACGGCCGCCCCGGCCAAACCCTGAGTCCTGCGAAGGCGCTGGGGCTTTTCGGAAACGGCTACTTCGGCGGCTCCGGCGCTGGGGCGGGTGCCGGCGCTGGTGCCGGTGCAGTCCCGTCGGGCGCGGGGGCAGGAGCCCCCTCGGCTCCCGGCAGCGGCGCCACCACGCCGGAGACGGGCTCGGTGATGACGCCCAGAATTTTCGCGCCGGCGTTGCGCGCCCCGTCCAGGGCGAAGACGAAGCGCCCGTAGTTCGCCTTCTCCTCGGGAATGAAGAAGACCAGCCGCTCGTCCGGGGCCTTGGCGGCAAGGACGCGCTTCATCCGCTCGACGTACGAGGCATCGTCCACCGCCTCGGTGTTGAGCTTGATGGTGCCCGACTCCTCGATGCTGACGACAATCTGGTCTGGGTCGGGCTCGGGAAGGACTTCCGTGTCCTCGTCCGGAACCCGCACCTGGATGTCCTTCTCCAAAAGCGGCGTCACCACCATGAAGATGATGAGCAGCACCAGGACGACGTCCACCAGTGGCGTGACGTTGATGTCGGAGTTGGGCCGTCCCTCACTGATGGAGAACTTGCGCTTCTTGGCGAGGTGTTTTCCGAGTCCGAGGCTCACTGTTTCTCCTGGACGCCGAGCTTCACTGTCTTCGCGCCGGACTTCTGCATCACGGCCAGCACCTTGCGCACGTCCTCGAAGGTCAGGCTCGCGTCACCCTTGAGGAGGATGGGCTTGAAGGGCTCGGTCTGCAGCTTCGAAGTCATGGCCAGCCGGAGCCCCTCCTCGTCGAAGGGGTCCTTCTCGAGGTAAATCTTCTTATCGGCAGTCACGGAGATGATCATCGGGTCGCTCTTCGTCTCATCCGCCTTCTGCTTGGTGGCGTCCGGAAGCTTCACGTCCTTGCCCCGCTGAAGCATCGGCGTCACCACCATGAAGATGATGAGCAGCACCAGCACCACGTCCACGAGCGGCGTGACGTTGATGTCCGACTTGACCTTTCCACGCCCTGCACCGCCGCCCATCGCCATAGCGCTTCACCTCGACACTTTGCCGAAAGCCGCCCAGGACTGCGTCGTCGGCCGTCGGACTCTTGGATGGTACCGCTACTGGGGCGACCCCGGAACGTAGGCGTGCCCGCCGAGCTGCTTGGCCACCACGTCGAGGAACTCGTTCGACGACTCGCTGATGTCCACCGCTCGCGCGTCCACCCAGCCCTGAAGGTAGTTGTAGGCCATCACCGCGGGGATGGCGACGAGGAGGCCGAAGGCCGTGGTGATGAGCGCCTCGGCGATACCGGCAGACACTGTGCCCAGACCGCCCGAGCCGGTGATGGCCATGGACTGAAACGCGGAAACAATTCCCATCACCGTACCGAGGAGACCGACGAAGGGGGCGGTCGAGCCGACGGTGGCGAGGAGGCCGAGCCCACGCTTCAGGCTCTGCACCTCGCGCTGCGCCTGGCGCTCCAGGGCGCGCGCCACGGACTCGACGAGGAGGTCCTTGTCCTGTCCAGGCGCGAACTTCAGGGCGTTCAGCCCAGCGCCGATGACCCGGCCCAGATGGCCGACCTTGTCGCCCATCTTGGCGTTGGCGGCGGCCATCAGGTCGCCCTTGGAGAGGACGGCGGCCATGCGCTCGGCGAAGTTGCGCGATTCGCTGCGCGAGCGATTGAAGACCACCAAGCGCTCGGCCATCACCACCAGCGAGAGCACGGACATGATCGCCAAGACGAAGACGATGAGCCGGGCGAAGAGGCCCATGTGGGCATAGAGGTCGGTGATTGTGAATTGCATGGTCGGTAAACGCGCCTCCGTCTGCGCGGGAAGAGAAGTATTTGTCCGTCGTAGTCGAGCAACCGCCGAGCGCGGTTACCGAATCTTGAACCTGAAGGTGAAGACGTAACTGACCGCCACCGGATGGCCCTGGAAGGTCACCGGTGTGTACTTGGCTGTCGACAGCCACTTGAGCGTGACCTGGTCCATGAGCGGAACGGGTTTGATGATCTGGCAATTGGTGACGTTGCCCTCGGTCGTGATGGTGCACTTCACGAGCATGATGCCCTCGACTTCAGCCGCGCGGGCCTCGGGGCTGTAGTCAGGACCGTTCGAGCCGTTCGAGCTCGAGATCATCACCGGCCTGTTCATCCCCTCGCCAAAGGGAAGGAGCCCGGTGCCGGTTCCACCGAGGGTGCCACCCACCACGCCACCGACGACGCCGCCCTTCACCCCGCCCTCGACGCCGCCCTCGACGGCGTCTTCCTCGTCCTTCTTGTCGGGCTCGGCCTCGGGGGGCTTCTCCTTCGGAATCTCCTTGGGCTGGACGATCTGGTTCTTCTTCGGAGTCTTCTTCTCCTTATGAGAGCTCGAAGCTGGAGGGGGGGGCGGAGGAGGCGCCGCGGCCACCTTGAGGACGACGGAGATGTCCTTTTCCTGATGCTTGAGCTTCTGGGTGCTCAAATAAATGGCCAGGCCGAGGACGCCGATGTGCAGCAACACGGAAACAACCGCACCGGTGCCAAACCGAGATTTCGGAACAGTGCCGTGGCCTAAGACGGAATCAAACATCAGCAGGACTCTCCCAGCGCGTCTTCTGATCCGGCCCCCGGAAGACGCAACTGACTTCCGGGTACCCCAGAAAGCCGGCGGCGCACAAGATCTTCCGGCCAACGCTCCGGCTTATGCAGCCAAACAACCCGGTGCCACCTCGGAGGCATTTCTGCGCCGGAAATCACAGGCCGTCTGAAAACTTCTATTGACAGGCACCCAGAGCCACGACAATCCTCGCCCTTCGCTTTCCCGCTTTCGACCACACTTGGAGGGGTTCGGTGAGTCCAAAAAGGGAGTTTGTTGGGAGGAGCGCGAGCTATGTGCTCGTGCTCCTCGGATTGCTCGTGTCCGGAACGGTCCGAGCTCAAGGTCAAGGTGTCGGAACCCTGACCGGTAACGTGGTCGATGCGCAGAGTCACAATGCGGTTCCGGACGTGGTCGTCACCGCGACTTCACCTGCATTGCAGGGTGAACAGGTCGCCGTCACGGACTCGTCGGGTCTCTACCGCATCCCGCAGCTGCCTCCAGGTATTTACACCCTGAGGTTCGAGAAGGAGCAGTTCAAGCCCTACTCGCGCGGTGCCATCGAACTGGACGCTGACCGCACCTTGCGCCTCAACGTCGAACTCCTCCCCGAGTCGGTCACCCTGACCGGTCAAGAGGTGGTGGTCGTCGGCAAGGCGCCGGTCATCGACGTCGGTTCGACGCAGACCGGCCTCACGGTAACCAGCACCTTCACCCAGAACGTCCCCATTTCACCGGCCGCGGCCAACAACGGCGGTATCCGGAGCTTCTCCGGTCTGGCGCTCGCCGCCCCGCAGGTGGCCGGAGACCTCTTCGGTATCTCCATCGCCGGCACGACGTCGCCTGAGAACTCTTACCTCATCGATGGTTTGAGCTTCTCCGACACCGGCTTCGGCGTGAACAACAAGAACGGCTTCCAGGGCACCGGCGGCACGGCCGGCAGCGACTTCTCCGTTGAGTTCGTCGATCAGATGAACGTCATCACCGGCGGCTACATGCCGGAATACGGTCGGACGACGGGCGGCGTGCTCTCCGTGACCACCAAGAGCGGCGGAAACGAATTCCACGGGTCGGTCTTCGCGACCTGGACGCCAGGCTTCATGGCTCAGACCGGCGCATCGGTCGGAAGCAGCAACACCATCATTGGTGAGGCCACCAAGCTCTACAACGCCGGCGACATCGGCTTCACCTTGGGCGGCTACATCATCAAGGACAAGTTGTGGTTCTTCGTCGGCTTCAACCCGTCGCAGTACAAGACGGAGGCCATCCGGACGGTGAGCCCGTACACGCTGGATGCCAGCGGCGACACCATCACCCTCCCCAATGGAAACCTCCAGCAGACGAACATCCCGTCTGCGACGCGGAACTACTTCCAGACGCAGACCAACTACAGCTACATCGGCAAGTTGACGTACCTCATCAACTCCGACCACCGCATCAGCCTCTCGGTCGCCGGTGCGCCCGACAGCTACACCACCCCGATGGGATTCGGCGGCAACGGCGACTACACGTCGCAGGGTTTCGCCGGTAACGACAACACCATCGACGCGATTCTGCGGTTGAACTCCTCCTTCCTCGACAAGAAGCTGCTCCTCGACATCACGGTTGGCTGGCACCACCAGAACAACAACGTCACCGGCATCGACGGCAGCACCTTTGGCTCGGGGGATGCGGCCATTCCGGGCATTCAGCAGCTCGCGAACCTCAACCTCAACGAATTTGCCAACGACCCGGCCCTCAACGACCCGACGCTGGCGGCGATCTGCAACAACGGCACGACCGCTGGTAATGGCAACACCTACGGCTTCAATGCCTGCCAGACGGCCGGCTACTCCCAGGGCGGTCCCTTGCAGCTCATCCGGAACGTCACCGAGGACCGCATTCAGGCCAAGGCCGTCGTGACCTACTTCCTCAACGCCTTGGGACACCAGACGTGGAAGGCCGGAGCTGACGTCGAGTACATCAGCTACGAGAACAAGATTGGCTACTCCGGCGAGGACGGGTACCTCGGCCTCGGCGATGCCGTTCAGCCGGGCGTCTACCTCGACTACCGCACCATCGGTTACCTGGCCGGCCCCGACAATCCGGTCTTCCTCCCGTTCCAGGACCAGAAGCCGACGGCCATCCTTCCAGGAGCGTTCTTGCAGGACAGCTGGAACCTCTTCGACAAGGTGACCATCAACGTCGGCGTCCGGTTCGACAGCGAGTACATGTACAACCAGACCGGCGCCCTGGCTCTGGCGCTGAACAACCAGTGGGCCCCGCGGCTCGGCATCATCTGGGACCCGACGTACCAGGGTAAGTCGAAAATCTACGCGAGCTACGCCTTCTACTACGAGGCGGTTCCGCTCGACCTCGCTGACCGGTCCCTCATCGGCAACGAGTTCATCACCGCCCTCCACGTCAACTGCCCCAACCCGGCCACCACCGGAAAACTGTGCAGCAACGCGCCGGGCAGCCTCATCGGCGGCGGCGCTGGTCCGAACCAGTACTGGGGCGCCATCGGTGCTGACAAGGAGCTCATCGACCCGAACATCGGCCCGCAGAAGACGGACGAGTTCCAGGCCGGTGCCGAGTACGAAATCTTCCCCAATGCGCGCCTGGGCGTGAACTACACCCACCGCGGTCTGTCGCGACTGATTGAGGACTTCAGCAACAACTCCGCCGCCAGCTACGTGCTCGGTAACCCTGGACTTGGAGTGGCGAGCAACTTCGTCTACCCGGCACGTATCTACAACGGCTACACGGTGTCCTTGACCAAGACCTTCGCCGACCACTGGCAGGCGCAAGCGAGCTACACCTACGTCACCCTCAACGGAAACGTGGACGGCCTCTTCACACCAGGCCAGGGACAGTTGGACCCGAACATCAACGCCACCTACGACCTGCCGCAGTTCCTCATCAACGGCACCGGTCCTCTGGCAGCGGATGAGCAGCACCGCATCAAGTTCTACGGGTCCTACCAGTTCATCTTCACGCCGGTGGTCGGGCTCACCCTCGGTGGTGCCTACAACGGCCATTCGGGTGCTCCCATCTCGGCCCTGGGCGGTGACCCTCTGTACGGCGGAGACACGGTGTTCCTCATCCCGCGTGGTTCCTACGGGCGACTGCCCTGGGTTCACGAGGTCGACCTGCACGCCACCATCGACATCGGCCTCGGCCAGGACATGAGGCTGCAATTCGGTGCCGACGTCTTCAACGTCCTCGGAAGCCAGCAGACGACGGCAGTGGACCAGTCGTGGGTCTTCCCGACCAACACCTCGGTGGCAGCCATCCCCAACGGGACGCCGGCTGACCTCCACAACCTCCACACACCGAACGGGGCGCCTCTCTGTACGAGTACGCCCTGCCCGGCCACGTTCCCGGCAGGCACGGTCAGTGTGCTGAACACCAACTTCGGGCACCCCACCCAATTCCAAGCCCCGCGAAGCTTCCGGCTCCTCGCGCGGTTCACCTTCTAAATGGAAACCCGACCCACCATGAGAACACGAAAAGTCATCGCTCTTTCGCTCCTCTCTGCGGGCGCCGCGTTCCTGTTTAGCGGGTGCCCCAATCAGCCGCCCGGTCCATGCGTCGTGGCCCGAGCCTTCGCCAGCCAAATCGAAGGTACCAACCCTGGTGCCAACTACGTTCTGCAGTACTACTTCCTCAACGAGGCTCCGGGCAGCGACTGCACGACCGACCCGGCCGTCGCAGCGTGGCCCGCAGGCAACTTCGTTGGCGCGCTGTGGGCGGAGGCGTACGGCCCGGTCACGGCCATCGACAAGGTCACGGGCCTGGTACCGGAGGAGTTCGGCTGGACCAACTCCTACACCGGCGACTACGTCGAGTGCAGTCCCATCACCGATGGGCCGAGCTGCACCGACAACCCCATCATCCTCGGGAACTTCACCACCGATACCGAGGACGTGAACGGGACGTGCATCATCCAGGGGAATGACGCCGGCACCCAGGTCGTCAACGGAGTGACGGTCACCTACAACTTCCCGAGCACGCTGGTGCTGGTGCAGTCGGCAGCCGGTGAAGGCACGCAAATCCAGGCGACGGTCCAAATCACCCGTCAGTCCGGAATGGCAGGGGTGGCAGCCTGCGTCCGCAACTACACGGCCATCGGCTTCTGGCCCACCGCCATCTGCAACGTGGACAACGACTGCAACCCGCTACCGCAGCCGGACAACACCCCGCCGAGGCCCATTGGCTCGGGCCTCTTGCCGGGCATCCCCTACACCTGCAGCACCACGCTCGTTCCCCAGGACCCCATCTTCGCTCCGGACAACGTTCCCTCGACGACGCCGGCCACGCCGTGCGCTCTTCAAGGGCCGACCGGCGGTTCGGGCACCACGACGGATACCTGCGCTGCGTTCGCCGACGGTGACGCCGGCGTCGCCCCGGGCGAGTGCCTCAACCAGGTGGTCACGCCCATCACCCCGGCAGTTCCCTGCACGGTGGATGCCTCGGGCAACGACAGCTGCGCTGCCCCTGGCGGCCCCGGTGGTGTCTGCGACGCAACGACCGGCAATTGCGACAGCGTCAATGGGACCTGCGCCTACCCGTACCTCGACTCACCTCAGTTCCAGTGCGGCGATGGCATTCCGAACGGCCCGGGTTTCCCATTCATCCTGCTGACCGGCGGATGCGGCGGTGGTGCGAAGAACAACAACGCCATCGCGAACAACATGTCCCCCGGGCCGGGCCAGACGGGCCTCTGCTTCTTCGCCAACCCGTCGCCGACGACGTTCCCGTACCTCTCGCAGTAGCGCCTCACAGCTCTTGAAGCACACGGGGCTCCGCCGGACTTCGGTCCGGCGGGGCCTTCGTCGTTATGGCCTTCCCTTGTTGAATTCCCGCCAGCTCCTGGACGCCGCTGTACGGCTGCTCGCCGACGAGGAGGGCACGCTACGCAAGGTGGCTGGCCTGCGCGTCGCCCTCTGCTACCCGAGCCCCTACCACGTGGGCATGAGCAGCCTCGGGTTTCAAACCATCTACCGCGAAGTCCACGCCCACCCGGACGCCACGGCGGAGCGCGTCTTCCTGCCCGAGGACGTGGACGCCTTCCGAGAGAGCCGGACGCCGCTCTTCACCCTCGAGTCCCAGGCGAAAGTCTCCACCTTCCCGGTGCTGGCCTTCTCGGTGGCGTACGAGCTCGAAATTACGGGCCTCCTCAGCATGCTCGACCTGGCCGGGCTTCCCCTCCTGGCGGTGGAGCGCTCCGCCCAGCACCCCCTGGTGGTGGCCGGCGGCCCGCTCACCTTCTCCAACCCCACACCCCTCGAGCCCTTCGTCGATGTCCTCATCCAGGGTGAAGGCGAGGACCTCGTCCACGCCCTCCTCGAGGCCTACCGGGCCTTCTCCGACAGGGACGCGCTCCTCTCGCACCTGGCGAGCGTGCCGGGGTTTCGCGTGCCGGGACGCGGCGGAGACGCGCTGCACGTGGCCCGGGCAGAGGACTCCCGCCTGCCGGCCCGCTCGCAAATCCTCACCCCGCACACCGAGCTCCGGAGCATGTTTCTCATCGAGCCGGAGCGGGGCTGCAGCCGCGGGTGCCACTACTGCGTCATGCGCCGCACCACCAACGGGGGGATGCGCACCGTCCCACCGGAGCGGGTGCTGAGTCTCATCCCGCCAGCGGCCCGGCGGGTGGGCCTCGTAGGTGCGGCCGTCACGGACCATCCCCGCGTCGGGGAGCTCCTGCGGACGCTGGTGGACTCCGGCCGCGAGGTGGGCGTCTCCTCCCTGCGCGCGGACCGCCTCACCCAGGAGCTCGTGGACACCCTTCGCCGCGGTGGCGCCCGCACGCTCACCGTGGCCTCGGACGGAGCGAGCCAGAGAATGCGGGACCTCGTGGACAGGAAGCACTCGGAGGAGCAAATCCTCCGCGCAGCCCGCTACGCCGCCAACGCTGGCTTCGAGCGCCTCAAGGTGTACAGCATGGTGGGCCTCCCCCTCGAGGAGGACAGGGACGTCGACGAGCTGGTGCGCTTCACCCGCGAGCTGGCCCGCATTCTCCCCGTCGCCCTCGGCGTCGCCCCCTTCGTCGCCAAGCGCCACACGCCCCTCGACGGCTCGCCCTTCGCCGGCATCAAGACGGTGGACGGGCGCCTGGCCCGGCTCCGCAGCGGCCTCAAGGGCCAGGCCGTCGTGCGTCCCACCTCCGCCCGGTGGGCCTGGGTGGAGTACATGCTGGCCCAGTGCGGGCCGGAGGCCGGCCTGGCGGCCATGGACGCCTGGGCCGCGGGCGGGACGTTTGCATCCTTCCGGGAGGCCTTTTCCGAGCGAGGCTGCACGCCTTTTCTCGCGGCGCGCGTCGAGGATGGGCGGCGTCACCCCACGCTGTGGCCCGTCGTCGCGGGGACGCCAGCACGGGCGCTCTCGCCCGGACCCGTCGCCTAGGGGGTGACGGCCCCTGCAGACGAGGGAGGCGTCGTGGCCGTCGAGGCCGCGCGCGGAATGCGCCGTGCCCCATCCACGGCGCGCAGCACGTCCCGGACCGGCACCAGCGCGCCGACGGTGGTGTAGCCCTCGAGCCCGAGCGTCGTCCGGGTGTGGCGCAACGGGTAGCGCGCAGCGTTTTCGAGAAACCAGCTACGTGTTGCAAGCAGCGGAAGGGCGTGCACCTCGAGGCGCTGGAGGAAGACGTAGAGGAGGAGGTGGGCCCCCGAGTAGAGGAAGCAGCCCGGGGTATTCTTCTCCAGGTTGGAGACGAGCTCGAAGAAGTAGTTGCCTCGCCGTGTCGCCTGCCGGTCCCCCTTCACCTCGATGCCGAGGAGGGCGCCGGAGCTCCTCGCCCAGAGGAGGTCGATTCCGCGGGCCTGGAAACGCGGGTCCTCCTGGACGTCGTGGATGTCGGCCCGGGCGTCCTCGGCCAGGAGGAACTCCCTTGCCACGGCCATGGCCCGGTCCGCTGCACCACGGACGGACTGCATGCTGTACCCACGGGCCATCGTGCCTCCGCGGGAGAACACAGCATGGGCCTCCGACGCCCGGAATGCCTTGCCCCTGCTTCGAGGGCGCCTCTAGGCTTCGCCGGGTACGAGGGGAGGCTTCATGCAAGCTCGGTGTCCACGCTGCGCTTCCATCTTCACCACCGACCGGAGCGGGCTGCAGTTCTGCCCCAACTGCGGGCAGCAGGTGGACGTCCCGGCCTTCCCCGGTGCTCCGCCGGAGGGCAGCGGTGCCGGCTGGGGCGGTCCGAGTGGCCCTGGCGCTCCGGGAAGCAGCGGGCCTGGTCCCGCCCTGCGTGAGGACACCCCCTGGGAGCGCCGCGCCACCCTCGGCTTGTGGACGGGCTTCTTCGAGACGTGGAAGCGCGCCGTCTTCAGCCCGCAGCTCTTCTGGCCGACGGTACGACCGGATGCCCCCTGGATGGATGCGGTCCTCTACGCGTGGATTCTCGCCACCGTCGGAGGCCTCCTCTCCATCCCCTTGGGCGCACTGGGAATGGGCAGCTTCGGGATGCAGCAAGCACTCGACTCGATGGGGAGCTTGCCACCGGGCACGCGAGACGCAATCCGCAACGCGGTCGCGCGCGGCGGTGTCGGGCAGGTCATCTTCGCCATTGTCCTCTACCCGCTCATCCTCATCATCTGGGCCGCCATCCAGCACCTCTTCTGCATGCTCTTCGGCGTGGCGAAGAATGGTTACTTCGCCACCCTCCGGGTTCTGGCCTACGCCGCGTCCCCCGGCGTCTTCAGCTTCATCCCCTGCGTTGGACACCTGGCCAGCCTCTACACCCTCGTCCTCATCATCCTCGGGCTCTCCAGCGTGCAGGAGTCGAGCCTGGGGCGTGCCTCGGCGGCAGTCCTCGTTCCACTCCTTCTCGTGTGCTGCTGTGCGGCCGTCGGCGTGGTTCTCGGCGCGGGCGCCATCGCAGCGATGCTTTCACACGGACAGTGAGGAGTGCAGGGTGACGCTCCGCTGGTCCGCGCGCTCGCGTGAGTTTGGCTTCCTCCACGCCCTCGGGCTGGCCGGCCTCACCGGCCTCCTCGTGGCGCGCTTCGTCCCCCTCGCGGGGTTGCCCTTCATGCGCTGCGCAATCCGCGAGCACACCGGCTGGCCCTGCCCGGGGTGTGGACTGACGCGCGTGGCGGTGCGCGTGGCACACGGAGACGTGGCCGGAGCCTTCGACGCCAACCCGCTGGGGACTGTTGCCGCCCTGGGCTTCGCCGCCTGCACCGTCCTTGCGGTGCTGCAGATGCTCTTCGCGCTGCCGCTTCCCCTCGTCAGTCTCGACGCGCGCGAGGCCCGTGCCACCCGGCTGGCCATCGTCTCGGCGGTGGTGGTGAATTACGCGGTGGTGGTGGTGCGGGTGCGCTTTCTGGGCTGGCCGTGACGGAGGCGTGGAAGGCGGCGGCCCTCCTTGCCGCCGGCTACCTCCTGGGAAGTCTTCCCTTTGGCTTCCTCGTCACCCGGGCGGTGCGCGGCGTCGACGTCCGTGACGCCGGCAGCGGCAACAGCGGCGCCACCAACGTCACGCGCGTGGCCGGCGTCGGTCCTGGGCTTCTGGTGCTGGCCCTGGACGCTGCCAAGGGGGCGGTGGCCGTGGAGCTGGCCCGGGCCCTCGTCCCGGGCGCGGCCCTCGTCCAGGCGCTGACGGGGATGGCCGCCGTGGCCGGGCACGTGGCGCCGGTGTGGCTTGGCTTTCGCGGGGGGAAAGGCGTGGCCACCACTCTCGGCGTCCTCGGGGTGCTTGTCCCGGCTGCCGCGCTGGCCGGGCTGCTGGCCTACGCCGTGGTGTTTGCGCTGACGCGCACGAGTAGCCTCGGCTCTCTGTCCGCGGGGCCAGCAGCGCTGGCCGCGGCCTTCGTCTGGCCCGGGACGCGCCTCGCGGTGGGCGTCACCGCCACCCTCTACGCCGCCATCCTCCTCACTCACCGGGGAAACATCCGCCGACTCCTGGGCCGGGTGGAGGGCCGGCTGTGAAGCCTCGTGCCTAGCCTTTCGGTGTCCGGCGGCCCCTGGGGCGCCGCGCCGGCGGCGCGGAGGCCGCAGCGTCCACGGGTGCCGGGTAGCAGAGCAGCGTGCAGGGGATGGCCCCATTCCACAGCTCCCGGCGCTCGCTGGGCCGGTGGTGGAAGGCGCTCTCGAAGGCAGGGTTTCCGGCGAGAATGGCGGCGCGAAAGCGCGCCAGCGCCTCGAAGCGCTCTCCGAGCTGGAAGTAGAAGGACTTCATGCCCTTCTGGCCTCCCGTCCCCACGCGGTCGCCGTAGGGCGGGTTGGTGACGAGGAGTCCGCGGGCGTCCGGCGGGAGGGGGAGGCCTTTGGTGACGTCGGCTTCCTCGAGGCGCACCGGGCCAGTGACTCCGGCGGCACGCACGTTGACGCGCGCCGCTCCGAGGGCCTCCTCGTCCCGGTCGAAGCCCCACAGTGGAATGGCAATGGGCCGCTGGGCGGCCTTCGCTTCGGCCCGCAAGTCGACGAGAAGCGGCCGGGCGAGCGGCCCGAGCTCCGGCCAGCGCTCGACGGGGAAGCTGCGTCCAAGCGCTGGCGCCCTCCGTGCGGCCATCCACGCTGCCTCGATGAGCAACGTGCCCGAGCCACACATTGGGTCCAGCACCGCCTCCTCCCCGGTGAAGTGGGCGGCGCGCAGCACCGCCGCGGCCAGCGTCTCCTTGAGGGGCGCCGTCGTCTGCCGGATGCGGTAGCCACGGCGATTCAGCGGCTCGCCCACGAGGTCGAGGGCCAGCTTCAGCCAGGTGCCCGAGAGGTGGGCCACCACCTGGACGTCGGGCGAGCGACTGTCGACGTCGGGCCGGCTTCCCGCGCGGGCCCGCATTCTGTCCACGATGGCGTCCTTGATTTTGAGCGCCACGAAACCGGAATGGGCGTGCTCGGACTTCTGCAGGCTGGCCTCCACCGCGAAGGTGGTGGACGGCGTGAGGTAGTCCTCCCAGGGGATGGACTCGGCCACGGCGTACAGGCCCTCGGCCCCCGGGGCCTCGCCCTCGCCGACGGGCCACAGCACGCGCATGGCCAGCCTCGTCCAGAGGCAGACGCGGAGGGCCTCGAGGAGGTTGGCCTGGAAGCGGACGCCTCCCGGGTCGCGGCGGACGTGCATGGCCCCGAGCTCCGAGAGCTCGTCGGCGAGAAGCGCCTCCGTCCCGCGCGCGGCCGTGGCGAAGAGTGGAAGGCGAGGCGGCATGGGCGAGGAGGCGCGGGGCGCCTCATGCTAGTCCGGCCCTGCAGGCTCGGCGCGCTGGGGACGACGGGGCTGACAAGGGGGGCTAGGACGCTCCGGCGCCGGGCATCTCGCCCAGAGGGCGGAGATACACCTCGCGCGGCTTGGCTCCATCCGCCGGGCCAACGACGCCGTCGCGCTCCATCCGCTCAATCATCCGCGCGGCGCGGTTGTAGCCGATGCGCATCTTGCGCTGGAGCATGCTGATGCTCACCTGCCGCATGTCGCTCACCGTGGCCAGCGCCTGGTCATAGAGCTCATCCGAGAGCTCATCCTCCAGGGCGCCCTCGCCCGCGTCTTCCTCGCGCGCCCTGAGGATGGACTCGTCGTACACCGGCTTGCCCTGGGCCTTGAGGTGGTCGACGGCGGCCTTGATTTCTGGCTCGGAGACGAAGGCTCCATGCACGCGGCTCAAGTGCGCGCTGGTGGGGGGCATGAGCAGCATGTCGCCCATGCCCAGGAGCGCCTCGGCGCCGGTGGTCCCGAGGATGGTCATCGAGTCGGGCTTGGTGCGGAGCATGAAGGAGATGCGCGTCGGGAAATTGGCCTTGATGACGCCCGTCACCACGTCGGTGGAAGGCCGCTGGGTGGCGACCATGAGGTGGATGCCCGCCGCGCGGGCCATCTGTGCGAGCCGGGCGATGGAGGTTTCCACTTCTCGGCTGGCCACCATCATCAAGTCGGCGAGCTCGTCGATGATGACCACCAGGTAGGGCAGCTTCCGGAGCTCGCGCGCGTCCTCGGGCAACGCGGCCCCCTCGGGCACCGCCCCATCGGGCGAGCCGGCTTCCAGCTCGAGGCTGGAGCGCAAGTCCTGAGGCGACTCCCTGGGGATGGGAACGCCCAGGGACTCGGCCCGGGCCCGGGAGAGCGCCTCCTCCTCGGACTCGCCCTCCGCCACGTCGACGATGAGTGTCGAAGCCGGCCGAGCCGACTTCTTGGCCTTGGCCTCGGTTTCCTTCGCCTGAAGGAGGGCCCGGGCGTCGCCGCCGGCGCCCTCCACCAGCTTGTTGAAGCCGGCGATGTTGCGGACGCCGGCCTCGGCCAGGAGCGAGTAGCGGCGCTCCATCTCCTCCACCGCCCAGCGCAGCGCGAGCGCCGCCTTCTTCGGGTCGGTGACGACTGGCAACAGAAGGTGCGGGATGCCCTCGTACACCGAGAGCTCGAGCATCTTCGGGTCCACCATCAGGAAGCGGACCTCCTCGGGCGTGGCCTTGAGGAGGATGCTCATAATCATCGCGTTGACGGCGACGGACTTGCCCGAGCCGGTGGTGCCGGCGATGAGGAGGTGAGGCGCCTTGGCCAGGTCGAAGACGTACGGCATGCCCTCGATGTCCTTGCCCAGGGCCATGGTCAGCTTCGACGCTGAACGTTGAAAGACGTCCTGCTCGACAATCTCTCGCAGGTACACCGTCTCGCGGTCCCGGTTGGGGACCTCGATGCCCACCACGCCCTTGCCGGGGATGGGGGCCACGATGCGGACCCGCATCGCCTCCATGGCCATGGCCAAGTCGTCCGCCAGCGAGGCGATTTTGGACACCTTGATGCCCGGGCCAGGAAGAAACTCGTACATCGTCACCACCGGCCCGGGGCGAATTTCCACCACCTCACCGTCGATGCCGAAGTCGGCCAGCTTGGCGCGCAGCTTCTCCGCCGTGCTGAGGAAGACTTCCTTGTCCAGCGCCGTGCGCTCCTTCCGGTCGCAGGTCAACACGTCCAGCGGGGGGAGGGTGAAGCGCGTCCGTCCCCCGACGAATTGAAACTGCTCCTGCTCCTTGCGCGTGGTGGGCTTGGGCGGCGCCTTGGGCTCGACGATGAGAGGCGTGCGCGCCGGAGCCAGAGGCGGCGCCTCCTCGGCGGCCGCCACCGGGGCGCTCTGCACCTCCGGTGGGTTCGCGTCGGCGCGGCGGCGTCGACGCGCGGCGGACTCCTCGGGCGGCACGGTGACGCCGGAGGCCAGCGAGGCGGCCCAGGCCGGGTCCGTCGGCCGGGGCTCGGGTGCCGCGGTGCGGAGCTGCTCGGCCTCGGCCGCCCGGTGCAGCCGCATGGCCTCCTCGGCCACCGCCTCCGCCTCCCCGGCCTCGCGCTCCGCGTCGGCCAGCTCCTCGTCGTCGGCCTCGAGTTGCGCGAGGAAGGCCGCCTCTTCCAGCTTGGCCTCGGCGCGGGCGTGACGGCGCGCCTCGAGCGCGCCTTGCTTGGCCGCCAGGAGGGCAGCGAGGACGTGCTGCCCCAGCGCGCCCAAGGAAGCCAGCCCGCGGCCGGCCGCCTTCAGCCAGCGAAGCAATGCGAAGCGCGTGGCGACGAGCAACGCCGCACAGCCGACGGCGGCGATGACGATGACCGTCCCCACCACCGAGAACCAGTCCGTCAGGCTCTCGGCCAGAAAAGCGCCCACCGCACCCCCCGGCGGGTGCCCGGTGCGACGGCTTCCGGTGATGAGCTCGGCGAGGACGGCGGCGCAGAGAAGGAGGACGACGGCCGAGGCGACTTGACCCCAGCGGCGCCGTCCACGCACGCCCACCAGGAGGGCGCCCGAGGCGTAGAAGCCGGCCAGCGGGATGGCAGCGGCGCACACCCCGAGCCAGCCGGAGAGGAGCGCGGCGAGCGCGTGTCCGACTGGGCCGGCGGCGTTGGTGACTTTGGGCCCGGCACCCTCCGTGGCCAGGGCCACCAGGGCCAGCACCGAGAGGGCCAGGAGCGCGAGTCCGCCAAAGGGACGCCAGCCGCCGTCGGCCGTCTCGCCCTTCTTGGCCTCCAGCGCGCGTCGGCGCGAGGCGATGTCCTGCCGCGACAAGACGGCCTTCTCCGCTCGAACCTTCCGCGCCGCCATGGCTGGGGACACCTCGTCTGTTACAGCTCGCAACCGCTCTGGAGCGTCGACCGAGTGTAGGGGGGGTGGGGGGGCGGTCATTTTTTCACCAGG
>Ga0302326_10010840_pt1 | contig 19681 bp, 12 predicted proteins | sample Palsa_T0_3_FD_202264 | JGI IMG/M metagenome (GOLD analysis project Ga0302326, IMG submission 202264) | Peat permafrost microbial communities from Stordalen Mire near Abisko, Sweden - Palsa_T0_3 | ecosystem: Environmental > Terrestrial > Soil > Palsa > Peat permafrost | place: Sweden: Abisko...
CTCATGCTTAAAGCCAATCTAACGATCGCGGCGTTACTCGCCGGCGTTTGCGTAACATGCGGCGCCGTCGCTCTGGTTGTGTTCGACGCTACTCCATCGTACAGGGCGTCCCCAACACCAGTCGCCGCAACGACTCCCACAACTGCACCGGCCACCTGGCCCCAGAACCTCGTCCCCAATCTCAAGCTGACTCTCGGCTGGAATCGCCAGACCTACGACGTCCCGCCGCCGGCCATGATTCCCGATGCCATGCGGCAAACCGCCGCGTATAAACGATGGGTACAAATTGGCGATGCGGAAAAGCTTGAGTGGATCGATCCAGCCGACAAAACCAGATATGTCGCCGATGCGATCGGAAACGTCATCCTTGATGGCAAACGCCTGCAATTGATCGCGGGCGTCAGCAAATATCGGCCCGATGGGACACTCGCAGTGCGGACGAACATGGCGGCGGGAGGTAGCGGAGATTTTGGGATGCCCATCGAGTGGGATCTCTACGCTGCCGACGGCGTTACGCGGATGTTCTATATTGAAAATCGGACAAACGGAATACCGGGAACGCCGTACATCGAATACGTGGATATCCGTCACCCTGATGGCAGCGCGACTCAATATCAAGCCAATCGTTACGGCGTCGTCGTTTACGAACGTCTGTTGAACGCCGACTGGTCGACCTTCGTGAAGTCGATCAATGGCGGATACAAATACGAAAATCTAAAACCCGACGATCTGAAATAGCCCGGCGTTCACTGATCCGCCGTCGGCGTCGCACCGTTCATGGCCGCCAGCAACCGCTCGGCACGCCAGACGACTTCCATGTCCTTACTGTTCTGTGCCTTCTCCAACTGCGGCTTGGCCGCCTTGCCCAGCTTGGCCAGCGCCTGATACGCCGCATCGCGCTTGGACCATTCATCGTCGCCAAGCTGGGCGACCAGCTCATCGATCTCGCTCGCCACGCCGGGGTCGGCATCCTTCACGATCACCAGCCCCACGCGAACGATCTTCGCCGGCTCGGGCAGCACCTCCAGCGGCAGCAGCCGATCCATCTCGCCGGCGTCCAATTCATAAACCGCCGTCAGACGCTTTGGATCGAGCGCGTGTTTTTCCAGGATGCGAATGATTGTGTCGGTATCGGATGCACAAAGTCCTTCGCCCAGCAGTCGGTCCCTCCACGGTGCAAATAAATCCGCCGGCTGTGTCGCCGGTGAAACGTCGAGCGTTACTTCAGTGGACTGCTTCACTGCCTGCGACGTCGGTGCTACAGCCGGAGATGATGTGGCTTGCGTCGTTGCTCCGACGATATTCCGTCCGCCGAGCTGGTCGATCTCCGCTTCTCGCCAGCCGGCTTCCATCGGCTTATAAAGACTGAGGTCGCGCAGCGGCTGCGACGCGCGGTCGGTGATCTGATACTTGAACTCGCCGCCTCCTTCGATCTTCAGGGGCGACGCGTAATCCAGCTCCAGGTCATAGGCGAGAAACCGTTCCAGCGCATCATCGCTCCGCAGCCATGCCGACGGCGCGCGGCGCAGATCGTTGAGCCAGTCCGTCTCTTCGAGCGGCCGTGGTTTGGTCTGCCCCTCCATGCTGTTATCCGAGGGAAGGTCGGCCGAGAGATTCAGGTTCTGCCACAGCAGTCGATTCGTCTTGGTCTTCGCCTTCGGCCACGTCGCCATCACTTTTCCGCTGGGAATACCAAGGCTCACATCCACCGGCGTCCCCGCGCTTCCGATCAAGCGAATGACGCCGATCGGTTGCGGATCGCTCTTCTGTTCCTCCGGCGCGCTCCCCCGCCTGCTGTCCGCCGACGCGGGCAGCGTCGAGAGCACCATCCCATCCTGGTTTGCCTTGGATTGAAACGGACTGCACACGAGCACGACCCATTCGTGCACTTCAAAGCTCGAAGGAGCGGTGGTCGGCGCCGTGGTCTGCGCAAACCCAGCCGTCGCAGCGATCATTCCGGCAATCAAACAAACCTTCATGGTTAGCGGCGGTGCGCAGCACCGCGTTGGGTCCAAACGTAACGCGGTGCTTGGCACCGCCGCTAAATATGGCTGTATGGTCTTGCGTCCGCTCATCATCCACCCACCTTCGCCCGTACCGCACGGGCATCGGCCCAGACGATTCGATCGCCCACATCCTGCCCCTCTCCAAAATCCACCTCCAGCGTCAGTTGCGAAATGCCCGTCGTGTCCACGTCGATGGCGACTGGCGAATCGGTTCCCTTTGCCCGGGCGTTTTCATACAGCGCCTTGCCATCCCCCAGCACGCGCACGCTCGCATCGCCCAGTGCTCCGGCGCCAGGCTCGAAACCCATCTTCGTCTTAAATCGATCGAACCGCCCGCCCAGGTCATATTCCAAAACGCAACGCGAATGCACCGCCAGTCCCTTGTCATACGCCTGGTCACCCAGCCGCAGCGGGCTCCCATCCAGAGCGGCATCCGTTTTATAGGGAATCACTTCATCAAAGAACGGCGTCTGTTCCACCTTCGTCGGCGTCAGGTCCGAAAGATACACGATGCGCCCATTGCGAAAATCGATCCCCGCCACCGAGGACAATTGAAACTTCGCCTGCTTCCCCGACTCCGTTTCCAGACTCAGCACGTTGTTTTCCAGGGACCTCCAACGTCCGGAAATCTGTTCACCATCCACGAAACGAACCACCTGATGGAACGAATCGTCCGGCTTCGTCGGGCGCACCATGAAGACGATTCCGATGATTTTTGACAGGTTGATCCTGCGATCTTCTCCTTCGTATCGGAAGACCAGCTCATCGCCATCGATTCCCACCGCCGCCCCGCGGATCGCCACGATGTCGGCATCCTTCTCCTTGCGAACAAACGCAATGTCCTCATCCCCGCGCGCGGTCTTCATCGCCTCCGCCTTCGCCTGATCCGCCGCCTCGCCATGCCACAGCCAGTCGAGCCCCTCGGCGGCGATCTCCACCTTCGCAGCGGAAGCAACGTCGGGCCGAATGATCAAATGCTGATCCACCCACGATTCCAAAGCGCCATGCAGCGCATCGCCATCGATTAATTTCATTCGCCAGTTCGGCGAGATCGCAATTGATGGCTTGGTGCTTGCGGGCATCGTCGCCGCTGCGGCCAAATTGGTAACTGGATTGCCGGCTGATTGTGTGGTGGCGGCGCGCCGGGTCGTTCGCCGCACGCGCGTGATCATCGGAGCCGGCGTGCCGCCCGGTGCCGTCTCCACCGGCGACGCCGGCTCACGCAGAATGATCCGAGCCACGTCCTCCAGCGGCATCGTCGTCGGCGTCGGTTTCCCACCAGCTACAATGCTCAGCACCTGGCCATCAAACGTGATCGTCGCATCCTTGATCGTCGCATCATCGACCGTCTCCACCGTCGCCCCGGCTGCAATTCCACCCAAGAGCACGCAGAGAAACAGAGAGCACAGAGAAAAATTCAATGTTTTGATTTTGCCTCCGTGTCCTCTGTGTTTCCGTGTACGCTGTGGTTGTACGTTTTTTGTCATCAAGAAAATGCTCAGATTAAGTAGTTAGCGGCGGTGCGCGACTCGACTCAGCTCGTCGAAGTCAGCACCGCGTTAGTTCATCCTTCGAGGGAATAGCGCGGTCTTCGCACCGCCGCTAATTAAAACTCACGGCTGCGTTGCCGGCGCTGGCTTCCCTTCATCTCCAACCTGCTCTTGCGCCAGCCGATTGTAATAGCTTGACAGCAGCGACTCGTAACCGGCCGGGAATCCGTCGTTCTGCGACTGCAAAATCTTATCACGTTCCTTGGCCGGCAACTGTCCCCAGGTCTTCACGCCCGCCTGCGGATCGTGCATCGGCCCGCTGCCGCCGGGGCCCTTGACGATTTTGCTATCCGCAAGTGGCCTGGCCGGATTGTTCGACGTCCCGCTACCGCCATTGGTCTGTTTGCTCAACTCTTCAATCAGTTTATCGAGCTGAGAAACCACCTGCCGCTGCTCCGCCTGCACCGGCGGCCCCGTCTGCTGCTGATCGAGATCGTCGGCGATCAAGCTCATGTCGCCGGACAATGCTTTCAGAGGATCGCGCTGCCGCAGCTCCTCGCCTTTGTGCAGTAAATCATGCAATTCGTCTGTCATCCCGCCGGGCGGCCCAGCGCTGGTCACCTTTGCGCGCGATTCGCTCGGACGCACCGGGATGGCGATCGCAACCGTCCCCAGCGCAAGCGCCGCGATCGCTGTCGCCCACCTCAATCGATTGACCGAACCAACCCCGTAGCCCCGCATGTACATGCGGGGCTCCTCTGTCGCGCGTTTATTTCGATTAACCATCATTGCCCCATCAACTGTTTATGAATCTCATCGGTTGCATCGCGCACCTGCGCCTGCCCATCCTTCGCCGCCGCGACCTTTGCCTTCAGTTCTGGACTGAGATCGGACTGCGCTCCGCGCTCCTGATTCGCCTCCTCGGTCTGGGCGTTCACACGCACCTGCAACATCCGCAACACGCGCAGCTCCGCCAGCAGCTTGTTCTTATCATCTTTCACTCCGCGACCCTGCCCGCTACCCGTCTTCGCAGACGCCAGCTGCTTGAACGTATCAATCAAATCCGACAAATCCTGCTCCACCTGCTTCTCGCGATGCACCACCGGCTCATCCACCTGATTGTCCTGCAATGAAGCCACGATCAACGCGCACTGCGCATCCACCTCCCGCAACGCCGGCGGCAGGGCAACGGAGAATTCCGTCTCCTGAATCAATGCCAGTGTTTCATCACCGATCGTGATAATGCTCTTTTCCGAATTGGCCAACTGCCTTGCCCGGCCCACGGTTGATCCCGATGGCTCACCGCCCATTGCTTGCGTCGCTTCGCGCACCGCTTTCTGTCGATCGAGCATTTCCGTCAGGTTCATCACCACCTGCTTGCGCACCTGCCGTTCGAGTTCCTCGATAATCTTCTGTCGCTCGGCATCGAGCTGATCGCGCGCCTTCTGCATCTGATCGACCGCCTGCGACTGCTGCGAACTGGCATCCCCCGGCTTTCCACTGCCCAGATTTTCCTCCGCTTGCGACATCGATTGACTCGCCGATGCCAGCACATCCCCAGCCTTGGCCGGCCCCGGGCCAAGGTCCTTCACCGTCTGTGCAACCGATTCCGTCGAATGCCGCGTCTGTTGTTGTTCCTGCTTCGCCCCCTCCAGCGGCTGCGTCGTCGGTGCTTTGCTCATTGCCCCCGCGATCGCGGAGGTATGGTCGCGCTGCCGCTTTTCATCCTTGATGGCGTTATCGAGTTGCGCGATTGCTTTGTTCAAATCCCGCAGCCTCTGCAACTGCAATTCCAGATCGAGATCGGTTGTCGTTAGCAGCTTCTTCAATTCTTCGAGCTTGGCGATCACCTCCGTCTGATCATCCGAGGCCCGGTTGAGATCGTTGCGCGCGATCACATCGAGCACCTCTTTCATCTGCTCGATGATCAGCCCCTCCCGCGCCTTGCGAACCGCCATCAGCAGCCGCGCCGAATCATCCGGCTCCGCCTCGCGCGTTATTTCCCCCAGCCGATACATGCGCTCCTGCAACTCCTGCATCTGCGCCTCAACCGTCTTCTGCCGAAACTCCACTTGATCCTGAGGTTTGACCGTCGTGGAATCGGCAATGGCGACGCCGACAGCGATCAGCATCGTAGCTGCGAGGAAGGCGATCGATCGGACCATACCACCACCTGCGATGAAGGATTGCAGAATCATACAGTCCCCCGTTCCTGCGGCCAAAGAGAATTATCCACGAAGGTTCACGAAGGTTCACGAAGAAGACAAAAAATAAGGCTTTGGCTCTTTCTTCTCTTCTTCGTGTCCCTTCGTGCTCCTTCGTGGACAACCCTCTTTATTTATCGAAGACCCCCTCTGTCTGGCTCTTCTTCAATTCCTCTGTGTCCGCCTTCACATCCGTCTGCAATTTGATGATTTCATTCAATTGATTCAGCACATCCACGAAATTATCCCATTGGCTCATCTGTTTGAGGATTTCTTCCTCCTTTGCGACGATCTGATCCTGCCGCGCCTGCACGGCCGCGACGGCGCCGGAATCATTCACATGCAGGCCGTCCAGCGCATCTTTCTGCGGATTAAGCAGTTCGTTATTCAACGCCTTGAGAGGCTCGATGATGTTCTTGTTCATCAAATCCCGCGCTTCGGGCGTGGAGAGGGCGTTGAGCTGCATCTCCGTCAAAGTCTCCGCCAGCGACGTGGTGATGCGATCGATCTCCCGCTGCGCCGCTCGATGTTGTCGGCCCGCCAATGCAACCGAATCCGCGGTGGACAACGTCGCCAGCAGTTCCACCTGTTTATGCGCATCATCCACCTGCCGGCGGAATTTCACTCGCTCCGATTGCTGCCGAAGCAAAATCTCCCTGAACAACTCCTCTGGCGAAACGATGCGAAACGTCACATCCCGCGATGGACTCGTCTGCGCCCCCGTGTAACAGTCATCCGTGGCAACCGCATGCACATTGAGCAAATTCCCCGGTGACAGTTTCATTGGCACGACAGCCAGCGAGTAGGGGAGTTGCATCTCCATCTCCGTCGCCGGCGTCACCGGCCCATAAAGTGAAACAGCCGATTCGTGATGTTCCATCTGCTTGGGATCATCCGGATTGGTCACATCCGCCCTGATCTGCAAGCCGACTTTCGCGACCCCGTAATCATCCCGTGCATCGGTTGTCAGCGGGATCGTCGCCGATGGCGTGATGCGATTGTGCACCCCGCTGAACGCCAGCGTCGCACGAGGCGGTTGATCGGTTTTGAGTCCAATCGCCACCGATGTCGGTACTGATGTCAGCTTCGCCCCAGCCGCCAGCAACTCGATCTCCAATCGCACCGGCGCCGCCTGCGTCCAATGCAACGCAAAATGCCGATCATCTAATCGCGTCACATCGGCGGCGGCGGGCTGCGTGGTCGCGCTCTTGATATGCGTTTCCGCAATGTCGGTGTTGGCCGTGAAATCCAGTTCCATCTTCGTCTTGGGCAAAAACGCCAGGTCGGCATCCTCCCCGGAAAAATCGTACGCGGTTGGCTTTGCCTCGGTCGGATGCTGCGCGATCAGTTTCAGATCGACGATCCGCGGCCGATCCACCGGATGAATCGTCACTGGCAGCGCATCATCCCCGCCGCGAACTTCGATTTCGGTATCACTCATGACCGCCGGAAAATCGTAACGAAAATCGTTCGCGGCAAACCGCGTAAGATTCGCCGAAACCCGCTCACCGCTGGTATCTCGGAATCGCACATTCACCGCCTCGGGCGACACGCTCCCCTCGCGCACTCCGACGCGCAGCACGAACGGCTCGCCCCGAGGAACGATCATCGCATTATCTTCCAACCCGAAAACCGATAGATACGTGTTCTGCGGCCACGGCTCGCTGGAAGCCAGAAACGTGCGCCGAAGCCAAAGATCGGTCATCGACGGCCGCACGACCAGCAGAAGCATGGAAACCAACAGAATCAGCGCTGCGATAATCAACGCGGTTTGCCGTCGCCGCTGATCAAAATGCGACGTTAGATCTACATCGCGCAACGATTCATGCGATTGCAGCACTGCCTTTCGAATCATCGCCGGCGATGCTCCTTCGAGTCGCGGCAGTTCCAGTACCGTCGCCACGCGCGCGGCAGTTCGATGATCCAGTGCATACGCCAGATCGATTGGATCCAGTTTCATCAAGATCGGCCGCAATACCTGCCGCCACGTTTCCACCCCCAAAATCGCAAGCCCAAAAACCAGCAGCGCCACCCGCGTGATCGGCGACAACCGCAACGCGTGATCGATCAAAAACGACAACACCGCGAGCCCGGCTGCCGTCGCGATCAATCTCGCCATGCCTTCAATAAGCAAATGAGCGCGCACCCGATGCGCAAACTCGGCAAACCGTCCGAGCAGCGATTGGCGAATTTGGATCAGATCGTCGTTCACAATCGGAGCCCCGCATGTACATGCGGGGCTTTGCACGCCATCACACCAATCGAAACCGTTTCCTGAGCACCCACTCCAGCACAATCGAACACAACACCACACCCCACAACAACGGGGCATCCCAAATCTCCTGGCGATCCTCCAACGTTCTCGCCACCCGACGCGTCTTGAATGCATCAGGGACCAATGAGCCTTCCGACAGATCAAACACCCGCCCGCCCGTGGCCTTCGCGATCGTTTCCAGCGTCGATAAATCCTGCACCGGATTATCAAATTCCAAATCCGGCAATTCCACCGGTAACTCCAGCGTCGCCGCTCGCTCCACTGTCTTCGCATCCCCTTCACCCGTCCATACGCGGATGAAATGTTTTCCCGCCTTGGTCAGCGAAAACGTCGTTTCAAAAGCCGTCGGATCAGATTGTTTGGGCGCGAGCGATATCGGGATCGGCGCATCATCCCCCACCTGCACTTCACCGTGCATCGTATCCAGTGCCGGATCGCGATCGGCGGGGTTATCGAACCGGGCCGTGAGCGTCACCTGGCTCCCCGGCCGATAGCTGCTGCGATCGGTCGACAGCGTATACGGATATCTCCCGCCCAGCTGCTTGCTTCGCCCCGCCCGATCGATCATCCGCGCCCAGAAGCCGTCGAAATATTGTTCATCCAGATACCGCCAGCGATACGTCGAATCGAACGCGACAAAAAACGTCCGCCCCGGCCCGACCAATTGCGTCGCCAGCAGCGTGTGCGGCCCATATTCATTCCGCATGCGCGGATCACCATGCCGCGCCAAAACCGTCGCACCAGGCTTGGCGCGGGTCACCGGAAAATGCCAATACATCCCCGGCAGATTCGCCAGGATCGATTCGTTCTGTTCGGGCGTCGACGAAAAACCAAAAATCGGATCGGCCTTCCCCTCCGCCGTCACATCCAGCTTCCACGCCTCCCGGCTCGACAATTTCACCGACACATCAGACCGATACAGCCCCGGCTCCACCACGACCGGCAGCAGATTCAACCACCCCATTGCCGGATCGTCCGGACGGTCAAAAATATCCTTCGTGTTTCTTTCCCCCGCGATGTAGATCAATCCGCCACCGCTCTTGGCGACAAAATCCGTCATCAGTTGTGGAAACTCGCCGGGCCACAGATTCGGATCGGGATCGTACAGCACGATGCAATCGAACTCGTCCAGTTCATCCGCGGTTGCCGGCAGGCGCTTGATGCGCGGATCGCCGGGTTGCTCGTAATCCGCATCGGCAGTTTGCAGCCATGTGCTGGCACTGATCGAGTTGTCGCGCAGCAAGGTGTTCCGTAAAAACTCCACTTCCGGAAACGTACTGCCGGCGATGAACAGCACGCGAATTTTCTGATGGATCACGCGAACATCCGCCGTCGCGATGTCATCACCGGGATTCAACGGCGGACCGGCGTCCTCCAATCGCGCACGCATCTCCAGATGAGCCGGGCGGTCTTCCGTGAACTCAAACGGCACCGATTGCACGCGTCCGTTTTCCTCCAGCGTGATTGCCTGCCTGCCGATCTCCTCCCACGGCCCACCATCTCGCCGTCTCTCCAGCACAACCGTCGCCGGCTGATGCGCCATGCCGCGCGATTCGATCAACACGTGAAGCGGATTGGGATCGCGCACGAAAACGGCGGGGGAGACATCGATCTTGGTCAACTTCACATTTCGCGGTCCCTCCGGTGTTCCCAGCGCAACTGCCGAAACCGGCACGCCCGCTTGCGCCGCAAAATTCGCGGCAGCGGCGGGGGGCTCGCCGCTGTTGGATTGCCCATCGGTCACCAGCAGAATTCCTGCCAGCGGTTGCCCCGCCTCCGCCGCCACCACTTGCCGAATGGCCGCGCCGATTGCGGTTGATGATCGGTCGATCGTCGATTGTGTAGAGGGCTCAGTGGTGGCGGGAAGCAGTTGTCCGGTAAACGATCGCTCGCGCACCTCCCGATCGCCGCTGGCAGCGAGGGCCGTCTTCAATCCCCCATCGAGCAACCGCCGTCCAAGCTGCCCGCGCGAAAGCCGGCGCAGGTCATCCGCCTTGCCCGGCAGATTCAGCGCCGCCGCGATCGCATCCGCACGCTTGGGATCGAGATACGCATCCTTCAAATCCATCGACTCTGAAAGATCATCCAGCACGATCAATCGCGATGGAACCCATTCGATCTTGGTAAAAATCAGCACCGGTTCGAGCAGCATGAACACTACCGTCGCGATCGCCAAAATCCGCAGAAATGCGAGCGACCATCGCGCAAGCGGTTTCAATCGTCGCGCATCTCGCCGATAGAGCATCAGAATGCCCCAGATGCCCAGAACCATGAACAGAATCAGCGCGAGCAGCCCGTCCTGTTTGGGCAGCGCCACCAGCTCCAACCGCCAACGACCGCCCTTGGCCCAGGAGGCGGGGTGGAGGTGGAGGAGGTATTGGAGGAAGTTGCGCATCAGATGAAAGTTGGCGAACTAATTCGAATGACGAAATTCGAAATTCGAGTCAAATTCGAAACTCGAAGCTCCAAATTCAAAAAAAAATGCGAGGAATCTCTCAGGCGACGGTTGCGATGTTGTCCGCTTTCTGCTGTTTTGATCATTTGAACATTCGTCATTTGAACATTCATTCGAATTTCGAATTTCGTCCTTCGAGTTTCGCGAACTACCGTTCGCGTCCCACCCACACCGCCATCGCCGTCTCCGCCGCCGCCAGCACCAGCAACGCCGTCACCAGCACCCTCCACATTTCCCGGCCCGGCTCGGCGATCGATCGGCCGCCGACAAAGTGCAAAATCGACGGATGCAATGCTCCCAGCAGCGAAGACAAATCATCATCGCCGATCGGTTCCAGATTGCTCTCCGCCGGATCGGGATTGACGCAGAGCAAATGCGATTGATCGTTCGACAACGCATCCTTCCATTGCAATTTGTACGCGCCCGCCCGGCTCGTCTGATCAAAATGCAATCCCGTGATCGATTGCGGCGCATCCGATTCGGGCGTCGTGATGTGCGGATCGAGCACAGCGCCATCAACGGCCAGATTGATCGGTTGTCCCGCGATCAAATTATCTGTATTCGCATCCGGCCGGGCGATCGATTGCGCGCTGCTGCGCATCGCCAAAACATACGTGGGATCGACAGGCCAATCGCTCCATTGCCGATCGGCGGAGATCGTCCACAACAAAACCGTGCCGCGACCCAGGTGTTTTTCAATCACCGCCGCATGCCCCTCAGCATCATTCCAACGCGCCAGCACGCGCACATCGGTTGCACTCGCTGCCGAGGGAATGGTGCCGAGAAATCGCTTGGGCTTGATACGCGCCAGCGCCGCCGGCGCGATCTTGCCTAGCGTCGCCAACGGCGAATCCGCATATCCTTCCACCACCAGCCCGCTGCCCGGATCATCGATCACCCGATCCAGTTTCGCCGGCAGCAATCCCTTGCCATCGTCATAGAGCGATTCGTTGTACTGCTGCGGATCGACCTGTTCACCGGCGAAAATCATCAAGCCCATTCCATCGCTCACGAGTTTTTCCAACTCCTTCACGTGAGCCGGGCTGATGCTCGCCACATTCGCCAGCACCGCCGCATCCGCCGACGGCGTGCGGCTCGATTGCCAGTCCGGATCATCCAAACGCGTGACATGCCATGGATCGGCGCCGATCGTGTAAGCCACATGCAAAAAATCCGTCGCCGATTCAAATGGCCCGGCGCCCGGCTGGCCATCGATTAGCAGCAAATCCAGCTTTGGCCGCACATTCACCGCGAGCCAGCGCGTGTTGTCACCCGGAAGATTGTCTGCCGGCAGCGCCAGATGAATCGCCAGCGAGCCTGGCTTGGATGGCGTGATCGTCAGCGGGATATCCGTCGATTGTCCCGCGGGAAGATCGGGCAGAAGAAGCGGCCGCTGCTCATCGCCGACGCTCAATTGTGCCTGCAAACCCGAAAGCACATTGGGCGTGTCATTGCGAACCGTTGCCCGCAACCGCAACGGCGCGCCCGGCAATGAAATCGCATCTTCCTGATCCAATCGCGAAAGCACGACATTATCGGTGTCGCGCGATCCCACATCGATGATCTTCACATGCACCGACTTTTCAGCCCACCGATTGGCAATGTCGGTTACATCACTTCCCCATCCGCTCTTTCGCAGATCGGTGATGATCACCAATTCCTTTTCCGGAAAGGTGGAGCTATTCAGCAGCTCATCAATGGATTTGAACGTGCTTCCCCATCGCGTTGCCGCCTCGGTCGGCTGCAATGCATCGATCCGCGTGAGCAGTTGATTCGGATCCTGCAGGGTCGCTTCGCGCACAAGCGGCATCGAGGGCAAAGAAGTGATGATGGCAGTCACGCTGTCCTGCGCGCCGATTGCATGCAGCACTTGCGATGCCGCCTCCTTCGCCGAATCAAACGCACTGCGATGATCCGCGCCTTGATATCCCATCGACAGCGAATCATCGATCACGACAAATCGGCTCACCCGCGCCCGGCTGGCGAGCAAGCCGCCGCCTTCGGAGAGAATCGGCCGTGAGATCGCCAGGAAAAGGGCGACGATCACCAGCGTGCGGAGGATCAGCAGAATGATCTGCTCGATCCGCAACCGCCGGCGGTTGGTTTTGATCGTGAGCTTCAAATATTTCATAGGTGCCCACTCGACCAGCGTGAACCGCCGGCGATTGAGCAGATGAATCAGGATCGGAATTCCGGCGAGCACAAGGCCGCCGAGCAGGGGGGCGCTGAGAAAATGCATGATCAGCGTCCTCCTTCGGTGGTCGGTCCGCCGGTGACTTTCCCCGCCCGCCGCGGCCCGCCGGTGTGCCGGCGATGCAGATAATGGCTCAGCGAAATGCCCAGATCGTCGCTGGTTCGCAGCAGCAGATGATCGATCCCCCCGAACCGGCAGCGGTGGGCGACATCCGCGATGAATTTCTCCATGGCCGCTTTGTATTGTTTGCGAAATGCCCAGGGCTCGGCGAACAGCTCCTCGGGCGGGCTGCCCGAGCCACTTTCGATATCGCGGAAGAGAACCGAATCCTCGAACGGCAAATCGATCTCATCCGGATCGAGAACCTGAAAAATCAAAATCTCATGCCCCTGATGCTGTAGCCTGCCCAGCGCGGTGTAGAACGAATCGAGATCGGTCAGCAGATCGCTGATGATCACCATCACGCCGCGCGAGGGAATCTGGTCGGCGAGCTTGGAAAGCACCGTTCCCAGTTCCGTCTGTCGCTCGGGCTTTGCTCGTTCCAGCGCATCGATCACTTTCGCCAATTGCGCTTGCGTTGCCGCCGGGCGAATCCACACGCGCTGATCATCATCAAACAGCGCCAGCCCCGCCGCATCGCGCTGCCGCACGCATAGCGCCGACAGCGATGCCGCCACCGTCGCGGCATAGGTGAACTTCGTCATCGCCCCGCGCCCATATTTCATCGAAGCGCTGGCATCCAGCACAATGGTCGCCCGCAGATTGGATTCTTCTTCGTATCGTTTGATCTGGAATTTATTGCTCCGCGCATACGCCCGCCAATCCAGCCGCTTGAGATCATCGCCCGGCGCATATTCCCGATGATCCGCAAACTCCGGCGAGAGCCCATGCATCGGCGACCGATGCAGCCCGCTGATGGAGCCCTCGACAACATGATTTGCGCGGAGGCCGAGGGGCACGATGCGGGCGAGAATAGCTGGATCGAGAAGCCCCATGAGCATTCATTCGTAACACGGCCGTCTCGGCCGTGCGCGCTGCGTTATCGCAAAAGGAAATTTTAATAGCCGAAACACTTTTCGCGGGTTTACATCACCAGCACGGGCGGGACCCCCGTGTTACGAGGAACAGCGTCAGCTACTTCAACACCCGCTCAACCCGCTGCATCGTCTCCGCCGCATTCGCATGCACGGGGATCGTCTCAATCAACTTCTCAATCACCGTCTCCGCCGTCTGCCCCTGGCTCTCGGCGTTGTAATTCAGCACCATCCGATGCCGCAGCACCGCGGTGGCCAGCGATTTCAGATCATCGATATCCACCTCCGGCCGCCCATCGAGGGCGGCCTTGGCGCGGGAGGCCATGATGAGCGATTGCCCGCCGCGCGGGCCGACGCCCCAGTGAATCCAGTTCTTGATGAACGCCGGCGCCGCCGCATCAGCCGGACGCGTCGATCGCACCAGCCGGCCCACGTAATCCACGCAAAAATCACTCACCGGCACACGCCGGACGATCTCCTGTAATTTCAACATTTCCTCACCACCGATCACCGCCGTCGGCTCCGTCCCCGCTCCGCCCGTGCTCATCCGGTAAATCTTCCGCTCCGATTCCTCATCCGGATATCCGACGAATATTTTCAACAGGAACCGATCGAGCTGCGCTTCGGGCAACGGATAAGTGCCTTCCTGTTCGATCGGATTCTGCGTCGCGAGAACAAAGAATGGATCGGGCAACCCGTGCCGTTTTCCTCCCGCCGACACCTGCCGTTCCTGCATCGCTTCCAACAGCGCCGCCTGCGTTTTGGGCGGCGTGCGGTTGATCTCATCCGCCAGCACGACATTGGCAAACAACGGCCCCTGCAAAAACTGAAACTCCCGATGCCCTGTGTTGCGATCCTCGTACATCACATCGGTGCCCGTGATATCGCTGGGCATCAGATCGGGCGTGAACTGGATGCGATTGAATTCCAATGACAGACACTTGGCCAGCGTCCGCACCAGCAGCGTCTTGGCCAATCCCGGAACACCTTCCAGAATGCAATGCCCGCGTGCGAAAAGGCAGATGAGCAATTGCTCGACCACCTCTTCCTGCCCAACGATGGTGCCAGCGACTTGCTGGCGAATCTGATCGTGCGCCCAGCGAAACCGGGCAAGTCCGTCGAGATCGTGATCGTCATTCATTCATAACTCCAAAGAAATTGGCCACGAATAGGCACGAATGGACACGAATAGAGGTAAAAGGGTGACAAGGTGAAGGGGTGACAAGGTGAGGGAGTATATCTTCTCACCCTGTCACCAAGTCACCTTGTCACCTTGTCGTTGTCAGTACCAATAACCAGCTTCTGCGGATTCGTGCCCATTCGTCGACAAATTCAGCGCTGGTAAATCGGCAGAAACTTATACGGCAACTGCAGAATGATCAGCGCGATGCTCGTCCCGTACACCGGCCCGATCCCATCGCCTTGCCACGAGCCATCGGATTGCTGCATCTTGATCAATTCATCCCGCGTGCCCGGGAAATATTCGTCCCAGTATTTGTCGCCAGCCTGATAGAACGCCTGGCTCGCATAGAGCTGGGTATAGAAATCATGCCCGCCGCCCTTGGACCAACTCTCCTTGTTTGCTTCGAAATTCTTCCAGACGAACCCGAGGCAATCATCCGCCAGGCGCGAATCGTATTCACCGGCGTTGTAGAGCGTGGCGATCGCCGCCGCGCTGATCGCCAGGCGCGGGCCGCCGCCCGAGGCAAGGGAATAACAGATACCGCCTTCAGGTGTCTTGCATCGCTCCAAATACTTCACAGCGGCTTCGACCGTTCCCTTCGGGACAGAAAAGCCGGCGTTCGATGCCGCCCGCAATCCCTGCATCTGCGTGACCGTCACCGATCCTTCATCGCCGTTGCCGGGTGTGTATGTCCATCCCCCAAACGCGCTCTGCCCCTTGGCCGTCAGATCGATCGCGCCGATGATCGCCTTCTTCATCTGATCGCGAACCCGTTCGTCGGTTTCCATGCCGTAGGTGCTTGCGAGAAACAGCAGCGAAAAACCGTGCCCATACATCGGCCGGCCATTGCCCTGGCTGGCATCCGTGATCAATCCGCTGGGCTGAACATTCTGAAGAAGATAACCGATCGCCCGCTGAACGTTGTCAGAATAGAGCCCCCGGCTGGGCGTATTGCCATTGGCCAAAAACGCCATGCCCGCCAGGGAGGTCACGACCGTCGGATAGGCTTCCCCGTCTCCGGATGAGCTCCAATTTCCATCCTGCGATTGCGTCTTGGCGAGATAATCCAGCCCATTCTGAATCGCCCGCTGCGCCGCCGCGTTAATGTGCTTGGGATAAAGATCATCCGCCTTCGCCTGCGATGAAAACAGTGCAAGAATCAAAATGCTCGCAGGCAATCTATCGACGGCTCTAAGAAAGCGCCAAGCACGCCAAGACGCCAAGGTCGCCAAGGAGAATGGAAGAGTGATTCTTTGCATTTGTCTTCTTGGCGCTCTTGGCGTCTTGGCGAACTTGGCGCTTCGCATTTCGGTAGGAATTCGAGAGTTCAAATTTCAGATCTCAAATTTCATTTTGCCTACTTCTCAATCTCAAACTGCACCACCAGATGCACGCTCAGCGGGATATCGCCGAATACGTTGCTGCTCAGCGATGCGTCGCTCTGGTCCTTATTCGCCTGCGCCATCTGGTAATAATAATTGTAAATCCCCGAATCGTTCTTCCCCGCATCCTGATCCTGGACCGAGATAATATGCCCAAGCTTCACACCGGATAATTCCGCCAGGCGATCGGCCTTGGCCTTGGCATCATCGATCGCCAGCTTGTACGCCTGCTCGCGCAGCGCGCTTGGATCAGGGATTTTGAAGCTAATCATGCTCATCGTTTGCCCGTTCTGTGCCGCCATCTGCATCTGGTAATACGTCATCGCGCCTGGGCCGATGGTGAGCCCGCTGTCGCGCGCGGTGTCGATGATCTTCAAAATCGTCTCCATCAACTTTTCAGTTTCCAACTTATCCGCGTTCTTCAATAGCACCTTCAATTCCTCGGTGACCTGCACCTTCGCCTTCGTGTTCGGATCGGCACCCATTCCCTGCATCATTCGCTGCTGCGCCATCGGGTCCGTCGCCTGATTGACGGCAAATCCTTTAGATTCCACCGAGATATCCGGATTTTTTAGCGCATCCAGCGCGGCGACCGCACGTTTCTTAGCATCCCGATATTTGACGCTGGCGTCGTTGGCAAGTTCCCCTTCACCCGAAACACTCGATCCAATTTCAACTACGGTGGGCTTGCCCTTGACTATTCCGATGCCGGCAACGGTGATGCCGGCATCATCCGCGCGAGCGATGGTGGCCGCGAAGACGATTGCCGCCAGGACGAAGATCGCGCCAAGACGCCAAGACGCCAAGTGCGCCAAGAAGACCAATTCCTTTCCTTGGCGATCTTGGCGTCTTGGCGATCTTGGCGCGAGTATTGAATCGGCGAGCCCAGCGGACATCGCTTTTCTATATGCTCTCATATCTCTCCATTCATCGAGTTGCACCCGTAGAAACCGCATACGCCGTGATCGACCGATTGGAAACCGCGATCAGCCGGTCTCCCGATCGCCACAGCGTTCCGCCGGAGCTGTCGTGCTCATATCCGCGGAAAATCCGCAGCGTATCGCCGTCGCCCGTATCCATGTCAAAAATCCCGCGAGGCAAAAAGAGATCGATATGTCCCGGCGACAAAACCGGCCGCACCGCGCTTCCCAGCCCCGGCAGGTGCGCGCTCCATTGCAATTGCCGCGATCCCCAATCCATATAGCTGAGGTCTTCCCCGAGCAGCAGCGCGCCGTGTTCATCGGCATGCACGATCGCCGCCGACGCATCCATCGGCCGACGCCACAACAGCGAGGGTCCATTCAGATCCACCGCATACATCGCCGGGTTGTCCGCTTCCTTGAGCAGCATCGTCGATCCGATGATTCTCATCGCGCCGGGGCTGTGCGTGATCATGGCCATCATGCTGGGGTTGAATCCAAACCGTGGATCGTACGATGACCCGGTCGGCTCATACGTGAACGCCCAGTCCAGCGTATGCGATGGAAGATCCACCGCCAGCAACGCCCCGTTGTTGGTCAGCACGTACAACTTCGATCCTCGCATCATCAGCACCGCTTCGGGGCTCGTGATCATCCCGCGAAAATTGGGCGTCCCGGTGGTGGTGCCCAACTCCATCGTCCACAACTGCCTGCCATCCTTGATCGAGATGGCCAGCAGCGTGGCGTCCTGCTGCTGCTGCGCATGGGCGACAACGTAAGCCGTCTGCCCGACCACCAGCGGTGTTCCGCTGAAATCCCATTTGGTCGAGAGGACCGCTGACAAAAACCCCGAATTCTCCGAGCTCCAAAGCATTTTGCCAGTATCACCGGCCAGACAGATCAGTTGCTTTGGCTCATTGTAAACGTTGCTCTGAGGATTGCGTCGGACAAACAGCACCCGATCACCCAAGACTGGATCCGGCGCCGCCGCCACCGCGTCGCCCGTGAAATCCTGCCCCTGCATCACCTGCTGCTGCACGCGCTGCGGATCGACCGATATCTTGTCAGATCGCCAAAGCAATTTGCCCGTCCGAAGATCCAGCGCCATGCAGGCGGACATAAAATTGATGTAGATTCGCCTGGCATCAAAATCGATCGGCGCCACGCCGCCGATCACGCCCTGCGCCATCGCACCCCAACCGATATTGTTCAGTTGCTGTTCGATCTGCTGCCGCGTGGCGTCATCCATCAGCGGGAATTGCCAGGCCGGCGTCGGCTCGCTCGGAAGCTCCAGCGAGGTGACCGCGGGCTCAGACGGCGCAGCCGCTCGCGCGGGCGCAATGGCCGCCAGATAATCTGTCGCGATCACATCCTTGCCGCCCAGATGAACGATCTGCCCAGCATATCGATCGCGCACGCTCGCCAGAACCTGGGCGAATGCCGGTTCATCTCCAGCGCGCGCCAGCGCGATGCCGCGCTTGGTCATCAATCGCAGCGGCGACATCGAACTATCCGGATAATCCGTCAGGATCGCCCCCCAGCAAGCCGCCGCGGCAGCAAAATCGCCTGATTCGAACAGCGCATCCCCCAGCCGATCGTTCGCCTGGTCCCCAACCGAGCTGATGAAATATTGATCCGCGATCTTCCTCAGCGCGCTGATTTGTCCGGCATTCACCGCCGGCCCAATCGCATCCAGCGCCTGCTTGGCTTTGGCATCATTGAAAAGTCGATACGCCGCTCGGCCGGCCGGGATGAGCGCGCAAAGCGCCTGCCGCACGCGCAGGCGCGTCGGCAGATAAAATCCATCCTTCGCCGGTATGAGTCCGGTCGGATTCGCATCCGAAGCGATGGCCAACGAAGCGAACGCTTTCTCCCACGCCTCTTTTCCGCAGTATCGATCGAAATCATCCAATGCATCGACAATCGCCTGCGGCTCCTTGCGAACCGAGAATCCCGGACTCTTGGGCGTGTCATCGCTTCCGTTGACGACAACACCGTTGATGATCCTGATCTGCGCGAGCGCGCTACCGCAGACGCACCCGGTCACCAGAGCGCTGATCCTAAGAATTGCAGAGATGCGGCCAACCATGCGCCCCTTTCGTCCCATGGGGGTAACCGGACGAGGCGGAAGTGTCAAAAAAACATGGATGTTTAAAAATGATCCACCAAAGAAAGAGGTTTGGCCACCAATAGGCACGACCGAACACGAATGGAGGTCAGCGGTCCACTCTTTCTTATTCGGGTTCATTCGTACAAATTTGTGGCAAGAAATCTTTTCCTTTCATCGCGCCAGAAGATCCGCAAGCGCATCGCCCAGTCGCGGAAACTGAAACTCAAACCCCATTTCGCCCAGTCGTCGCGACACCAGATATCGTCCGCAAGCCCATCGGCAAATTTGAAAGCTGACGCTTCAGTTCGCCTTCCTGAAATAGCCAAGCCCCCGCAGGTTATGCGAGGGCTTGTCTTCTCACCCTACGATCAGGGGGTGCCTACAGCCAATTGCCGTTGGCACGGTTGATTGTTTGGACGGCTTCCCAC
>Ga0302326_10010845_pt1 | contig 19677 bp, 14 predicted proteins | sample Palsa_T0_3_FD_202264 | JGI IMG/M metagenome (GOLD analysis project Ga0302326, IMG submission 202264) | Peat permafrost microbial communities from Stordalen Mire near Abisko, Sweden - Palsa_T0_3 | ecosystem: Environmental > Terrestrial > Soil > Palsa > Peat permafrost | place: Sweden: Abisko...
AATTCGCGCCAGCACGGCAGCACGGCGAATGGCCTTCTCGTCGAAGATGGTGTCCTGACCGCGCGGGGTATTGACGATGAGCTGGATTCGGTCGCCCTTGATCAGGTCAACGACATTGGGGCGGCCCTCCTTCACCTTGAAGACCCGCTCCACGATCATCCCTGCCTGCTCCAGCACGTTGGCAGTTCCCTCGGTAGCGACCAGGCGGAAGCCCAGTTCGACATAGCGCTTGGCCAGCGCAGTTGCAGCCGGTTTGTCATGGTCGTTCACGCTGAAAAAGACCGTGCCCTCGCTGGGCAGCACCTGCCCTGCGGAAAGCTGCGCCTTGGCGAAAGCTTCGCCAAAGTTGTCGGCCACACCCATCACCTCACCCGTCGACTTCATCTCCGGGCTCAACACCGTATCCGCACCTGGGAACTTGTTCCACGGAAACACCGGCGACTTCACGTAGAAATAAGGCCCTGGATCGAGATCCTTGCCAGAGTCGATTTGTTCGGGCAGAAATTCGCGCAGCTTGCGTCCTGTCATCAGCCGCGAGGCAATCTTGGCCAGCGGCACTCCCGTAGCCTTCGACACATAAGGCACGGTGCGTGAAGCGCGTGGATTTACCTCGATCACAAAGACCTGGTCGTTGTCATTAGCGTCCCGCTGAATGGCGAATTGCAAATTCACCAGGCCCACCACCTTGAGCGCCAGCGCCAGCTTGCGCGTATAAGCGCGAATGGTGTCGAGGGTCGCGGGGCGGATATCGACCGACGGCAGCACGCATGACGAGTCGCCGGAATGAATGCCAGCCTCTTCGATATGCTGCATGATCGCCGCGATGACCACATCCTCCGAATCGCAAAGCGCATCGACGTCGACCTCAACGGCCGACTCAAGAAAGTGATCCACCAGCACCGGCCGATCGGAAGAGTATTCGACGGCCGTAGTCATGTAGCGCGCCACTTCCAGCGCGTCGTACGCAATGACCATGGCACGGCCACCCAGGACATACGAGGGCCGCACCAGCACCGGGTATCCGATGCGTTGGCCCACTGCCAACGCTTCCTCGACTGAAGTTGCTGTCCCACCGCTGGGCTGCGGAATCTGCAGCTCTTCGAGCAGTTTGCCAAACCGCTTGCGGTCTTCCGCAAGATCGATCGACTCAGGCGAGGTACCAATGATCGGCACCCCGGCTTTGCGCAAACGCTGCGCAAGATTCAGCGGCGTCTGACCTCCGAACTGCACGATCATGCCGATCTCTGCGCCCGAAGTCGCTTCGTGCTCATAAATCGCAAGCACATCTTCCAACGTCAGCGGCTCAAAATACAAGCGATCCGAAGTATCGTAATCCGTCGAAACCGTCTCTGGATTGCAGTTGACCATGATCGTCTCGTAGCCATCTTCCTTGAGTGCAAAAGCAGCATGGCAGCAGCAGTAATCGAACTCGATTCCCTGCCCGATGCGATTCGGTCCGCTGCCCAGGATGATGATCTTGCGCTTCGAGGTCGGCGGCGCTTCGTCCTCTTCGTCATACGCCGAATAGAAGTAAGGCGTGTGCGATTCAAACTCCGCCGCGCACGTATCGACCAGTTTGAAGATAGGCCGGATGCCGTGAGCATAGCGCAGTTCCCTCACCTGCTGAATGCCATCGTGCCCCGGCAGATTCCACTCGTTGGCAATGCGCTCATCGCTCAGTCCGAGGCGCTTGTACTTGCGCAATTGCTTCGGCGAAATGCTCGCAGGATCAAGAGAGCGGAGCTCTTTTTGCGCCTCGCATATCTCACGTACCTGGTACAGGAACCAAGGGTCCATCCCGGTATAGCGCGCCACTTCGCGTACGCTCAAGCCGCGTTCGAAAGCGAAGCGAATGTAGTTCAGTCGCTCCGGCTGTGGCGTCACCAGTCTTTGCGTCAAGCGCCGCGGCTCAAGTTCTTCGCTGCCTGTCTTCTTGCCGGTTTCGAGCGAACGCAGCGCCTTCATCAGCGATTCTTTGAAGGTGCGGCCAATCGCCATCACTTCGCCGACCGACTTCATCTGCGGTCCGAGCGTATCGTCCGAGCCGGGAAACTTTTCGAACTGCCACTTGGGAATCTTGGTGACCACGTAATCGATGGTCGGCTCAAAGCAGGCCGGCGTCATGCGCGTGATGTCGTTGGGAATCTCGTCCAGTGTGTAACCCACCGCGAGCTTAGCCGCGATCTTAGCAATCGGAAATCCGGTGGCCTTCGAAGCCAGCGCCGATGACCGCGAGACGCGCGGATTCATCTCGATCACCGTCATGCGCCCGTTGGCCGGATTGACGGCGAATTGCACATTCGATCCGCCGGTTTCAACACCAATTTCGCGCATCACGGCGATCGCCGCATCGCGCATCTTCTGGTACTCGCGGTCGGTGAGAGTCTGCGCCGGAGCCACGGTGATCGAGTCGCCGGTATGCACGCCCATCGGGTCGAAGTTTTCAATGGAGCAAATGATGATGACGTTGTCCGCCAAATCACGCATCACCTCCAGCTCGTATTCCTTCCAGCCCAGCACAGACTCTTCGATCAAGCATTCATGCACCGGCGAAAGGTTCAAGCCGTTCGACAGAATCTCGATCAGCTCTTCGCGGTTGTAAGCGATGCCGCCGCCCGAGCCGCCAAGCGTAAAGCTGGGCCGGATGAGGACAGGAAAGCCATTCTTCTGCGCAAAGTCCATGCCATCGCGCAGGTTGTTTACCAGCATGGACTTCGACACTTCAAGGCCGATGCGCACCATGGCGTCCTTGAAGAGCAGCCGGTCCTCGGCCTTCTTGATGGCTTCGAGCTTGGCGCCGATCATCTCCACGCCATAGCGATCGAGAATGCCGGCGTCGGAAAGATCGACAGCCAGATTTAACGCCGTCTGCCCGCCCACGGTCGGCAGCAGCGCGAACTTGCCTGAGCCCGGCCCCAGCATCGCCGACTCCACGCGGATGATCTCTTCGACATAGGCGACGGTCAACGGCTCAATGTACGTGCGGTCCGAAAATTCGGGGTCGGTCATGATGGAAGCCGGGTTCGAGTTCACCAGCACCACCTCATAGCCATCGGCTTTGAGCGCCTTGCAGGCCTGTGTGCCGGAGTAATCGAACTCCGCCGATTGGCCAATCACAATCGGCCCCGAGCCGATCACTAAAATCTTCTGAATATCATTTCTGCGTGGCATTGTTTTTTTGTTTTCCTTACTTCACCCTTGGTGCATCGTCGTTGGTCTTGTTTTGAAAGGGCACGGCTTCAGCCGTGCCGCTTGCCATTCCCACTATCTCCTGGGGCTTTAGCCCCCGAGGGATCGGGTCCAGCTTCCAGCCCGGATAGGCTGAGGAATACCGGTATTCTCCCGGACTCGCGCATAGGTGCTTCCTGACCGGATTCAAATGAATGTAATGCAGGTGCTTGTCATAGTCGTCGGCATCCCGAATCCTGTGATCTGCAAAGCCGCGACGCCATATTTCCGCGTTTGATCCTAGCTCCTGTTTCACCCGGTGCGAAAATCCGCCTTTGATCAACTGAACTGCCCTTTCAAGCGCGCCGGATGGAGTGATCAACAAGTGAAAATGATCGGGCATCAGAACGAATTCATGCAGAAGATACGATTCGCCGCGGTAATGAAGCAAGGTCTTGAAAAACAACCGAGCCCATGCTTCCGTGCGAAATAGAGAACGGCGCTCCCACGTATCCGAGGTAACGAAGTAAGTCTGCGAGTTGTTCGTTGCATGCTCGCGCGCGGGTTTCAAAACCATCCCTCAGCGGCTAAAGCCGCGTTTCCGATGCGCTCTGTTGCGGCACGACTGAAGTCGTGCCCTTTCAAAGAAGCGTTCCTAGCCCGCCTCGTTCAATAACCGCACCGCGCCGGTCCACCTTCACAATATTTCCTTTTGCCAAGCGCAGAAAGTCCTTTGTGCCTTGGTGTATTCCCGTGACTATATCGCGGTTAAGTGGACGCAGCTCTTCGAACCGTTCCGCATGGAAAATCGCCCAGTTTTCAAGGAGCAGTCGAGAAAAATAATCCTCAAAGCTATGCTGGTTAAGTTTCACTCCGCACATATTGACGGAACCTTCAATTGTCAGATATTGGAGATGGCATTTTCCGAGTGAGTTATGAATTGCACCCCGAACGGACCATCCAGACACATTTTTCGCAGGGTGTTCGGACTCTTGATTGGTTTTTGGGCATATGTGATCGTGAAGTCTTGTGCCAAAGTGGCCTGCTACCCCTATGTAACATGATCGGTCTTCCGGAAAAACTAATCGGTAAACACCTGGCTGGGAAATACCACCGACTCGCCGCAATTTACGCGGTTGCTTCCGACTCACCGCCCATTCTTCAATCCCTTTAGCGGACAACAATTCCTGCCAGACCAGTTTTCCGTCGGGTTGGGAGGGACCGCTCATCCCTTCCACTCATCCATCATGTTGCGGAAGTCGCGGAACAAGTAGTGCGAATCATGCGGCCCAGGAGCAGCCTCAGGATGATACTGTACGCTGAACAGCGGCAGAGTCTTGTGCCGCAATCCCTCCAGCGTGTTGTCGTTCAGATCTACATGAGTCAATTCGACTTCGTTTGCGTTGATCGACTCGGGATCGACAGCGAAGTTGTGGTTGTGCGCCGTAATCTCGACCTTGCCGGTGAGGTTGTTCTTGACCGGATGATTGCCGCCGTGATGGCCGAACTTGAGCTTGTAGGTCTTGCCTCCAAGCGCCAGGCCGGTGAGCTGATGCCCGAGGCAAATTCCAAAGATCGGCGTGCGGCCCATCATCTCCCGGATCGACTTCACCGCGTAGTCTACCGGCTCAGGATCGCCCGGGCCGTTCGATAGAAAGACGCCGTCGGGCTTGAGCGCCATCACCTCATCCGCGCGCGTCTCCGCGGGAACCACCGTCACCCGGCAACCCTCGCGCGTCAACATGCGCAGGATGTTGCGCTTCATGCCGAAGTCATACGCCACCACATGCAGCAGCGGCTTGCCGTCTTTGTCCGTCGGCGAACCGGCCAGCAATGCGTCATCGCTCTGCGCCAACTCGTCCTTGTCGTCAAAGCTATAAACCGTCTTCGTGGAGACAACGCGCGCCAGATCGGTCCCATCCATCTTGCGAATGGAACGCGCCTTGGCCACCAGCTTTTCGACATCCGTCTCAGCCGTCGAGATCACGCCGCGCATCACGCCATGGGTGCGCAGATGCCGCACCAACGCGCGCGTATCGATCTCCGCCAGCACTGGAACTTTGTACCGCTCCATGTACTCGTCGGTCACCTGCTCCGAGCGCCAGTTGGAGCTAACCGCGGAGAACTCGCGCACGATCAGGCCCTCGATATAAGGCTTGGCAGCCTCATTATCGGCCTGGTTGGTGCCATAGTTGCCAATTTGAGGATTGGTAAGCACCACGATCTGGCCCGCATACGAGGGGTCAGTCGCAATTTCCTGGTAACCAGTCAGTGAAGTATTAAAGACCACTTCGCCCAAGGCTTCGCTTGGTGCGCCGTACCCTTCGCCCGCAAAAATACGCCCGTCTTCGAGCGCAAGAGTCGCTTGCATCGCGTCTCCCAGGAGTGGATTCAATCGATTGTATCAGATTTTGCCTCGATGTATAAATATCGCCTGGCGAGTTCCAATGAAACGCGCAAAACCCTTATTTACAGGGTGTTTCGGCGCACAATCACAGCCGTATAAATATACATTTTCTATACAGCGGCCACAGGATCAGCGTATTCAGCGCCACAAAACAGACCGCATACGCCAGCGAAGCATTCCACGGATTAAGAAACTGTGAAAAGAACCGAACGGCCAGATCCGGAATTGTCACGCTCTTGCCTGCGGCGCCCTGAAATTTCACCAGCCCCAGAACCGGAGTAAGCATGTTGGCCAGCGCAAAGCCGAGAATCGCGTTCGATCCGAAGATCAACGCCGGCGTCAGCCACTTGCGCCTGACCCAGTCTCGGCTATCCATCAGCCAATACAGCAGCGCCAGCGCCAGCAAGCTGAACCCGCCGCTGAAGAGTGTAAAGCTGCCAGTCCAGATCTTCTTATTGATGGGCAGCAGCGGGTTCAGCAGAACTCCGGCCAGTATCAGAGCAGCCCCGGCGATCGCCAGTCCTCGCAATTTCAGCGCGTCGGAGCGACCGGAACGCAGCCACTCCCCAGCCAAAATCCCTACCAACAGGTTCGCCGTTGCCCCAAGCGTTGAGAGCAATCCCTCCGGGTCCCACATCTGGCCGCCCCAGAACCACAAGTGATTTGTCCCCATCAGCGAGCGGTCGATATATGCGCTCAAGTTTCCAACCATGTCGAGCCCTCCGACGCCATATCCAGGCACGGGAACGAAGCGCATAAGGGCCCAATAGACCGCTAGAAGAGTCACGATTGCAGCGGTGAGGACAGGAACATTGGCGCGATATTGGGAAGCGCCATCAGCCCCATCGGTAGAAGTTCGCCGGCTCGCCGCAAGATCGAGTAGCCCGCCCACCAGGTAGCAGAGGCCAATCCGCTGCAAGACTCCAGGGATGCGGAGATTATGCATGTCGAAGAGCGGGAAGCCGTTGAGAGAAAGGCCGAGAAGGATCAGTAGCAGGCTGCGCACCGCGATGTACCCAGCCAACTCTGCCCGCGTCGCGCCACGCGCCAGTCTGGCCGCGAAGGAGAAGGTCGTCGATACGCCGGCCAAAAAGAGAAACGAGGGGAAAATCATGTCCGTGGGCGTCGAACCATTCCAGTCCGCGTGCTTCAGCGGCCAGTAGACGTGGTTCCAGTCGCCAGCATTGGTCACCAGAAGCATTCCCATCACCAGTACGCCGCGAAAGAAGTCGATAGAGAGCAGCCGCCGCTGCGACCCATTCGCCGGTGAAGCAATCGATGGAGACGCAAAGGGGACAACCTGGGCGCTGGACATGTTGGATTTTCCCTTAGGCCAGCCAATGTATCACGAAGAAACAGCCATGCGCAATCGTTTGCGCGAACACATCGATAAGAACTTCCAGGCACCTGCTTTCAGCCGTTGTTTAGAGAATTCGAAGCCGCGAGAACAGTCGAGTAACCAACCTAGCGCACCACGCCAACATCCTGAGTAGGCCAGTAGACGAACGCCGCCTTACCGTAGATAAGATCGCGCTTGACCGGACCGAATTCCCGGCTGTCGGAGGAGATCGACCGATGGTCGCCCATCACAAAGTACTGGTCCTTGGGAATGACCATCGCATCCAGGGAACGCGTATCCCGGTACTCCTCAGGGATGTACGGCTCGCTGAGCAGCTTGCCGTTGAGGTACACCTCACCGCGGTCGATGCGCAGCCTGTCGCCCGGCACGGCGATGATCCGCTTGATATAGCTCTTCTGCGGATCGCGCGGATAGTGGAAGACAACTACGTCTCCCGGCTCGATGGCCTCAAAATGGTAGACAAACTTGTTGATGAACAGGCGATCCTGGTCCACCAGCCGGGGCAACATGCTGGTGCCCTCTACGCGGACTGGCTGATACAGAAAGGTGATGATCAGCACTGAAGCCGCAGCGGAAAAAGCCAGATCCCGTATCCATAACTTCCATCCGGAGCCGGGATGCGGCACAGGTTCAGAGCGCGCTTCCATCGGCGGCTCTGCAGGTTGTTCCGGACCGATCTCTTGCTCTGGCGTATCCATCGTCTTTTAGTTTAATAGCAACTTCACCCGCAGCCTAGTCCTCCTGGAGGACAAATCACCGGAGCATGAGGAATTACCGGTTTGCCCAGCGGTTTAGGCTGGTTCGCCGATGGCACCAGGGCCGTACCGGAAGCAAAACTTCCGTCCGGGCTGGCCGCGGAGAGATTTTCCTCCTCCAATAGCAGCGGGCGCTGCAGCACCATCTCCACCTGGCTCCCGTTGGGGATGTCCACATCCGCGCCGCGGGTGAAAAGCGAAACGATGCCCACAGTCGCCAACCCGGCCGCAATGCCGATCACGCCTCCCTCAATCGGATGCCCGCCCTCGAGCCCACCGATCGAGCCCACCGTACCCCCTGTTGGGATGGCAATCTTAGCCACTTCGCCCGCATTGCGCCCCTTGTCGCCTGCCTGCTCGATGGTCCCTTCGCCGTTGTCCTTGACCGACTGCTTTTTCGCGCCGGGCAGGCTGTTGACCATGCCCGGAATCTCGACCACCGTGCCGTTGGGAAAGATCATCGATGTAAAGTGCATATCGAGCTGCGACTTGCCCTTGACATGCCCCGCTCGGACGACGCGGTCCACCACGCCCTGCACATAGACGCCCGGTGGAATCATCACGCGCGTTCCCACCACCACAGGAAAGGTCGAAGCCAGGTAGACGCCATCCCCGGCCTTGGCAGAACGCGTATTGACGGCGCTGCGCAACTGCAACAGCACCTTGGTCCCAGCGGGAACGGTGTAGGTCTTCCGGGCCGGCGTGGAAACGGAGACCGCAGGAGCCGCGTCGCCCGATGCCTGGACTGGCGTGGGCAGCGCCCCATTTTGCGCAGGGTCCGGCTGCGCCGCTGCCGGCTCAACTGACGGCGTTTGCGCCCAACTCATCGCAGCAAGCCCTGAAATTGCCACCAACAACGCAACTCCTCGCACTCCGGCCACCGATTCCTCCACAACTTTTTCCGCAGCTTCGTTCTTGAATAGACGCCGTCTGCCGGTCTCAGGATAGCGCGCCGCGAATCGAGTTCTAAACAAAATTCCCGTGTGCATCCTGCGGCAAAGGCCGATTCAGGTTACGATGCGAATCAAGAGGGTCACACGTGCCGTTCGAATCCATCCCCGAGTCTCGCCGTGAGGAACAGCAGCAGCGCTTCACGGAAGCATACGCCGTTTTGCACCAAGCGGTTGCCGCAGAGGCCTTCCCGGGCTGCGCCTTCGGCGTTCTGGTCCACGGCAAAGTGCTCCTGCTCGATGCTCTCGGCCACTTTACCTATCCGGCCGACGACTCCACGCCGCGCGCAGTCACTCCGCAGACGCTCTACGATGTGGCCAGCCTCACGAAGGTTGTTTCCACGACATCGGCGGCCATGCTGCTCTATCAGCGCGGGTTGCTCGACCTCGAAACGCCTGTGGGAGAGCTGCTTCCCGGTTTCGTGATTGGCCGCGATCCTTCGGAACATGCGCGCAAAGTCACCCTCGCCCATTTGCTGGCGCACAGCTCCGGGCTTCCCGGTTACGTTCCCCTCTTTCACACCGCAACCACGCCCTATGCCGTGCTGCGCGGCTGCCTTGAACTGCCCATTCAGGCCGAACCCGGAACACGCGCCGAATATTCCGATCCTGGCTTCATCCTGCTCGGGAAGGCCCTCGAGGCCATCCTCGGCGAAGAGCTGGCTCCCTGGACGCGTCGCGAAGTCTTCGCCCCGCTCGGAATGTCCGCCTCCCGCTACTGTCCCCCGCCTTATCTTCGCTCCGAAATTCCGCCCACGGAGGACGATGAGCTATTCCGTCAGCGCCGTATCCAGGGCGAGGTCCAGGATGAGCACGCCTTTCTGCTCAAGGGCGCAGGCGGTCACGCGGGACTCTTCAGCAGTGTTCCGGACCTGCTGCGCTTCTCCCTCTCAATATTGGAGCCAACGTTCAATCCGCTCTTCGAGCCCGAGACCATTGAGCTCTTCGCCCAGCGCCAGCCGCCGAAGGGCAGTTCCCGGGCTCTGGGGTGGGACACGCCTTCCGAGGAATCCTCTTCCGGCCGCTTCTTTTCACCCAATTCGATCGGCCATCTCGGCTACTCCGGCTGCTCGCTCTGGATCGACCGTAACGCAAAGCTGGCGGTAGTGCTGCTCACCAACCGCACCTGGCCGCATCGCGAATCGCAGCTCATCCGCACCGTCCGCCCGGCCTTTCACGACGCCATCCGCAAGGCTCTGTAAAATCAGCGTGACGGCGCGCCGCCCAATGGAAATACCCCATATATTCAGGGTGGGGTGATTAGAAAACTTCTATCCCCCAAAAGCGTGATAAATCGCACAACGCGTACCCTCCCGGAAAGGCTACAATCAAGTTGCAGGAACAAAACAACGATGCTCACTGGCTCGACTACGCACGACGCGTCCAGCACGACTGAAAAACCGAAGCGAGATACGGCGGCGCAGCTCCAGCAGCTGACTACCGAGAGCCAGAATGAGGCTTCCCAAGGATTGGACACCAAGTCCGCCCTGGAGATCGCCCGCATCATCAACCACGAAGATTCCAAGGTTGCCGCGGCCGTAAAGAAGGCCTTGCCTGAGATTGCCCAGGTCATCGACCAGGTGGCGCGCAGCCTCCGCGACGGCGGCCGGCTCATCTACATCGGCGCCGGCTCCAGCGGACGCATCGCTGCCCTCGACGCCTCCGAATGCCCTCCCACTTACTCGACCGTTCCAGGCCAGGTGCAGTACATCATGGCTGGCGGACCCAAGGCGCTGGCATCCGCGGTCGAGGTCAATGAAGATTCCGAAGAGCTCGGCCAGCGCGACATCGCCCGCCGCCGTCCTACACGGAAAGATGTAGTGATCGGCCTTTCAGCCTCAGGACGCACCCCCTACGTAGTCGCCGCCGTAGCTTATGCCCGCGCACGCGGAGCCAAAACCGCCGCCGTCACTTGCAACTACGACACTCCGCTCGCCGCAGCCGCAGATGTAGCGATTGTGGCGGAGGTCGGACCCGAGGTTGTCTCCGGCTCTACTCGCATGAAGGCCGGAACCGCCCAGAAGATGGTGCTCAACATGATCACCACCGGCACCATGACGCGCCTGGGTTATGTCTACGAAAACCTGATGGTCAACGTCCACATGCAGAACTCCAAGCTGGTCGAGCGCGGCATCCGCATCCTCATGCGCGCCTGCAACATCGATCGCGAGACTGCTGTCAACACCATCAAGAGCGCCGGCCGCAGCGTCCCTGTCGCGCTGGTTATGCTCAAAGCCAAGGTCGATAAGCCGGAAGCCGTCCGCCGCCTCGCCAAATCCGACGGCAATGTCCGCCTGGCCATCGAAGATACCGTTCTCGAACTGTAATTTCGCTCAGAAGGTCGTCAATCGCACCTTGAGTACATAGTCAGCCTCTGGGCTCAGGTTCAGCCCGTAGTCCGTCTGATCGCCATTCCATATTCGCGCCGTCTTCCAATCTCCGCGCTGGTCGTAACTTCCCTCTTCAACCTTGAGAAACAGCCGCTTTTCCCCGCTATCGCTTGGCGCGAAATCCACCCGCGCATGATGTCCGGCGACAAGAAATTCGCCGGGCTCCAGCTCGGCAATGATTACGCCACCGTCAGCCGGAGAGTTGCCCTTGGGCTGCATCGAGTCCCCGAAGGACGGCATGCCATAGCTGATTGTCGCCCTCCAGTGCTCGAATTTCAACGTCTGGCGGTGGTTGTCAGGGTCCTCGCTGACTCCCTGAACCTTGCCATCGAAGCTTAGTTGCGCCAGCTTGCGCGCTACGGGAGCGAGCAGCGCATACTGCCGGGCAACGGGCTTCAGAGCCTCTGGCTCCATCTCTTGCGGGCCCTCGCTCTGGTTGCTATAGCGCGACAAATCCAGACCGAAGGGCGCCCAGCCGATCGCTCCGTGGCCGATCGCCGCAAAGACATAACGTGCGAATGCGGGCGAATTTCCTGTCTCCGGTATGAGCAGCGGGTTGTCCACTCTCTGGTAGAGATCCATTACCTTCATGTATTTCGCGTAATCGGCGAGATAAATGTCGGGAGTCTCGGCTTGAATCGACGGAGCTGCTACCTTCCAAAGCCCGATCTCGTTGTCCGTCGGGCCGCCGGACTCATAACTAGGCGGTTTGCCGGGGTGAATCGGATCGCGCAACGCCGCATTCACGTACAACGGAAGAGCATATTCCGCTTTGCCCGCAGCGGCTATCTCTTCGATATAGGTCGCAGTACACCAGGCCTGAAATGCCTCGTCCGCATCCTCACCAAAGACTCTGCGCCACGTCCCGGGCCCGTGATAGACAGACTTCAACAGGTCATCCGGAACCTGTCCCTCAAAGGCCTTCTCCGCGTCGGAACCGTAGTCTCTCACCGCGCCCCAAACGCCAGGCTCGTTCTCGACTTGAACCATGAGTACGGTGCGCTGCGAATCCGCACTCTTCAAGTGCCGCATCAACATTCGAAACGCAGTCTTGTCCGCCTCCAGCCTTGCGGATGAAAACGTCGATGGCGAATCGACCGTTTGCCCATCTTTGCCGCGCAGAAACGGATACCCCACCTGATCCGTCTTGATCCATTCCGGCGTGTAATGCGAGCTGCCATTCTTCCATGTGCCAAACCAGAGCAACACCAGCCGCAGCTTGTGCTCGCGGGCCTGCTTCAGAATCAGGTCGACCAAGCTGAAGTCGAACTTGCCCTGGGTTTCCTCGATCTGCTCCCAATAGATGGGCAATTCAACTGTATTCGCATGAAGCATCTCCGCTGCCGGCCAAACCTTGCCCAGATAATCCGGCCATGCACTGGAGTTGTTAGCCTGCACCCCAAGCATCAAATAGGGCTTGCCATCGACCATCAGCGCGAATCGCCCATCTTTTTCGACGATCTCCGGAATTGGAGCCGACTTTCCAGGAGTTGGACTCGTGTTTTCCGCTCTTGCCCGCGCTGTTTGAGCCACGCCCGGCGCGGCCGTCAAACAGCCTTCGATGAAAACCAACATCATCGTGGCTGCGATAGCCCAGGAGCTCTTGCCACTCAGTCGTCTCATCGACCCTCCGCTGTTCGTTTGCCGGTGCCGCAAGTATAACCCTCCATCTTCACAGCACCCTCGATAGCGGATTTACACTATCCATTCAGGAGTCTCGCAATTCTATGGACAAATTTGTAGTTCGCGGCGGCAATCCGCTGGTCGGCACCATTCGCGTTTCTGGAGCAAAAAACTCCGCGCTTCCGTTGATGGCGGCCGCCATCCTCACCGAAGATAAGGTCATCCTGGAAAACATTCCCCAGGTCCAGGATATCGAAACCGAGCGCAAGCTTCTCGCATCCATGGGCGCTGAGGTCGAGCTCGGCTACGGCCGAGCCCAGCACCGCACCACAATCAGTTGCAAGACACTCTCCGACCCCGTCGCCAAGTACGAAATTGTAAAAACCATGCGCGCCAGCGCTCTGGTTCTCGGCCCACTCGTCGCCCGCTGCGGAATGGCCCGCGTCGCCATGCCCGGCGGCTGCGCCATCGGCGGCCGGCCCATCGACCTGCACCTCAAAGGCCTGGAGAAAATGGGCGCGGAAATCGTCCAGGAGCACGGCTATCTCGAAGCCCGCGCCAAGCGCCTCAAAGGCGCGCACATCGTCTTCGACAAGATCACCGTCACCGGCACTGAGGATCTTCTGATGGCCGCGGTTCTCGCCGACGGCGAAACGCTGATGGAAAACTGCGCCCAGGAGCCCGAGGTCACCGATCTGGCCGCAATGCTCACCGCCATGGGAGCGAAGATCGAAGGCGCCGGAACCGGAACCATCCGCGTCCAGGGAGTTACTAGTCTGCACGGCGCCCAGCATCGCATCAACCCCGACCGCATCGAAGCTGGAACCTTTCTCGTCGCCGGAGCCATTACCCGGGGCGACCTGATCGTCGCCAACTGCAATCCCGCGCACCTCGGTGCGGTCATAGGCAAGCTTCAGGAATCCGGCGCACGAGTCGATATCCTGGGCCACGATTCCGTTCGCGTCCGCGCCGACGGCGACCTCCGCGCCACAGACATCTCTACGCAGGAATACCCCGGCTTCCCCACCGACATGCAGGCGCAGTACATGGCCCTCGCCACGCAATCCGAAGGCGTCTCCCAGGTGCGCGAAAACATCTTCGAAAACCGCTTCATGCACGTCCAGGAGCTCGTCCGGATGGGCGCCAACATCGCCGTCGATGGCCGCACAGCCACGGTGCGCGGAGCCACACATCTCTCAGCCGCCGCGGTCATGTGCTCCGACCTGCGCGCGTCGGCCTCGCTAGTTTTGGCCGCATTGGTTGCCGATGGAGAATCGATCCTAGACCGCGTTTACCACATGGATCGCGGCTATGAGCGGATCGAAGAGAAGCTGCGCGGCGTGGGAGCCAAAATTCGCCGCATGGGAAATGTCTTTCCCGACCGCGCAGAATCCGACGCAGCCTAACGCCAGCTTACCGCCAGGTGCCATCTGAAGCCGCGCTGCGAAGTCTTGCGCAGCACGGTCTCATACTCCTTGAGCTCCCGCGCCACCATTTCGGTATCGGAACCCAGCGCTGCTGGAGCCATCGCCAGAAAATCCAGCAAAGAGCGGATCGTCCTTAGACCATCTTCAGGAGGAAACCATTGCGGCTGCGGCAGATGATGCGTCCAATCCGGATCGCCCGCGCCCTGATCCAGCAGCAGCGCCATCGAGTTGCGGTCGGCGGAAAAAAACTCCAGCAAGGGCGGCACGCTCAGGCGTTCGGCAAGCCGCTCCAAGGCATCTTCGTTGCGTGCCAGCGCGTGGCCATTCACAAAGATATCGAAGCCTGGGTCTTCCCCTTCGACGACAATATACAAACTCGCGCTCATCGCCTTGAGTGTACTTGAATTGTTGCGTAATTCCAGTAGAATCCGAAGTAGGTAACCTGAAACTGAGATTCAGTTTTGGAAATCCCTCATGCCATGGTTACTAAAGTTCAGCCTAAAATCTGCCAACTAACACCATTGCGCTATCTTAAAAAGCCGGGAAATGAACGATGCTCATAGATGTTCATAAGGGATACTATTCCGTTTGTGGGAGGGGGGCCTGCATGGATTGGTCGAAGATTCCAGATATTGTCGCCATAGCCTCCCTGGCCTGCGCCTTCTTTTCGATCTCCCGTACAAACCGGACAGCGCAGCATCACCTTTGGCTGCTGGGCTGGGTCATGATCGCGATTCACTTTGTCGGATTCATGTTCGCCAGTCTTCCCGGAGTCGTTGGGACGATTGGCTTGATGGTCGGACTGATCGCCCTGGTGGATGCCGGCGTCTTCTTCATGTGGGCAACGGTGCCCTCCGAATCCGGAATCAGTTGCCGGCGAATGGCGCTGGTCACGCTCCTATCGATGGCCATCTACACCGGTCTCGCCTGCCTGCCGAGTGCTCCCGGCTGGGCTTTCGACGCCTGTGCCGTGTTCATCGCCTTAGGTCCGCTGGCCGTAGGCCTTTATTACATCCGTTACGCCCAACATGCGCTGCGCTGGCTGACGGTGGGACTCCAGTTCGCTCTGGGCGCCGAGTTGCTGGTGCTGCGCAGGCAATCGGGCGGCAGCGTCGATCTTTGTGTCGACGCGATCCTTTTCGTGGTTTACCTGGGCTGCTGCCTGTATTTCTGGTACACACATCAGAATGGCACAACCGGCTCGATCATTACCGTCGGCGGATTTTTTGCCTGGGCCATGGTGTTCGTCGTAGCCCCGTTGATGGAGCATTATCTGCCGGCGTTCAAGATCGAGAACGAAGTCTGGAACCTGCCCAAATATGTCGTTGCAATCGGCATGTTGCTGTTGCTGCTCGAAAAGCAGATCGAACGCTCCCAGTACCTGGCCTTGCACGACGACCTAACCACGCTGGCAAACCGGCGTCTGTTTCAGGACCGTCTCTTGAGCGCCATGGAGCGGGCAAAGCGCTCCGGCACCACCGTTGCCCTGATGCAGGTGGACTTGGATCGCTTCAAGGAAGTGAACGACTCCTTCGGGCATCACATTGGCGACCTGCTGTTGCAGCAGGTTGGAACACTTCTCACTCGCCGTGTCCGGCGCTCAGACACCGTGGCGCGCACCGGCGGCGACGAGTTCTCGATCATTCTGGAAGAGCCATCCGGCCGGGAAGATGCGGAAATGGTGGCCGAATCGCTGGTGCATCTGCTTGCCGAGCCCTTCCTGTTGGCTGGCAAAACGGTAAGGATTGGAGCGAGCATTGGCATCGCGGTGTATCCGGACGATGCGCAGGACTCCGACGCTCTCTGCATCGAGGCGGATTTGAGGATGTATCGCGTCAAGCAGGATCGGCGCGAGGTCGTCAGAAGCCACCACGAGAGCGTCGAACGTCCCTTTGAATCCCATACCCTGGCCAGTTAACGTCCGGCCCCGGCAACGCGATAAGGCCGTCCCAATCGGGACGGCCTTATCGTTTCTTGATCTCAATTTTGGATTGAGGTTAGTTTCCCGAACCCGGTCCACGGCCACCACCACCGCCTGGCCCAGGACGCCCGCGACGCCGCCTGCGGCGATTGTTATTGCCTCCCGGTCCCGCCGCCGGACGTCCGCCACCAGCCGGAGCAAATCCAGCCTGTCCCGCGGGCTGCGGAGCAACGCCATCGGCCGTATTGAAGTTCGGCTCATTCTCCTCGTCGAACTCCTCGCCATCCGCCTCTTCCAGATCCTCTCCACCCTCGATCAGAATGGTGCTCTGGTTTGAGCTGGGCTGGCGCTCGTCGAACTCATGCCGAGGCCGCGAGGGAGCAGGACGCTCCGAACGCTCCGCTGGAGCCTCATCCGAAGCCGAGAACGAAGAGGGCGCGGAAGGAGCATCGGAGATTCCCAGTTTGGCCTTCTGTTCCTTGATCAGCGCCTTGCGGCTCAGCTTGATCCGGTTGCCCTCGATTGCGAGCACCTTCACCATCACCTGATCGCCCTCACGCAGCTCGTCCTTAACTTCCTTGACGCGATGCTCGGCAATCTCGGAGATGTGCAGCAGGCCGTCGGTGCCAGGGAAAAGCTCGACAAACGCGCCGAACTCCGCCAGCCGAACCACCTTGCCCAGGTACGTCTTGCCGATCTCCGGCACCGCCGTCAGGTTGTTGATGATCGCCAGAGCCTGCGCCAGACCGTCAGCGTCGCTTGAGGCTACATTCACGCGGCCCGTATCGTCCACGTCGATCTTGACTCCGGTCTGCTCGATAATCCCGCGAATTGTCTTGCCGCCCGGTCCGATCAGGTCGCGAATCTTGTCTGTCGGAATATGCACCGTCCGAATCTGCGGCGCATACTTCGAACGCTCCACGCGAGGTCCGTCAAGATGAGCATCCATCTTGTCCAGCAGGAAGAGCCTGCCCACGCGAGCCTGCTCCATCGCCTCCTGCAGAATCTGGCGAGTGAGTCCGCCAATCTTGATGTCCATCTGCAAGGCTGTAATGCCCTTGCGCGTTCCGGCAACCTTGAAGTCCATATCGCCGTAGTGGTCTTCCGCGCCTGCAATGTCGGTCAGGATGGCGTAATCGTCGCCTTCCTTCACCAGGCCCATCGCCACGCCGGCCACCGCGCCCTTGAGGGCAATACCGGAGTCGTAGAGCGCCAGGCTGGCGCCGCACACCGAAGCCATCGAAGACGACCCGTTCGACTCCAGAATGTCCGAAACGATGCGGACCGTGTAAGGCGACTCGTCGGGGCTCGGCAGCACGGCGGAAATCGCGCGCTCCGCCAGTGCTCCGTGGCCTACTTCGCGTCGTCCCACACCGGTCATGCGGCCTACTTCGCCCACCGAAAACGGCGGGAAGTTGTAGTGCAGCATAAAGGGCTTCTTCTGCTCGCCTTCAAAGCTCTCCAGGCGTTGACCGTCGTCGGTGGTGCCGAGCGTGGCCGTAACCAGGGCCTGCGTCTCGCCACGCGTAAACAGCGCCGAACCGTGGGTGCGAGGCAACACACCGGTCTCAATGCTGATCTCGCGAATCTGGTCGAAGGCGCGGCGATCGGGACGAATGCGGTCCTTGGTCACCTGCTCGCGGAAGATGCGCTCGCGCAGCAATTCGTAATAGGTGCTCAGCTTCTTCTTTGCTGCCGGATCGTCCGCCGGAAGCTCCGCAGCCAGTTCGCCCTTGATCGTCTTGATCAAGGCATAGCTGTCGGTCTTCGAATGCTTCGCCGTATCCAGCGCGTCCTTCAACTTGTCGCCCACTTTGGCGAGCAACTCGTTGTAGTACGCCTCATCCGTTACCGGAGCGGTAAACGTCCGCTTCGGCTTGCCGGCCAGAGCCACGAGTTCATCGATCGCAGCAGCAATCTTCTTGATTTCTTCGTGGGCAAATTCGATCGCAGCAAGAATGTTCTCTTCCGACTCTTCCTTGGCGCCGCTCTCGATCATCGTGATGCCGTCTTTGTGGCCCACGACAATGATGTTCATGGTGCTGACCGCGCGCTCGGAGTAGCTCGGATTCACGACAAACTCCCCATCCACACGCCCGATGCGCACAGCGCCAACGGTCGCGCCAAAAGGAATATCCGAGAGCGCCAGCGCACAACCGGCAGCGTTGATGCCGACAACATCCGGATCGTTTTCCTTGTCCGCGGACATCACCAACGCGATTACCTGGGTCTCATTGCGGAAGCCCTCGGGAAAGAGAGGACGGATAGGACGGTCGATCTGGCGGCAGGTGAGAATCTCTTTCTCACTGGGGCGGCCTTCGCGCTTGATAAACCCACCGGGGATGCGTCCACCGGCATAAGCGTATTCGCGATAATCGACGGTAAGGGGGAAGAAATCGATGCCTTCTTTAGGATCGGGAGAGGCGACGGCTGTGGCCAGCACGACGCTCTCACCGAGCGTCACAAATGCTGCGCCTGAAGCTTGCTTGGCGATGCGTCCGGTCTCGAAAACCAGCCGCTTGCCGCCAGTGAGCTCAACTGCTACTTCATGCTTCATACACTCCTCTTTCTATTGTTCACTTGGGAAACTTGTAGGCAGAATCCGCCGTTGAGCGGGACGAATGGTAGCCGAATCTGGCACATAAGATCCCCGGCAGCGCAGCGTACCAACTCTCGCCGCACGCAAAAAACCTGCGCGGAGCGGCTCGCTCTGCACAGGTCCGGGTTCATATTGGGAGCCCATTGGATGCCATTCGACAGATACACCAAGGCTGCCGAACCTAAGCGAGGTCGCAGCCCCGACCACATTCCGGTCTAGGCGATTCCTGTTCAATGTTGTTTTCGCTTACTTGCGGATGCCGAGCTTGCCGATTACGTCGCGGTAGCGGTCCGTATCATGCGTCTTCAGATAGTCCAGCAGGCGGCGGCGCTTGCTGACGAGCATCAAAAGGCCGCGCCGCGAGGCGTGATCCTTCTTGTGAGTCTTGAAATGCTCAGTCAACTCGCCAATGCGCGTACTCAGAATCGCAATCTGGACTTCCGGCGAGCCGGTGTCGGAATCGTGGGTGCGGAAGCGTTGAATCAGGTCGGTTTTCGTTGCAGATGCCAGCACAGCGTTCTTGTTACTCCTAAGTCTTCAAATTTCAGACCGTCGAATCAAACTCAATGTCTCCAGCAAGATTACCACGGATTCCACCCGGATTACCATGTTCCCTTTCCAGGTTGATACTGAGACGGCAAGACGTGCCATACCCACAAACTCGTTCTTGACATACTTTGACAGCGGCAGCCGAGGATGACGTCCGGCCTGCCTGGTACCGCAGGATTTCCGGTACGAAAGCCTTGCTTTCCTTAAAAGCTGTCTCATAAACACTTAACCGCCTGAGACGCCTCGGATGAAGCCCGCAATCAAAGCGGGGTTCAGGTCGATCCGCAACGACGCAAACGCATGCATGAGACAGCTTTTAAGGTGGAGCGAGTTCACTTATCGGTCAGGGCTTCTACGCCGGGGAGCTTTTTGCCTTCGAGGAACTCCAGGCTGGCGCCGCCGCCGGTGCTGATGTGGGTGATTTTGCCGGCTACGCCGGCCTGGTTGATGGCGCTTACGCTGTCGCCGCCGCCGATGATGCTGATGGCCGCAGTGTTGGCGGCTACGGCGTGGGCGATGGCGTTGGTG